>Ga0116192_1003134_pt1 | contig 10517 bp, 6 predicted proteins | sample AD_UKC113_MetaG_FD_89876 | JGI IMG/M metagenome (GOLD analysis project Ga0116192, IMG submission 89876) | Active sludge microbial communities of municipal wastewater-treating anaerobic digesters from Hong Kong - AD_UKC113_MetaG | ecosystem: Engineered > Bioreactor > Anaerobic > Digestate | place...
CTCCTCCTCCGGAAGGTCCAGGTTCAGTTCCTCGTTCAGGTCATGCATATTGATCCGGGCGTCACAGAGGAATGAGTTTTCTCCGATCCGGATGATTTCCTCCTTTTCATCGTCAAACTCATCCTGAATCTCACCAATTACTTCCTCGATGATATCTTCTAAACATACAATTCCGGACACTCCGCCGTATTCGTCTACAACAATAGCAATATGAACTCTTCTACGTTTCATTTCCCGAAGAAGAGAATCGAGTTTCTTGCTTTCGGGAACAAAGAAAGGTTTCCGGATAATTTCTTCAAAACGAATAGGTTGCCCCTGTACCAGGCGCATAAGAATGTCCTTTACATAGAGCATCCCTACCACGTTGTCGATAGTATCTTTATAGATAGGAAATCGAGAGTATCCGGATTCTACTATTTTTTGTAATGTTTCCTGGACAGGAGCATCTAAAGAAAAAAATGCCACATCGATTCGAGGAACCATGATTTCTTTTACCATTGTACTTGATAGTTCTCGAATACCGTGAATCATTTCCTTTTCATCCGGAGTTTCCGAAGTTCTGTCGCTCCTGGAGGAAAACCATCGAATGCTTCGCGCCAACCAGTTCTTCCAGATAACCATTACAGTAGTTTCCCTCCTAATAAATGTTGCAGCAGCCGATTCTGATATTCCATCATTTCCTCTTCACTCTCTTTTTCTACATGATCGTACCCCGCCAGATGGAGAATCCCATGAATCAACAACCGTTTCAGTTCTGTTTCCCAAGAATCCCCTGTTTCCCGTTGATTCTGCTCAACCATGTCGAGTGAAATAACGATATCACCGGCAATTTTTGATGGGGTTTGGAAAGAGGGAAAGTCATCTCCTTCCAATTGAGAGAAGGAAAGAACATCCGTTGCTTCATTTTTTCCTCGAAAACGGTTGTTTAATTCCCGGATAAAATCGTTATTACAAAATACTATGGAAACTTCCCAGTTGTCCAGTTGTAGTTCTTTTAAAACGTTCTTACAAAACGTCCCCACCTCCTCAATCCAGGGAGGCTCTTCAATGCCCTCTACCGTGATGTCCACTGTATTCATACATACTGATCCTTACCTGTTTCTGCTTCGTACGCTTCCACGATTTTCTTTACCAGAGGATTCCGTACCACATCCGTAACGGTAAAAAAACCGAAGTAAATTTCATGGATCGTTTTCAGAATCTTCGCTGCATGAACCAAACCCGAGGTCTCCCGTCTGGGTAGGTCTATTTGAGTAATATCTCCGGTAACAATCGCCCGTGAATCTTCTCCGATACGAGTAAGAAACATCTTCATCTGTTCTTTTGTAGTATTCTGCGCTTCGTCTAGAATTACTACACAGTTCTTTAAGCTTCTGCCCCGCATGTAAGCAAGAGGAGCAATCTCAATTACACCATTCTCCTGTAGCCGATTGATCACTTCCGGAGGAATGAGGGATTCCATCGCATCGTACAAAGGACGGAGATAGGGATTTAGTTTCTGGGTAAGGTCTCCCGGCAGAAATCCTAATGATTCGCCTGCTTCTACTACTGGACGTGTCAGGATCAGTTTCCTTTTTTTCCTGCTTATCACCTCTTCCAGCGCACAGGCAACGGCTAGAAAAGTTTTCCCGGTTCCCGCAGGCCCTATCCCAAAACTTAATACATGGGATTGTATCCCTTCGATATATCGTGCCTGATGGATCCCCCGCGGGAATACACGGGAAAATCCGCCTGGAATGCTGATACTCAACGAACGAAGAAGCTCTATTTCTACCGTATTACGTGCCAGGATAGATGAGTAGATGGCACGGATAAGGTCCGGTGTGGTCGGTTGCCCGTGTAGTAAAGAGGCTTCCAGTTCTTCAATCAATCGTTTGAACCGATGATGGATTTCTACGTTGTCCGTTTCAAGAACAATTTCATTCCCCCGGGAAAAAATAGGGGTTTCCAGCACTTCTGCTATAATCTCTAAGTTCTCGTCATTTACACCGCAGAGTTCGGAGAGAACTCCTGCATCTTCCAGTACTATAGATCCTTTTTTCTTCAATTTCACTCCTGTTAAAAATTTACGTATACACCTTAACCTATGTCAATGGGTATTTTTAATACGTTAGACCTGATTCATCGTATCGAAACTCCGATTTGATAGCCGGAATCGGTTTCCATTGCAGGAATATACCAAAAATCCCATTCCAGCGAAACTCCTGTCTACCATTGGCACGGGTAAGTAATTCAGGAGTCCCTGTATAGGAGATCGTTAGATCCCAGTCGTCCAGATGATGTATCGCTTCCAGACTAATGGAGGTAAGTTTGAAATAAGATTCATACCGATCTTTTGTATGGAGAAAATTAAAAGATTTCAGCAAGTCTATAAGAGGATTCCTCCAGGTACGATCCACTTCTTCTGCAAGGGAAGGAATATACTGATACATCATGGTGTTTTTTGATGTGGTAGATAGTTTTAGGTCTAAGAACCGATAGAGGGAAAACGTCAAATCGTACGTAAATGAAAGGGCGGATTCCGTAAACTGAATCAAGTTCATATTCCACGTTGTGTTAATCCCTGTTGAAATACGAATACGATTTTTCCATAGAGGATCCGGTTCATATCGGTAGGATACACCGAGGGAAAGATCAGAAGGAATGAACTGTTTTTCCTCCTGTTTTACCCAGCCTGAGGAAAGTCCTTCGTACTGATACGGTTCTGTATACCGAGCCGTGTACTGAAGTTGGAAATACCATAGATTGGCTATGAGGGATAAGGAACTGGGATGTTCTTCTTCCAGATCATGCAGGTAGGAGGCGGTGAATGATACCTCGTTTGAAAACTGAAGCTGTTCTTGTACAGACAAAGGTTGCTGTACCCACTGTGATTCGATTTCCTTTAAGGTAAAACCCACTGAGGTGGTGGAAGGCCCCCAGGCAAGAGAAGCAGAGGAGGAGAACACGTCATCAAGGGGCGGAAGGGTGTAGCTAAATTGAACCATTGGTTTCATGACAGAAAAATCTGCAACAAGGTTCAGTTGTGTCCAGTGTTGAGTTACGGTTTGTTTTGAAAAATCGAGGAATTGTCCTTTATATACAGGTTCATCCCCATCCCAAGAGGAAAAATTACGTTTGTAAAGGTATGCATTTACCGAGTACTTCACCGTAGAATCCTGAAAGAGATCCGTGTTAACCAGCGGGTACGATGTAAGGGTATATAAATCCGAAAGTCCGACAGAATTATACTGATACGCAGTACGCTTCAAACTGGTCCGTTGCGCCTCCGGTACAGCTTTATCCCAGAAATCTACATCGCGATACTGAGTTGAAAGGGAGAGGGTATTTTGCTGTTGAAGAAGCTTTCCGTACAGGCGAAGGTCTGAAATCAACTGGGCCTGGTTTTGAAAGGTTACCGTACTATACGACAGTTTATACTCGACATTTTTTGGATAGGTCCAGTCGTCCGGATACGAGTTTCCCTGATAGATTAAATTAGGTCTTAAGGCATAGCGGAGTTCAAAATCCACAGGGGTGGGAAATGAAATGCCTGACTTGTCCGGCAGGAGATCGGGTTCCTTCAGAGGGAATCCCTCATCCTGAGACGGTTCTGGAGGCGTCTCTTCTTCCCAGGGGGGACGTACTCCGGAGGAAGGGGCACCGGAGGGGGCAGAGGCTGAGGACGTTTTGGAGGATAATATCTGAGAGGAATATCGATATAGAGTTCCTCCTGCATCAGCGCTAACTTCAGGCGCCGTGAGCTGGTAAGGATAGTAAAATCTGCGGGTGGGATCTACCTTTTCATAATCCTTCAGAATTGAAGAAGGAGTTTCCTTGCTTTTCCAATTTAGTGAAACCCGAAATTTAGGAATGGATAAAGATGTAACCCAGGGGGAAAGGAGCGTTGTATTTGCTGTATAACTCCCTGTCAGGTACCAATCCAGTTGCTCCTTCAATTCAAGAGCCGTTTCTTCAATAACGCCTTCCTCAAGGAGTCGGCTCCAATCGATTTGCTCCTCACGCTCTTCAAAGTCATACTGGAAGAACGGATCTGAATAATTTTCTATCTTAAACTGAAGGGTAAGGGGCCTCGGATTGTATTCAAAGGAAATTTCACTTCCGTACCGGAAAGGCAATTGGATTCCGCCAGCGTACGTAGTATTCCAGAAAGTGGAAAAAGTTCCATCCGGTTCTTCATAGTACGGGGTATACGATGAGGAGTAGCCGGATACACTTTCCGAGTATAAATTTCTGCTTATTCCAATCCCTGCTGAAAAATCAAACTTCTCAACCTCGGAGAATAATCCGGGAAGAGATCCCTCAATCCCGCCGTATACCCCCAGGCGGCTGTATGCATCCAGCATCGCCTTTATATACCAGTCGGGTTGAGCGAGCTTTTCTTCAGTATCCCGTAAAAAAATACCGTGCCTCTGCTTTACCCGATCGTTGGCGCCTTCCTCGGATATTTGAAGAAAGGAACCGCTCCCCGTTTCTCTTTTTCGATTCCCCAGAAGGTATGTGGTAGTTTGCAGGAATGTCCCCTCCCGGCTTCTGTACCCGAATACAGGATGAAACACAACTTCATCCCCGGGATAGAAAAAAAAGGGCAGATACAATACGGGAATGTTCCCTACGTAGAGGGCTGCATTCTGGATTCCCCATTCTCTAGGCCCTAGAATCCATATTTTGTCTCCCTCAATCTGATAATTCGCAGGGATTACCGGAGATGAAGTAATCATCGCATCTTCCATCAGGATAAAATCGCTGCTGGAACGAGAGATAAACTCTCCCTCGAATCGGAATGTAAGAGGCTCTCCTGCAACAGCCTGTTCTCGCAACGATTGTCCCTGGAGAAAGTAGCCTTCCCACGTATCTAAATTGATCAGAATACTGTTTCCAGTAAATTTTTCTTCTTGTGTTTGGGATTTTATCTCATATCGTATATTTCCAAAGGCACTTAAAAGCTTTTCACTTCGGTTATAAAGAACAGAATCAGCCCTTAGGGTATAGGTATTTCCTTTTTTCTTATCTTCCATAACCAGATGGACACCGCCATCCAATCGTACATACTCTTCATCGAATTCCTCGAGAGTAAAATATTCGGTAGAGGTAGCAGACTGTATCTGTACGAATGTCTCTTCCCCTTTTTTTTCTTCAGAAGTGATTTTTGGAGGCAATTTGTAGTATTCGTACAGCCGTTGTTCCAGCTCATTCCGGGTTCCCTGAGTAGAAAGTCCTAACTCCTTGCACCAATCAGACAACTCGGTAAAAGTAGCAGTGGATATCTGAAGAGGCAAAGTCTCCTGGAAAAGTTTAGATTCAGTACTGCTTTCCTGCCCGTGAACGGGATAAAGCGTGCAGCAAAAAACAAGTAACCCGCAGAGGAAAAAGGGCCAATTCATTTTGGTACACTCACCTTATCTCCTTTCCTGGAAAACAGCCTGTAGATGAACCGCCGTATGGGTATGAGCCGAAGAAGCAACCTGCTCGGGAGTTCCTTCTGCTACAATATGCCCTCCTTCCTCCCCTCCCTCCGGGCCTAGATCAATGATCCAGTCTGCCTGTTTGATCACATCTAAGTTATGCTCAATCAATACGACCGTGTTTCCCCTATCTACCAGACGATTTAGCACGTCCAGAAGCATCTGAACATCGGCAAAATGTAAACCAGTCGTAGGTTCATCAAGGATATAGAGGGTAGAACCCGTGCTTCTACGGGATAATTCCAGGGAAAGTTTTATCCGCTGGGCTTCTCCTCCAGAAAAGGTAAGGGCCGATTGACCGAGTTTAATATAACCCAACCCTACAGATGCAAGGGTGTTTAACTTTTCCAGCATTCTAGGATGGACAGAAAAGAATTCCTGGGCTTCTTCCACGGTCATTTCCAGCACTTCATGAATGTTCTTTCCCCTATATCGAATATCGAGCGTCTCCCGATTGAACCGCTTCCCTTTGCAGATATCGCAGGTTACATATACGTCCGGAAGGAAATGCATCTCGATTCGTATCGTACCATCCCCTTTACAATTTTCACATCTCCCTCCCTGAACATTAAAGGAAAACCTCCCCGGACCATACCCCCGTGCCCGTGCTTCCGGAAGAGAGGAAAAAACTTCCCGAATTAAGGTAAATAACCCGGTATACGTGGCAGGATTGGAGCGGGGAGTTCTTCCGATCGGGCCTTGATCGATTAAAATAACCTTATCGATCCCTTCTATCCCTTCGATGGAATCATAGTCACCTTCCGGCAGCTTTGTTCGTTGAAGCCGGTTCATCAGCACAGGATAGAGGAGATCCGTGAGGAGACTTGATTTTCCGGACCCCGAGACACCGGTTATTACGACAAATTTCCCCAGGGGAAACTGGACATCGATATTTTTTAGATTATGCTCACGGGCGCCTCGAAGGATAAGGAATTGGCCCGTTCCTTTCCGTTTTTCATACCGTTGGGGAACCTGCAACCGCCCGCTCAGGTATTTTCCGGTAAGACTCTCGGGATGCGTACAGATCTGCTGAGGCGTGCCCTGTGCAACGACATACCCTCCATGGATTCCAGCTCCAGGGCCTAGATCCACGATCCAATCGGCCACCCGGAGGGTCTGTTCATCATGTTCCACCACAATGAGCGTGTTTCCCAGGTCTCGAAGCTGAAACAGGGTTTCGATCAAGCGCTGATTATCCTTCTGGTGAAGACCTATGGTCGGTTCATCCAGAATGTACAAGACCCCTACGAGGGATGATCCGATTTGAGTAGCCAGTCGTATCCGTTGGGCCTCTCCCCCGCTCAAGGTGGAAGCCTCCCGATGGAGGGTCAGGTAATCGAGCCCCACATTAGAAAGAAACCGGAGCCGGCTTAGAATTTCTTTTTTGATCTGAGAAGCAATTACCTGTTCAGTAGGGGAAAGCTCCAGTGTTTGAAAATATTCGAGGCAATTCCGAATGGATAAAGAACTCACTTCATAAATATTCTTGCCTCCCACGGTAACGGCCAGACTTTCCGGCTTCAGCCTTGCGCCGTTACAGGAAGTGCAAACCCGGTGAGTCATGAATTTTTCAAGCCATTCCTTTACCCCCTCCGAGGTGGTTTCCAGGTACCTTCTCTTCAGTTCTTCCAGAATCCCTTTGAAGGAGGCGGAATATTCAAATTTTCCTGTTCCTTCCCGGTTTACGTAGGAAACATCCACCTTTTCATCCGTCCCCTGCAGGATAATGTTCAAGATATCAGGAGGTAGGTCTTTCAGGGGAGTGTCGAGACTAAAGTTGAAATGTTTTGCCAGAGACTCAAATTTACTTCGATGCCAGTTAGCCCCGGGGTTAAACGGTACGATCCCTCCTTCGTTAAAGGACAGGTTCCTGTCCGGCATAATCAAATCCGGATCAAACTCGAGGGTCCTGCCTAACCCGGAACAGGCAGGGCAGGCACCGAAAGGGCTATTAAAGGAAAATAGACGGGGTTGTAATTCCGGCAAACTAATACCACAGGTGGGGCAACTACTTTTTTGAGAAAAGAACTGCTCTCCCCTTGGTTTTCCATCTTCCCCCACAGTTACAATTACAACCGTTCCTCCAGAGGTGTCGAGGGCTGTTTCCAGCGAATCGATCATCCGTTTTCTTGCTTCTTCCTCAAGAACAATCCGGTCAATAAGGATATCGATCGAGTGCTGTTTCGTTTTTTCCAGTTGAATGGGTTCTTCGAGGGAAAAGATCTGTCCATCGATCCGTACCCTAAGGAACCCGGCCCTTTTCGCATCCTCCAGAATCCTCTGGTGCTCTCCCTTCTTCCCTCTTAGTACAGGAGCAAGAATCATGATGCGGGTTCCGTTGGGCAACGCATTTACTGCATCGATAATCTGATCGATCGATTGCTCCCGGATCTCTCGACCGCAGGAAGGACAGTGAGGAATTCCTATCCGGGCAAACAGGAGGCGGAGATAATCATAGATCTCTGTCACTGTACCTACGGTGGATCGAGGATTTCGGTGGGTAGTTTTCTGTTCGATAGAAATAGCGGGTGAAAGACCTTCTATATAATCGACATCGGGTTTTTCCAGTCTTCCTAAAAACTGCCGGGCGTAGGAGGAGAGAGACTCCATATACCGCCGCTGCCCTTCGGCAAAAATCGTATCAAATGCTAGAGAAGATTTTCCCGATCCGCTTAAACCGGAAATTACAATTAGTTTGTTTCGGGGAAGATCAAGGTTTATATTTTTTAAATTATGTTCCCGGGCTCCTCGAATAATGATCGTATCCATAGCAACCGTATCAGAGACCGATCAAGGGTTCCCGCTGTGGGTTTTGTAGCTGTTGACGACTCTTCCGTTTCAATTCCCCTTCTCCATACTTTGCCGTAAGTTCCCATAGGATCTTCGCCTGACCCGCAACTCCGTGAAGATACAGAGAGGAAGCCAGATAGTAAAATCCCTCCCATACCCCACTTTCCTCTAAAAAAGTCCGCAGGTACGACCGGGAATAACTCCGCTCCAATAATTCAGAAAGAGAGGTAAACTGGTAAGCGGGATCCAGGTACCTCTGTTCTTCAATTAGAGTAGATGCCAGGGCAATCTGGGAAAGGGTAAGGTGAAGGACCGCCTGGTACGAGCGTCCGGTTTTACAGTAGAAGATTCCTAATTCTCGATTTGCCCGGGTCGCGAAATCATTCTTCAACCGGTACAGTTTAAGAACCGCTTCAAATCCTTCAGAGGTAACTATCCTGACTAGTGTATCTCTGAATTTCTCGTACCGCTCTGCATGACTTTCCGGATGTTCATAGAGAATCTCCCGCAGGGTCTTTTCATATTCGCGATACTTTTTTTGAGTATGGTAGAGGGAAGCAAGGCGATATTGAACTTGATACGCATCTTCCTGCACATAAAACTGTTTGCGTAGCTCCAGAGCACGCTCGTAGTATTGACGGGCAAATTGAAACTCTCCCTCTTTCTCATATATCTGTCCCATTAAAAAAACAGCCTCGGGAATTTCTCCGTGTTCTTCCTGAATTCGTTTTAAATACGCAAGGGACTCTCCCAGGTTGCCCGTGCGGAAGGCCTGTACCCCTTTTTCATAGAGATACCAGAGGGGAGATTCTTTGTCGATCTGTTGTGGAAATAGGGGTATTGAGAAAAATACAAACATCAGGATTCCCAGGATCACCCGGATCGTTTTCAAAGATTTTCGAACTCCTCTAAAAAAGCCTGTACCGCTTCCTCCGGCTGTACGGTTCGCACAATCGTCCCTTTTTTGAAGATCACGACCTTCTCTCCAGAACCGGTTATGCCTAAATCGGCATGGCGGGACTCTCCCGGTCCATTCACCACACAGCCCATCACCGCTATCGTAAGATCTCGAGAATCTGTCTGCAAGCGGTCGCTCATTTCCTGTAAAAAACCCTGTACATCAAAGCCAGCGCGGCCGCATCGGGGACAACTGATTAACCGGATTCCTCCCTTCCGTAAGCCAAGGGCGGTTAGAAGTTCCCGGGCTGTTAGTACTTCTGAGTCCGGTGAGTCGGAAAGAGAAATCCGTACGGTAGATCCGATTCCTCCCCTGAGTAGTTCGGAAAGGGCCAGCGTGCTTCGTACGATTCCCGGTATCAACGGCCCCGCTTCGGTAATTCCAATGTGAAGAGGATACGAATGTCTTTGAGAAAACCTTCGATTCGCTTCCACCGTACTTGTAGTATCGGAAGATTTCATAGAAACGATGATGGATCGGAAGGAAAGGCTCTCCAGCACCTCTATTTCTTCCTCGGCTGCAAGAACAAGTGCTTCGGCTGGATCCCGGTACTCCTGATACTTCTTCGGAAGGGAACCATGGTTTACCCCTATCCGAATGGGCACTCCCTTATCCTGAGCCTTATGTACGACCTCTTCCACCTTCCATCGGGCCCCGATATTTCCAGGATTTATACGTATCTTTGCGATAGGATAGTCGAGACATCGAAGGGCTAACCGATGATCAAAATGGATATCAGCAACGAGAGGAATCGATACCCGTTGAGACAGCTCGCCTAATCGATCCGCCGCATGTAGATCCGGAACCGCAAACCGGAGAATATCACATCCGAGAGCGGCCAGTCGGTTTACCCCGGCGATCAATGTTTCGTCTACGGTATCCAGGGGGCGCTTCCCCATGGTCTGGATAGAAACAGGAGCGTCCCCTCCCACGGTTACGCTCCCTACCTGGATGGCGATAGGTTTCATGGGTATTTCATTTTAGCGGGTATGACTCTCGGCGATAAAGCCTCTTTTACCCCACTATTCCCAAAAGAAACACCATTATAAACAATGCTACAGTTTCAATCAAACCTAATACAAGTATGTAGTTACCGAAACCTTTCCCTGTTTCTGCGAAAGCGTCAGAAGCGGATGCTCCTGCCTTTCCCTGGAACCAGGCGGAAATACCCATAGCAAATCCTCCAAATAGTCCCGCCCCGAGAATAATACCTGGCTCCATCCGATCGATTGCACCCCGGAAAGCATTCATCAAAATAAATCCGTAAATCGTCTGTGTCATCGGAGCACCTACAAAAGCAATCA
>Ga0116192_1003135_pt1 | contig 10511 bp, 10 predicted proteins | sample AD_UKC113_MetaG_FD_89876 | JGI IMG/M metagenome (GOLD analysis project Ga0116192, IMG submission 89876) | Active sludge microbial communities of municipal wastewater-treating anaerobic digesters from Hong Kong - AD_UKC113_MetaG | ecosystem: Engineered > Bioreactor > Anaerobic > Digestate...
ACCGATGCCTTTATCAAGCTTTTGTCGCAGATCAGCGGCTGCCCTGTTCCTGACAGGCTTAAAAACGAGCGCAGCCGTTATCTTGACGCAATGATCGATTCCCATAAATACAATGCCGAGGGCCGTGCCGTGATCTTTGGTGATCCCGATTTTGTCTATTCAATGGGCCGGTTATGCTGTGAGAATGGTCTTTTGCCTGTGGTCTGTGCTACAGGCACCTCCAACCCCAGGCTCAAGGAGCTTCTGTCAGATGAAGTCGGCAAAACAGCCAGTACGCTTTTTGCCGAGGACTTTGAGCTCTTAGATGAGACTGATTTTGAGCAAATTGAAATACTGGCCCTAAAGCATAAAGCCAATCTGTTGATCGGAAGCTCCGACGGCAGACGCATTGAAGAAAAGCATGGGATTCCCCTGGTACGATGCGCCTTTCCCATCCATGACAGGGTGGGAGGGCAGAGGATTAACACTCTGGGCTATGCGGGCTCCCTGAACGTGCTGGATTCATTCACCAATATACTCCTTCATATCAAGGAAGGAAGCTACAGGAAGAATCTGTACCAAACCTACCATGGGCCTGATAAAGAGAAAAAGACGCAGGCCACCGAGAAGCACCCCTGCTTCAGCTGTTCAGGAGCCCATAAGTATGCCCGTATTCATTTGCCGGTGGCACCCGACTGCAATATACAGTGTAAATACTGTGTGCGCAAGTTCGATTGTCCCAATGAAAGCCGACCCGGGGTGACCACCCAGGTGCTTACACCCCAGCAGGCCCTGCAGCGCTTCCTTGAGGTCAGGGAGAAGCTGGGCAATCTCACCGTTGCGGGCATTGCCGGCCCCGGGGATGCGCTGGCCGATTTTGAAAAGACCAGGGAGACCCTGCGCCTGATCCGGGAGAAGGATCCCGATATTACCTTCTGCCTTTCCACCAATGGCCTGGCTCTTCCTCAGTATGTGGATGACCTGGTGGCTTTGGGGGTCACCCATGTGACCATTACCATCAACGCCGTTGATGCGACTATAGCAAGTGAAATTTACGCTCATGTCAACATCATGGGCATGCGATACTCAGGTATGGCGGCAGCGGCCATGCTCATATCCAACCAGCTTACGGGCCTGAAGCTTCTGGTATCCCGTGGGATTGTGTGCAAGGTCAATTGCGTGGTGCTCCAGGGCATCAACGACCATCATATCGATAAGGTTGTAGAGGCAGTCAAGAGCCTGGGAGCCAGCGTCACTAATATCATGCAGCTCATACCCGTCAAAGGCAGCGCCTTTGAGCATATGGAAATGCTCAGCGCCAAGGCCATCAATGCCATAAGAAAGAAATGCGAACAGATTCTACCCCAGATGTATCATTGCAAGCAGTGCCGGGCCGACGCCGTAGGACTCCTGGAAGAGGATCGTTCCTTGGAATTCCAAGAAGTTAAAGAAACGGTCAAAGCCCCAAAAGAAAAACAGGGCTTAAGGTTTGCCATAGCCACCAAAAGCGGTCTTTTAGTGGATCAGCATTTCGGACAGGTGGATGAATTCCTGGTTTATGAATATAGCGAGGGCCGGGTGTCCTTCATTGAAAGACGCAATATCGTCCAGTATTGCAAGGGCGCTGGGGCCTGTGATGATCAGGAGGACAAGATGACCCGGATCTTCAATGTTCTTAAGGATTGTGAAGGCGTCATTGCCTTGCGCATTGGGGCTGCTCCTCAAAAACGGCTGGAGGAAAAAGGAATACAAGCCTATACCACTTATGATCGTATTGAGGAGGCCATCAAGAAAATTGCCAGAGAAATGATGGGAGAGGAGGCGGTGTAAAATGGTTCAGCCAAAATATCATGTATTCGTTTGTGCCAGCTGCAGGCTCAATGGCACGCAGAAAGGGTTCTGCCACAGCAAGGGAGCGGTTTCGGTGATTCAAAAATTCATGGAGGAAATCGATGAGAGGGAGCTCTCCGACCAGGTCATGATCACAGCCACAGGCTGTTTCGGCATCTGCGATAAGGGCCCCATAGCCGTTCTTTACCCCGAGGGGGTTTGGTACGGCAATGTCACCGAGGATGATGTTCCTGAGATTGTGGAAAGCCATTTTGAAGGAGGCATAAAGCTATCGCGTCTTCTCATATGAGTTTAATCGTGATGGGAAGGGGGGTAGGGCCTTGATCCGACTTCTTGACAGGACACTGACAACCTTGGAATACGGAAATGGGGCCATTACGGGGAACGCGCTTCTTGAGCTGGCAAGCCTTTTAACCAGGGCCGGCGCCGATTGGATAGAGCTTCCTCTGGAGGCCTATTGCCTTATGGGGGCCATTCCTGACGGGGTCAAAGCCATCCTGCGCATTCATCATAGCAGGGAGGCCTCAGATTATCCGAACTTTGATTACTATATCACCAAGTCCAAGGAAGCTGACGAGGCAAAACCCTTGATCAATGAGATACAAGTCAACGATGTGAAGGAGATCGAGCTGCTAAAACGATACCAGCACCTCAGGTATGTCTGTATCACCGGCCTGGATGATATGCTGCTGAGCAGCTACCCCAATGAAATGAAGAGGCTTCTTGACATCTTTGGAAGGAATGTTTGGTTTTGTCCCGAGGATGATTGCCATTGCGCGACGGCCCTGGCCGTGGAGTGGCTGGCCCGGGGCGGCAGAAATGTCGCCGTGAGCTTTATGGGCCGCGGCGGCTATGCCGCATTTGAGGAGGTTATCTTAAGCGCGCGTATCGCCCTCAGGCAAAAGATGGGCGTGGATTTGACCCTTCTTCCCCGCATTCAGGAGATCATCTCCCAAATGGCCTCGGTTCAGGTTGCTCCCAATAAGGCTGTTCTGGGAAGCCGCATCTTTACGGTGGAATCAGGGGTTCACGCCGATGGACTTATAAAAAACCCCACCATATACGAGCCCTATCCGCCCCAGTCGGTAGGGAAGGAAAGACGCATTGTACTGGGCAAGCATTCGGGTCGCGTTGCCATCAAGGTCAAGGCCAGAGAGCAGGGGGTTGAGCTTTGCGATCAAAAGGCCGGCTTGCTTCTGGAAAAGGTCCGGGCCTGGAGTATTGAAATGAAACGGGGTATTACCGAGAGCGAGTTTCTGATTCTGCTCAAGGAGGTGGCAGGAAATGAAGGCTAAGCGATTTATCGTGGATACCACCTTAAGGGATGGGGAGCAAAGCGCAGGCATTGTATTTACAATCGATGAGAAGGTGCGCCTTGCCGCCCTCATGGATCAATGCGGGATTTATCAGATAGAAGCGGGTATTCCGGCTGTCGGACGAGTGGAAAAGGAAGCTATCTACAGAATCATGAGCACCAGGAAAAAGGCCCGCATCTCGGCATGGAACAGGATGTCCACCGAGGATATCCGCCACTCCATGGAATGCAGTCCCGATATCATCCATATCGGCGTCCCTGTGTCCTACGTGCAGATCTATACCAAGCTCAAGAAGAACAAACGCTGGCTGGAAAATGAGCTGATGCGATGTGTGGATATGGCCAATTCTGCTGGCTTTGATGTAACCGTGGGCTTTGAGGATGCCTCCCGGGCCGATATATCCTTCATGACTAACCTGATCAAGCGCCTTGAGGCATACCGTGTCCTCTATATACGCTTTGCCGATACAGTGGGAGTTCTCACCCCCGGCAGAACAGCCGACAGCGTCAAGAACATTCTGGAGTACACCGACATGGCCATGGAGATTCACGTTCATAACGATCTGGGCATGGCCGTGGCCAATTCTCTGGAGGCAGCCAAATCAGGTGCGCTCTATGTGGATTGCACCCTCAACGGGATAGGCGAGAGGGCCGGAAACTGTGATTTTCAGAAATTCGTTTCGGTGGGAGAAAGGATCTTTGACTTCGGTATAGATAAGGCCGCATCACAGGAGCTGCTTCAGGAGTTTTCAAGTATTCTGAGAATGGAGATGATGGCATGAGAACCGGGATGAAAAAGTCAGTCTTATTTTTATTTGCTGCAATGCTTCTTCTGGCACTGTCTGTCATCATCGGCCTGAATGCAAATGGGCTTAAGCCGGTCACATTAACCATTTCAGCGGCTCAGAGCCTCAAGGACGTCATGGACGAGGTGGCGCTGCTCTATAAAGAGAAGTATCCTGACCACAATGTGGTTGTGAACCTGGGTGGGTCGGGTTCTCTGCAAAGACAGATCGAGCAGGGTGCCCCCGTGGATCTATTCATCAGTGCCGCCCTTGACAATATGGCGCAATTGAAGGGAAAAGGCCTTCTGTATCAGGATGCCTATTGGAATCTTATAGAAAACCGTCTGGTGCTTGTGACACCTAAGGACTCATCCGAAATTCAGGGTTTTGAGGATCTGCTTTTAGATAAGGTCCAGACGGTGGCCTTAGGTGAACCCAACAGCGTCCCGGCAGGAAAGTACGCCCTGGAGGCGCTGTCCTTCCTGGATATGGACGGCAAGGTCAAAGAAAAGTCGGTTTACGCCAAGGATGTGAGAGAGGTGGCTGCCTGGGTCGAATCGGGAAATGCCCAGGCCGGATTTGTCTATATGACCGATGCCCTAGCGTCAAAAGGGTTGAGAGTCGCTGTGGAAGCTGACCCTAAAAGCCACACCCCCATTGTCTATCCTGTGGGGATTATCAAAGACGGTCAGGTGAAGGAGGCTCTTGAGCTGGTTGAGCTTCTATACTCAAAGGAGGCTGCCGGCATATTTGAAAAATACGGGTTTATCCCGTTAGCGGGTGATGGCTATGGCTTTTGATCTTTCGCCGCTCTGGATCTCCTTAAAAACCACCCTGGTATCCACGGTTATGGTCTTTTTTCTGGGTATCGGGGTTGCCCAGTGGGTGATGAGCCTGTCACCCCGGGCTAAAAACGTGCTGGATGCGCTGTTTACCTTTCCCATGATCCTGCCGCCTACTGTTTTGGGCTTTTTCCTCCTCCTGCTTTTAGGCAACAGCAGCCCCCTGGGGCAATTGCTCAAAGCCCTTGATCTCAAGGTGATCTTCAGCTGGGCGGCAACAGTGATATCGGGCAGCGTGGTGGCCTTTCCGCTCATGTACCGGACTGCCCGAGGGGCTTTTGAACAGATTGACAGATCGGTGATTGATGTGGCCCGGACCCTGGGGCTATCCAGGCCGAAGATCTTTACGAAAATACTGCTGCCCTTAAGCCTGCCGGGTCTCATGGCCGGAACCATTCTATCCTTTTCGCGAACCCTGGGAGAGTTTGGTGCAACCCTGATGATCGCAGGCAATATCCCTAAGAAAACGCAAACCATCCCCCTGGCCATATTCTTCGCCGTGGAGGGGGGAGATATGAAGACAGCCTTGATATGGGTGGCCCTGATTATGCTGCTATCTCTTCTGTCCATGGTTCTGCAAAGCTTATGGAGCAGCCGATCCCAATCCATTGCTTCAGGGAGGTCATAGCATGAGACTTAAGGTTAATATAGAAAAGAAGCTTACACGATTCAATCTCAAGGTACATTTTGAGATGGAACAAGAGAATATCAGCATCCTGGGACCCTCGGGCAGCGGCAAAAGCGTGACCCTTAAATGCATCGCGGGCATCGAAAAGCCCGATAGGGGAAGGATCGTCCTCAACGACCGGGTGCTGTTTGATTCGGAAAGGGGCATCAATATTCCGCCTGAACAGAGAAGGGTGGGGTATTTGTTCCAGAACTATGCCCTTTTTCCCCATATGACCGTAACCGAGAATATCGGCATTGCACTGCCGCCTCATGCAAACGCCAAAGCGAGAATGGCAGAATTGATAGAGATCTTCCAGTTGGACGGACTTGAGGATTCCTACCCCAAAAGGCTTTCAGGCGGTGAGCAGCAGCGTGTCGCACTGGCCCGCATGCTGGCCGCCAACCCGGAAATAGTGCTTCTGGATGAGCCCTTTTCGGCCTTAGACGGCATTCTGAGGGAGCAGATGCAGCTTCGGCTCCCGTGTCTATTGGGTGACAACAACTATCTTATGGTCACCCACGACATGGACGAGGCCTATCGCCTCAGCGAGAAAATCATGGTTATGAACAGCGGCTGCATGCTGGCCTTCGATACCAGGGAAAAGGTCTTTGATGCACCTCCGGACCTTATGACGGCAAGGCTTCTGGGGCTTCGAAACTACAGTGAAGCTACAAGGGTTCGGGAGAATGTGATTATGGTGCCCAAGTGGGGGTGCTATCTGGAATGCGGAGGAAAGGAAAGAGTCTCCCATGTAGGGATTCGTCCCCAGCATATCCTCATGTCCGAAAGTCCCGAGGTCAATAGCTTTGGGTGCGAGGTTGTGCAGGTCCTGGAGGATCGGTTCTCGGCAACCCTGTTTTTCCGGCTCTTAAACCAGGCCAAGGAAATCCTCCTTCAGGCCGTTGTGGATAAGGCCCGCTGGGAACAGATACGAAAGGCATCCCAGTCTCTTTATGCCTGTTTCCCTCCGGAAAAGCTGCTGATCTTTTAAAATTCTACTATCATATTCCTTCAGCCTAATCAGGCCAAAAAATGATAAATTAATGCAGATCCTCTTTATACTATATTACGAAGGCCTCGGGTTTCCCGGGCCTTTGTATAACTTCACAACCCCGTTGCTTCATAAGGAAAAACATGGTACAATAGCTTTGTTCTGCAGCCGTTATTGGCTAAACACATTGCAGAGCACGAAAGGAGTGTTTTAATGTCAATCGCTTATAGGGTGATTCTGGTCTGAAAACAGAATAGTTGGGCAGGGTAATCACTAAGAGGCTTGAGCCCCTTTTATTGCCGTGCCGACAAAGGTAACCTTTCGTGAATACTGTAAACTATTACGGGCATATCGAACAGGTGTGCCCGTGTTTGTTTTCATACGGGCATAATCTGTGACGAACCGCAGTTTGCAGCTTGAGAAGGCTGCTTGCTGCGGTATTTTTATGCCCTGTTAAAGCCAGCCTCCTTGAGAATTCAGAAAGAGATCATCACAAAAAAGGAGGGACTGCAAACATGAAAAATGAGATTTGTTTTGAAGAAGCGCAGGTATGTAAAGAAGTTAGGAGATATGAGATGAAAACGAGATTTTACAATGAGAATTCGATAAGAGAGTCTTTAAAACAGGGAGGACATGTATGAATTTATTGGAATATGGATTTAACCCCGCGATGCTGGCCGAGAATGGAGATGGCATCGCAGCAAGGATAACGGCTGTGCACAAGGAGCGCTACGAGCTTGTCTGCGAGTACGGTGAAACCTTTGGAAGGCTGAAAGCAAGTGTTTACTATGGCCAGGGTATGGAGGAGTTCCCTACAACCGGGGATTTTGTGCTGATTAAATACAACAACAGCGGAGACAGCATCATATTGAAGACCTTGCCCAGGAAATCCAAATTTGAACGCAATGATTTAAAAGGGCATGCAGCCGATTTTGTTAAAACTGTTCTTAGTCAGGTTATCGCGGCGAATTTTGACTATGTGTTCGTCATGGCATCGCTGAATAAGGATTTTAACCTGAAGCGTCTGGAGCGCTATTTAACCCTTGCATGGCAGAGCGGTGCAGTGCCGGTCATCATCTTAACCAAGGCTGATCTGGTCGAGGATTATACCCCGCAGATGCGGGCAGTGGAGAGGGTTGCAGCGGGAGCAGGGGTGTATGCCGTCAGTGCAAAGACAGGCTTTGGTTTAGACGCGTTGAAGGATTACCTGAAGCCCCGAAAAACCGTAGTCTTTCTCAGCTCATCAGGCGTGGGAAAGTCAAGCCTTGTCAACGCGCTGGCCGGTGAGGAGATAATGGCGGTGAAGGAAATTCGCGAGGATGACAGCAGGGGCCGCCATACCACGACCCACCGACAATTAATCATGATGAAAAACGGTGTCATGGTCATTGACACACCCGGTATGCGTGAGCTTGGCTTGTGGGATGCCGACGCTGGACTTCGTGAAGCCTTCGATGATGTTGAGCAGTTTTTTGCCGGCTGCAGATTCTCCGATTGCAAACACCAGACCGAGCCGGGCTGCGCTGTTAAGGCAGCCCTTAAAAGCGGTGAGCTTTCCCAGGAAAGATGGAACAGCTACGTCAGCCTGAGGCGCGAAGCCAAGTTTGCCGAGGACAGGGGAGGGTATTTGCGCCATAAGGAGCAGTGCACTAAAGATATTGCGAAGTTTAACAAAGCAAGAAGCAAATACGGTGGCTATTAAAAGCTTATGACAAAGGAGATTTAAGATGATCATAACAGATTTTACAGAGAACCACATTCAGGAAGCCCTTATGCTTGCCAAATCCAACTATGAAGAGGAGCGGAGCCATGTGCCGATTTTACCGGCGGTGGATACGCTCCCCGCTCTCGACCATTTTGCGGCCAACGGCCTTGGAGTGGCAGCCTTTGAGGGTGAGCACATGGTTGGCTTTTTATGCTACTACAACCCGATTGAGCAAGCCTTCACAACCTACTCAAGAGGGACGTTTTCACCCATTCATGCCCATGGCGCTGTATCTGAAAACAGGGAGCGGATCTACAAACGCTTATATCAGGAGGCGGCTGAAAAGCTTGTGGCAAGGGGTGTCAGCAGTCATGCCATCGGGCTTTATGCCCATGATGCTCAGGCCATAAGCGCATTCTATCAATACGGATTCGGACTTCGGTGCATGGACGCCATCCGTCCTATGACAGAGATCCCTTATTCCACATGTGAGGGCTATTCCTTTGCCGAGCTGGCCGCTGAGGATAAGTTTATACTGCTGCCCCATAAGAACATGCTCATTGAGCACCTGGGTAAAAGCCCGATATTCATGTATTTTCCGCCCATGACAGAAGAGACGCTGGAAGAAACTCATCAGGAGCGGCAATCCCGTTATTTCTGCGCGTTTTGGGAGGATGTCCCGGTGGCCTTCCTGGAGATAACCGATGGCGGTGAAACCTTTGCCTGTGATGACCCCGGCACGAAGAACATCTGCGGTGCGTTTTGTCTGCCGGAACACAGAGGAAAAGGTGTGTATTCTGCCCTGCTGGGATTCGTCATAGCCAAGCTAAAAAACGAGGGATACACCAGGCTCGGTGTTGATTTTGAGAGCTTCAACCCCACCGCTTACGGATTCTGGCTCAAGCATTTCACTGCTTATACCCACGGCGTGGTGCGAAGGATTGATGAAAAGGTCATGAGTGTGGATAGACCAGCAAAAACGTGATATAATGAGTCCAATCAGGATGCAGGAAAAGGTTCCGGAAAGGATTGCTGTATGAACAACATAATTGGCTTACTTAAGACGCATGGACCGCTAACCGGAAAGGAAATCCAAGAAAAAATCTCAATGGATCTGTTTGAGCTCTGGAAGCTGTGCAGTCAATGCACCGACATCACGATACAGACCATCGGAACCCGGTACCTCAGACTGGACAAAAACGTTGAAGGCCTCGCCCGCCTGTCACCCTCTATCATCAGGGAGTTCAATAATTACATGGTAATTGGTTTATCCGAACAGGCTGAGGAGATAAAGGCCAAGGCAAGACAGATGCATCGGGAGATCATCAGGATCAGTCAGAGCAAGCTTGAGCTGGCGCGAAAAACCATGGAGAGAATCATTGATGCACAGGTTGATCCTGCAATCATTCGAGAGAAGGTATGCTTCATGATTGCCGGAGACGTTGCCTACGAAATGGCACACCTGGAGCCAAGACCCGAATCCTCCACCGGTAAGATGGTCAACGGTTCTGATCTTGATATTGTCATCATCTGCAAGGATTTGCCTGAGAGCAAGATGAAAAGCCTTGATGCCTCGGTCTATGATATGAAGTATTATCTTCTGAGCAATCCCAGCCACAGGGAAGAGATAGACTATGTGATTAAGGACATTTCAAAGGTTGACAAGCAGCTGGCGTTTGAGGATTTTGAATCAATGATTGCTTCAAAGGTTCTGGACGAGAGTAAGTTTTTGTGCGGAAGTCTTGACCTGTTTTTTGAGGTTAAGAACATGGTTTCCGATCGCGGGATACCCGGTAAGTTAGCCAATATGATAGAAAAGGCGACAGCTGACAGAGAAAAGGCCAGAACGCTGCTCCTGACACACAGCGATGCGATTAACGATAAGGAGATGAAGCAGCTCTTCTACACAACCGAAGAAAAGGAAGAGTTCTTCTGAGAACTCATAGTATCCATTCGCAATCCATATGATATAATATTCGTGCCACAAATTTGAATTAACTACAGAAAGTGAGATTGCTTTATGGTGAAAGGAATCGGAATAACAGACTTGTTTGACCTCAAGGAAACCATCGCTGCAGACATTTTTACCGGCTGTGAATATCCCTGGGAGGTACTGCCTAAAATCAAGGCTTTTATTCTTGATTTTGGGAAAAGCCTGTCACCGGATGACTATGACCACCCTGCAGAGGATATCTGGATAGCCAAAACTGCTACAGTAGCCCCTTCTGCTTCCATCAGCGGTCCATGCATCATCGGGAAGCACGCGGAAGTCCGTCACTGTGCATTTATACGCAGTTCTGCAATCATCGGAGAGCATGCCGTTGTGGGAAATTCCACAGAGCTCAAGAATGTCATCCTGTTCAACAAGGTGCA
>Ga0116192_1003139_pt1 | contig 10504 bp, 11 predicted proteins | sample AD_UKC113_MetaG_FD_89876 | JGI IMG/M metagenome (GOLD analysis project Ga0116192, IMG submission 89876) | Active sludge microbial communities of municipal wastewater-treating anaerobic digesters from Hong Kong - AD_UKC113_MetaG | ecosystem: Engineered > Bioreactor > Anaerobic > Digestate...
AAAGGAATCTGTATACTGCATGGCAATCTCTATCTCAGCATTTTCCTTCCTCCCGCTGAAATAGATAATCTCCGGATGGATGATCTCCTTGTTCTTATTGATGTATTCCACAAAGGAGCTTATGCCGCCCTCATAATGGAGGTCAACTCTCTTCTCTTCTTCCTCTCTTTTGTCTATGAGGGTAATGGAAACAGTTCTGTTAAGAAAGGCTATCTCACGGAAGCGCTTCAGCAGTATATCAAAATCATATACCACCTCTTCAAAGATCTCGGGATCAGGCTTAAAGGTGGTTTTTGTTCCGGTTTCTTCGGTTTCTCCGACACATTCAACTCCTGTTACCGGGATACCTCTTTCGTAGCGTTGTGCCCATATTTTGCCATCTCGACTGACCTCTACGGTCATGGACTCAGACAGAGCATTTACCACCGATGCGCCAACACCATGAAGTCCGCCCGATACCTTATAACCTTCACCGCCAAACTTGCCGCCGGCGTGGAGTACGGTATGAACCACCTCTAGAGTGGGTATCTTCAGCTTAGGATGGATACCGGTGGGTATGCCTCGGCCATTGTCGATATTGGTGATGCTGTTATCGGGATTGATAATCACGGTGATTTTATTGCAATATCCGGCAAGGGCTTCATCGATGCTGTTATCCACGATCTCATAAACCAAATGATGCAGGCCTCTTGATGAGGTACTGCCGATATACATGCCAGGACGCTTTCTTACGGCCTCTAGACCTTCCAGAACCTGTATTTGCTCTTCATTATAACCTTGTGTCTTTTTCTCTTCAGACATATAAGATTTTCCTCCGTTCCTCATGAAGAAGCTTCTTGTATCTTCTCGTTAACGTAGCTACTGATAGGGGTGAAAGATAGATCACCTGCATATCGTTTTTGTATGCGATGATATAGGATTTTGGCAGCTCATCTTCGTTGATGGCTTTAATAAACCCCTCTTCCTCGCTAACCTTCAGAAACTCCTTAGTAATTGGGGAAACTGTTGTTTTCTCCATATCCAGGATTGCAACGATATCCTTTAAAAAAACAATCTCATCTCCGCCTATATGCAGAAACATGACATCACCTTTCAATTCTAAACTTTAATAATCCTTTGGTCAATAAACTCTCTCTACCCTGCCGGTATTTACGCTGAAACCGGCCATTTCCCTGCTTCCAAGAAGCTTTTTGATGTGATCGCACTCTGTTGTGGTGACAATGGTCTGTATGCCCTTAAGCCCATTGATCAGATATCCCTGCCTGTTCTCATCCAGCTCTGAAAGGACATCATCCAAGAGCAGAACCGGCTTGTCACCTCTGATTTCTTCCATGAATCTGAGTTCAGCCATCACCAGGGACAGTGCCAGTGACCTTTGCTGCCCCTGAGAGCAATACAGCCTTGAGTTCATATTGTTCAGCATGATCTCCATATCATCTCTATGGGGGCCATACAGACATTGACTCAACTCTCTCTCTTTTTCCAGTCCTTCTTCAAGCTTTTGTCTGAGTCTTTCGGTAAAATAGGCTTCATCACTGCTTTCTGTTACATCTGTATAGGTCTTATAGATTATTGAGGAATGCTCACAGTCCTGAGAGAGTCGGAGCATTTCCTGTTTCATATACGTATCCAGCTTTTGAATGGTCTTATGCCTTATGTAGGCGATTCTGCCTCCGAACTTTGCCATATTCTCATTCCAAATGGGCAGAATCTCATCATATTTCCTTTCATATTTGCTCTTCTTTAGGGCAGCAGACTTATTTTTTACAATCATCTGGTATTGCTGCAGGACATAAAGATAGGTCTTGCTGACTTGACAAAGCATCACATCCAGAAATTTGCGGCGCAGCTGAGGGGCACCCTTGATTATCTCCAGTGTTTCCGGTGAAAACAGGATCATATTCATGATGCCCAGGATATCCGATATCTTATCCCGCTTGATGCCGTTGACCAGAGCGCACTTTCCTCTGTCCTTGGAATAGGCTACCTCGATTTGCTCTTTTCTATCGCCAATTTTTGCAGCAAGCTGAATTTGAAAACCATTTGATCCGTTCTTTATTAAATCTTGATAGGTATTGGTTCTATGGGATTTTCCCGTGGCAGTCATATAGAGGGCCTCAAGCGCATTGGTTTTCCCCTGCGCATTGAGGCCGAACAGCACATTGACACCACCATCGAATGTGATCTCCTGATTTTCATAATTTCTGAAGTTGCGCATTTCCAGACGTTCAATGATCAAGCTTTTTCACCGGCCTGCTCTATCACATACGTCATACCGTTGACTGTGATCTGATCATCATTTCTCAGCTTTCGGCCTCTTCTCTCCTCCCTGATACCATTGACCAGGATGGCTTCATTCTGGATAAACATTTTAGCTTCTCCTCCTGAACCCACAATATCGGCCAGCTTTAAGAATTGATCGAGCTTGATATATTCGGTGCTGATAAAGATTTTTCTCATGCTTTTGTCCTATCCTTTAATCCTGACAGGCAGTATCAGGAACAAATAGCGATCATGCTCTACAGGCGTGATGATGCAGGGTCCCACCGAGGATGTGAAGGAAATCTTCACGGTCTCATCATTAATAACCTTTAAGGCATCCATGAAATACTTTGGATTAAAACCTATCTGCATGTTGGCCCCATTATTCTCAATTGTGATCTCCTCTTTTGACAGGCCTATTTCAGTTGTTGAGGAAATCATGAGCTTATCATCCCCAATGCCAAACCTCACAGGATAGCGCTTGTCATCGCTGGTAATAAGCGCTGCTCTGTCAAGGCTTTCCTCAAGCTCCTTTGTTTTAACCTTGATGACAGTCTCAAACTGTGTAGGAATATAGCTCTTATAGTTCATGAATTCTCCCTCGAGCACCTTTGAGACAATTCGGCAGTTCTTGAGGATAAAGGAAACCAGATTGCCCGACAGGGAGATGGAAATCATGTCATCATTCGTCTCTAGAATACGCGAGATTTCATTCATATTCTTTCCGGGTATGACGACTTTAAACTCGGCATTTTCCTTAATAACAGAATTGCTTATGGCCATTCTGAAGCCGTCCAGGGCTACAATACGAATCTCTCCTCCGGCAGCTTCCAGCAGGGCACCTGTCATGATCTTTCTATTTTCATCGTTACCAACGGCAAAGATGGTTTGACGGATAAGCTCCTTGATGGCAGCCTGTGGCACCATTATGGGATTTTCATCGGTAAAGGCAGGTGGCAGCGGATAAGATTCACCCTCCATCCCCCTGATCTCAAACAAGGAATTCAGGCATTCAATGCGAACCTTGCTGCCCTCCATGACCTCGATGGAAATAGGTGCATCGGGGAGTCTTCTGATGATCTCGCCAAACATTCTGGCATTAATGACGATGGATCCCTTCTCACGAATATCTGCTTCCACCTCATATTCGATTCCAAGCTCAAAGCAGTTGCCGACCAATTTGAGATTTTCGCCGGCTTCTATATAGATACCTTCAAGTATAGGCAGAGTTGCTTTTGACATGATGGCCTTTTGGACAACATTAATAGCTTCCATGAGATTTTGCTTTAAAACGATGGTTTTCATCACTTATGCCTCCGTTTTTTATATTATTTTATTTATCGAGCCGTAATAGTAATAAGGGCTGTGAATTCTGTTGAAAACCCATTCATTGTGTTGGCAGCAAAGGCTTTTGAATGTTGAAAAAAATGTTGATAAGGGTCGTTTTTTCTTTTCGATGATGTTGATAATCAAAAACCCGATATTGTCCCACAGTTTATCCATCCACATTTCCACATACTGTTGTGGAAGCAAAAAACTCTAAAAAAATTTCAACGTTCTCCTTATGTTTATATAGGCACTATTGCTTGCCTGTGATATTGCGCTTCAATTCGGTGATGGCACGTCTTAGTTCATTGTTTTTTTCAAGCTCCTCCTGAATCTTTTCGCAGGCATGCATGACGGTGGTGTGATCCCTTCCGCCAAAGACCTGACCAATCCTTGGAAGAGACATCCCCGTAAGCTCTCTGCAGAGATACATGGCAACCTGCCTGGGATAGGTGACATCCCTTGACCGCTTCTGTGTGGTCAATTGGTCGGGGGTAATGTCATAATAGCGTGAAACCACCTTCATAATGGTGTTATGATTCACATTGGCAACCGTTATCCCGGCCAGTATCTGCTTCAGGCAATCCTGTGCCAGCTCTAAAGTAATGGGACTTCCGGTAAGAGACGCATACGCAATGACTCTGTTCAGAGCGCCTTCGAGCTCACGAATATTTGATTCGATATTATCAGCAATGTAGACCAAAACCTCATTGGGAATATCGTAACGCTCAAACTGGGATTTTTTTCTTAAGATAGCGATACGGGTTTCAATGTCGGGTGCCTGAATGTCGGCGATGAGCCCCCATTCAAAACGGGAACGGAGACGATCCTCAAGGGTTAAGATCTCCTTCGGCGGCTTGTCGCTTGACAGAACGATCTGCTTATTGGCTTCGTATAATGCATTGAATGTATGGAAGAATTCCTCCTGGGTTCTTTCCTTTCCCCCGATGAACTGAATATCGTCGATAAGAAGGACGTCGATATTGCGGTATTTGTTTCTGAACTCCTCGTTCTTGTCATCCTTAATGGCATTGATCAGCTCGTTGGTAAATTTTTCCGATGAGGTATAGAGAACCTTTGATCTTGGATTCTGCTCGATGATGTAATGGCCGATGGCGTGCATCAGGTGGGTTTTTCCCAGTCCTACGCCGCCGTATATAAACAAAGGATTATAGGCAGTGGCCGGTGATTCGGCAACAGCAAGGGCGGCTGCGTGGGCCAACTGGTTGCCGCTGCCCTTAACAAAGGAGCTGAAGGTATATTTTGGATTTAGAACAGATACGGCTGCAGTTGTTTCCTCAGCAGGAACACTTGCCTTGGCCTTCATATCCTGGCTTTTCAGAACAAGCTCTATTTCAAGGTCTCTTCGTGTAATCAGCTTGATGACGTTTTGAATAAGCTCTTTATAACGTGATTTGATGATTCCCAGATTAAACTCGGAGGGAACCTCAAGGAAAAAGACATTACCTTCTATGGACATGGGAATGATGGGCTCAATCCAGGTACTGAAGCTAACGCTTGTCATTTCGTCCTGAAGAAGCTTCAGAGCCTCTTCCCAGATTTCGTTTATACCTGCTGCCATGTTCTCGATTCCCCCAAAAAATTTTCCTGACGCTTTTATAAATATATCAGACTTCAAAAGTTGTTTCAACAAAATCATGAATTACTTTTCCTTGACTTCATGCTATAATGCATTATATAATATGTGCTGGTGTTCCTATCGCTATAAGTATATGACAATTTAGCATTGATTGGAGGTGCTATCATGATACGTACCTATCAGCCCAAGAAAAGACAGCGCAAAAAGGAGCACGGCTTCAGAAAAAGAATGAAGACCGCCAACGGAAGAAAAGTATTAAGAAGAAGAAGATTAAAGGGCAGAAAAGTATTAACTGCATAAAGACCGCTAACGTGGTCTTTTCTTTTACTAACATTTTTGCTCTGATAAAGTGGCATAATACCAAAGGCCTTAAGAACACTAAGAAAGTGTTTGAAAAGCGGGCTATGTGAGCGAAAAGATGAGTAAACTGCCAGTTCTGAAAAAGAATAATGAGTTCCACAGGGTATATGCTAAAGGGAGATATGCTGCATCAGGATCGCTAGTCATTTATGTTCTTCCCAACAGGTCAGGCGGCACGAGATTCGGTATCACAACCAGCAAAAAGGTTGGCAACAGCGTGCAGCGCAACCGCATGAGAAGGCTCATCAGGGAGAACATCAGATTTCTTAAGGAGCGGTTGACTAAGGGTCTTGATATTATTGTTGTAGCAAGGAAGGCCGACAAAGCATCGAATTTTGAAAGCATCGGCAAGGAAATGCGCTATCTTTTAAAGAAATTGGATATATTGAGCAGGGAAAATGATGATTAAACGTTTTTTGATCATTCTGATAAATGGTTATAGAAAGTACCTATCCCCTCTGAAGGGTCGACCAACCTGCAGATTTTATCCCACCTGTTCTGAGTACGCATTGGAAGCTGTTACGCGATACGGCTCAATTAAAGGAATCTACCTTGCTGTCAGACGGCTTTTAAAGTGTCACCCCTTCCATCCAGGCGGATACGATCCTGTAAAGTAAACTATTATTCCGGAGGGAGAGAAATAAATGGGTCTTTTAAGTGCGATAGCAGCGTTGTTTGGTAAGCTGATGTTCTTTATCTACAACACCATTGGCTTTCACAAGTATGTTTTGTCTCTTGTATTCTTCACCATAGTGTACAAGCTTATCCTTTTGCCCCTATCCATTAAGCAGATTCGCTCCACACAAAAAATGCAGGAGCTTCAGCCTGAGCTTCAAAGATTGCAGGAACGCTACAAGAATGACCGTGAGAAGCTCAATGAGGCAACCATGAAGTTTTATCAGGAAAAGGGCTATAACCCTACATCCGGATGTCTTCCCATGCTGATTCAGTTGCCCATCATTCTTGCCCTGTTCTACGTAATCAGAATGCCCATGTCCTACATGCTCGAGATCCCTGCAAAGGCAGTGGGTGAGATGGCTATTGTGGCCTTTGACAAGGGTGAGATCAGCAAGGATATTCTTAAAAAGAAGAATTACGAAGAGATCAAGGGTAATGCTATCGATGTTTATACAAATCTCAGCGAAAGCGACCCCTATTTTGAGATCAAGCTGATCGAAACCTATAAAAAGGATCCTGAGGTGCTTTCTGCTGCCCAGACCTTAAGCGATGATCAAAGAGCCCTTCTGACCCAATTTGATATTAAAATGTTTAATTTCTTCAATCTCGGCATCGTGCCCAGCCTGAGTCCCAAAACCATTGGTTCTGACCCAGGTAATTATGTGCCTGCTTTAATTCTATTGATTCTATCGGTGGCATCCACATTCCTGACAACCATGCTGATGATGCCTAATACTAATACGAAAAAAGACAAAAACAGCAAGGACAAGACGCCGAATAATGGATGCGCCAATAAGGGCTTGCTTTATTTCAGCCCTCTCATGACGCTTTGGATCGGTACAGTGGCTCCTTCAGGTCTATCCTTATACTGGACGTTGAATAATATCCTTTCTTTTATACAACAGAAGGCCCTGAACAAGGTCTATAAAAAGGAAAAGGAGGAGAATCAGGTTGTTGAGAACGATCGTAAAAGAAGCTAAAACAGTAGATGAAGCACTTCGGCTTGCGCTTGAGGAGCTGGGGATAGATAAGGAACACGCTCAGGTGGAGGTCATAAACGAGGGAAACAAGGGAATCCTTGGTTTTATCGGCAATAGAAACGCAGTTGTCAGAGTAACAGAGCTTTTTAACATGGAGGATACCATTCAGACATTTTTGAAGCCCATTTTTGATAAGATGGGCATCTCGGCCGAAATGGATATCGAGTACCGTGAAGATTCAATCCTTATCAAGCTTTCGGGTGACAACATCGGGATTGTCATCGGCAGAAGAGGTGAGACCCTGGATGCGCTTCAATACCTTTTAAGCCTGGTGATCAATAAGAATACTGAGCAGTATACCCGCGTTGTTCTGGATGTTGCTGATTACAGGAGCAAGAGGGAAGAAACACTGCAGCGGCTGGCCAGGCGGGTGGCCGATAAGGTGGCTAAAACCAGACGGAGTATTACCTTAGAGCCCATGAATCCTTATGAACGGCGCATCATTCATTCCACCCTTCAGGAATACAAGAACATCGATACTCAGAGTATTGGTGAAGAACCAAACCGCAAGGTGGTTATCCGTTTCAAGCAAGGCAATGCAAGAGCATAATAAATGATCAAAGCGGACATCGGGTCTACCGGGTGTCCGTTTTTTTAAAGGATTGCAGGTCAATACTAACAGAGTTAAGCTGTTTTTGAGGGAATGTTTATGATTCAGGATACCATTGCAGGCATATCGACAGCCGTCGGTAACGCAGGCATCGCCATCATCCGTATCAGCGGAAATGAGGCCTTTACCATAGCTGATAGTCTTTTCCGCGGAAATCAAAAGGTAGAAGCACAAGCTTCCCATACCCTTCAATATGGCAAGATCGTGGTGCCTGACGGGGGAGAGACCATCGATGAGGTGCTTCTTATAAAGATGGAAGCACCCAGAACCTATACCCGGGAAAACATCGTGGAGATCCATTGTCATGGTGGGCATGTGGTCACAGGCAGAATCCTGAGCCTTGTGTTGAAGGCTGGTGCCAGGCCTGCCGAACCGGGAGAGTTCACCAAAAGAGCCTTTTTCAATGGGAGAATTGACTTATCTCAGGCTGAGGCTATCATGGATATCATCCAGGCCAGGACCCAAACGGGCTCCCGGGCAGCTGTGAGACAGCTGGAAGGGAGCCTGTCTCTGAGGCTCAGTAATCTAAGAGGGCTTCTTGTGGATATTTTGTCCAAAATTGAGGTTAATCTGGATTACCCCGAGTATGATGCCGAGGAGATCACGGCGACACAGGCCCGAAAAACCGCTGGGCAGGTCTTAAATGAGATAACATCTCTGATAAACAGCTTCCATTATGGCAAGATCTTAAGAGAAGGTCTGCATGTGGTCATTGCCGGCAGGCCCAATGTGGGAAAATCCTCTCTTATGAATCGATTGAGCCGTAAGAATAAGTCCATTGTCACTGAAATCCCGGGTACTACCCGTGATATCATTGAAGAAAGCATCAATATCAAAGGGATACCCATCCTTCTTGCCGATACGGCAGGCATCCGGGAAACTGAGGATCAGGTAGAGCGAATTGGCGTTGAAAGAAGCGAAGCGGCACTTCAAAATGCAGATTTTATTGTGCTGCTGATGGATGCGTCCAGGCCTTTGGACCGGGAGGATCAGCGCCTCATCGAGAGGGTGGCTGACTCGGGGGATCCCTATATTCTGGTCTTCAATAAGATCGACCTTGTGGAGAAGGAAGCTCTTTCAGCCCTAAAGAATCATTATCCTGAGTGTATTTTGATGACCCTAAAGAACGATGAAGGGGTGGAGGAGCTGGAGGAAGGCTTATTCCGGTATGCCACCGAAAAGGCGCAGAATTTGGAGGGAGATGTGCTTATCACAAATGCCCGCCACGAGCGGCAGCTCCATCGTGCAAAGGAAGCGCTCGAGGCGGCCATAAGCGCCTGTGATGCCGGTTTAACAATGGATATCGTGGCCCTTGAGCTCAATAGGGCATTGGAGGAGATAGGGGCAATCACCGGGCATCATGCCGCCCAGGAGGTTCTTGACGCGGTATTTTCCAGGTTCTGTCTGGGCAAATAGGTTATAATAAAATGAAGGACATATGGTTTTAATCCTGACAACGGGGATGGTTGAGGTTATACATGAGCGATTTTATAGGCGGAGAATATGACGTAATAGTTGTGGGAGCGGGACATGCCGGTTGTGAGGCAGCTCTTGCCTCAGCACGGATGGGCATGAAGACGGCTGTTTTCAGTCTTAATCTGGATGCCATCGCCAACATGCCCTGCAATCCCAATATTGGTGGCACGGCAAAGGGTCAGCTGGCCCGTGAGGTGGATGCCCTGGGCGGCGAGATGGGTTTGGCAGCTGACCAGACCTTTATTCAGTCCAAGATACTCAACAGGGCCAAGGGCCCTGCGGTTTACTCCCTCAGGGCTCAAATCGACAGAAAGGCCTATCATATCTATATGAAGCAGGTTCTCGAAAACCAGGAGAATCTGGATATAAAGCAGGCCGAGGTCACAGAGCTGTTGCTGGATGAGGCACATAGGGTTCGTGGCATTCGGGTTCATACCGAGACCGTATACCTGTGTCGGGCGGTGGTGCTGACAACCGGCACCTATCTTAAGGGCAGAATCATCATCGGGAGCACCAGCTTCAGCGGAGGACCGGATGGTCTTTTTCCGGCCAACCGCCTTTCCGAAAGCCTGTTGAATTATGGGATTGAACTCATGCGCTTTAAAACCGGAACGCCGGCCAGAATCAACAGGCGGAGCGTTGACTTTTCAAAGATGGAGGAGCAGCCGGGAGATGAACCCATTGTGCCGTTTTCCTTCATGAACGACTCACTCACAAAGGAGCAGGTATCCTGCTATCTTATCCATACAACCCCGGAAACCCATCGGATCATCCGGGAGAATCTTCACCGATCCCCCCTGTACGGAGGCGATATCAAGGGCATCGGGCCCCGCTATTGTCCGTCCATAGAGGATAAAATCGTACGCTTTGCCGATAAGGAGGCCCATCAGGTTTTTGTAGAGCCCATGGGCTTAAGTACCCAGGAAATGTATGTTCAGGGCATGTCCACGAGCCTTCCGGAGGATGTTCAGATTCAGATGCTCCGGTCTCTTCCGGGGTTGGAGAATGTCTCCATTATGCGGCCGGCTTATGCCATTGAATACGACTGCATCAACCCTACCCAACTGAAGCTTTCACTGGAGTTTAAGAACGTGGATGGCCTTTTTTCGGCTGGTCAGATCAATGGAAGCTCAGGCTATGAGGAAGCAGCAG
>Ga0116192_1003140_pt1 | contig 10500 bp, 10 predicted proteins | sample AD_UKC113_MetaG_FD_89876 | JGI IMG/M metagenome (GOLD analysis project Ga0116192, IMG submission 89876) | Active sludge microbial communities of municipal wastewater-treating anaerobic digesters from Hong Kong - AD_UKC113_MetaG | ecosystem: Engineered > Bioreactor > Anaerobic > Digestate...
GAATCTCATAAAATAGCAAGTTTTGATCCTTACGATCTAAATGCACATGCCAGCTGGTTTGACCCCGAGTGGATGTTTGGAGTAAAAGAAGGGTTTGATATAGTTATAGGAAACCCGCCGTATGGAATAGAATTTTCTGAAAATGAAAAAGAATACTTCAAAAAACAATATTTATGTACTAAAACTATTCCAGGCAAACAAAAAGGCTCTTTAGATTCGTTTTCATTATTTATCGAAAAAGGATTCAATATTTTGAAGAGAAATGGAAACTTAATTTATATTGTTCCTATATCCGTCACTTCAAGCGATTCAATGACAGCTCTTCACAATCTACTGGAAAAGAACTGTAAATTAATTAAAATTTCTTCTTTTGCTGTAAGACCACAACCAATTTTTCAAAATGCAGTGATAAATACTTCTATCCTTTTTTTTATTAAAACACTTACGCCAGTTGAACAAATTTTATGTACAAAAATGTACCGAAAAGGTAAGGGTTTTGATTTAAAAACGTTACTTGAAAATTTGCAGTTTATCGACGTAAAAAACTACAAATTATATGGAAGATATCCTAAAATTAGTATGCCCATCGAAACAAATATTCTCGATAAATTATTTTCAATAAAAACTAAAATTAAAGATTTAGTTAGAGAAAATGGAAAACCAATTTATTATCGGTTTGCTGGAGGAAGATATTTTAAAGTTATAACCCCGTATGAAACAGGTTCTTCAGCAGAAAAAATTGTTTATTTTGACAAACTCATTGCAAATAGCATTGGTGTTATTTTAAGCACTAATTTATTCTTTTGGTATTATCAAATTTTTTCCGATAATCTGAATTTAAAGTATCACGAAATAGAATCTTTCCCAATACCTATAAATGAATTGTCAGAAGAAAGAATTAAAGTTTTGGAAACATTGTATGACGATTATTTAAAAGATATTGAAAAAAATGCCAAAATAAGAACAACTGAGAAATATGCAAATATTGACACTTTCAAAGAATATAAAATTGGGAAATCAAAAAAATATATTGATGCCATTGACGATTTTATTGGATCTCTTTATGGCTTAAATGAAGAAGAAATTAAATTTATAAAAAACTATGAGATTGAATTTCGGTTAACGGAAAATGAAGAAAACGAAAATTAATTATCAAAATATTAATAGAACCCATAGCTAAATTAAACAAGCTTCAAATACCATTTAATAAAGAAGTGGAGGACATATCTAGTTAAGGTAAAAAAGGGAGTCAATATGAAAGGAGAATCTATAATGGTAAAACAGCTTTTACAGAAAGCAAAGGATTCTGCATTATTATCTGTAGAATTTTATAATAAACCTGCTGTTAGTTTTAAATCAGAAGGTTTTATTACTATGATGTGCATTGCTTGGACAAGCCTTTTTCATGCGTATTTTTTTAAAAATAAAATTAAGCCGTTTTATAAGGAAAAAGAAAATGGTAGAAGATCTCGGTATAAAAAAATATCAATAAAATTATTAGATGGGAAAATACTAAAAGATAATAAATGGTGGGAACTTTCTGAATGCTTAAATAAATTCTACCAATCTGAAACAGATCATTCTGTAAGAAAAAATTTGGAATTTTTTATTTTAATCCGTAATATTATTGTTCACCGAAATATCTCTGAATTTGATCCAAATCTTTATGCGGAATGTCAAGCTAATATTTTGAATTTTAATAATTTTCTAAAAAAATATTTTGGAGATAAGCATAGCATGGATTATTTGCTTTCTTTTACAATACAAATGTTTAAAAGTAATAAGAATTTTTTGGAAGCAACTACAAGTGAATTAAAAAAGAAAAATGCTTTCGAAATTGCTTAATTTATTAAATCAATTAGAGCTTCTCTTTCTTCTGATGTTTTCAATTCTCCTGAATATGCATATAAAGCTATATTGATTCAAGTAAAGAAACACGAATCTCAAAATGCACTCCCATTGAAATTTATAAATGAAAAAGATTTAACTAATGAACAAAAAGAACAGTTAAAAAATATAGGAATTGTATTAATTAAGGAAAAGGCAGTTTATAAGGATAATATTACGGATAATTTTACACTAACCCATGCACAATTAAGAGAAAAGGTAAAAGAAAAAATACCTCATATTCAACATTTTTATTTTGAAAAAATCAAACAATATTTAAGGATAAAATATGATAATCAGCTTGCATATAAAAGAATTCATAATCCTAAGAGTTTAAAATCGCAATGTACTTATTATTATGATGAAAAAATTATCGATGAATTTATAAAAATTTGCCCCCCCATCACTCATACCACCGAGCCAATAGTTTCGCAAATCGAATCTCTTGTAGATAAAATCCTTGCTGCGAAAAAGGATAATCCGCAGGCAAATACCAGAGAGTGGGAAAAGGATATTGATAAATTGGTGTATAAATTGTATGATTTAACGGAAGAAGAGATAAAGGTTATAGAGGAAAAAGGTGAATGATATTTTCAAAATTGCATAAAAATAACTTAGAAAATAAAAAAATAACCATAAGATTGGAAGTAAATACCAGGCAAAGAATAGTTTATTGTATGCAAAATTTTAACGAGTATTACGGTTGGAATCTAGCAGGTAATATTCACAAAATGTATTTAACATACAAATTTCACATAAGGGTTTTCGAGGTTTGCAAATAAAAGCACAAAAGTCAATTACTGAAAAAAGTAGCTTATCGCAATTCTTTGTTTTAAAAAACTCTTCTGATTTTCTTACAATTATTTCTTTCCTTCTGATTTCTCCATTGACCCCGAGATTGAAAAATCTATTTAGAAATCTTGCTATATTAGAATCGACCACAGGCGCAGGCTTTTTATAGGTAATGATACTTATTGCACGTGAGATATATTCTCCGATGCCGGGTATTGTAGATAATAATCTGTAATCATCGGGAAAGTTACCATTGAAATTTTCTAAGATGTAAGTTGAAGATTCAATAAAATGTTTATATCTCCAGTGAAGTCCGAGTGTTTTTGTATATTTCTGTACCTCTTCTTTTTTTGCTTTAGATAATGCAAAAATATCAGGGAATTTTTCTATAAAATCATTATAAACAGGAACCACCTGCTGAGCTCTGGTCCTATGTAACATAAATTCAGCAATCATAATTTTGTATGGATCCGATGTACACCTCCAGGGAAAATCTTTACCGTTTTTTTTATACCAGTTAATCAGTAGTTTTCTAACTGAATTTATTTTATTTTCATATTCACTCATAAGGAGGTAATACCCAATCTGTTTATATGTCCGGCTATCTTTGTCTGTATATCATTCAATAATTCTTTTCTTATTCTCATTGTAGATTTTACATCATTAAGTTTTTCTATTTCTATCGAACTAAGAAGTCGTATATCAAAAACAAAATAGTAAAGATTATTATCAATTCTAAATAATGAGGTCTTATAAATATAATCTGCTTTCTTTAAATTATTTTCATATTTTTCTGGCCATTTAATACCACTTAAAATTCGATTTCTTTTCCATTTATTCTGGGCATAATCACAAAAAGGTGAGACTTCAAGATGAATTAATTCCGATATTTCAATGAGATTTTCTTTTTCTGAAAATTGGCTTATATCACCATTGAATATACTTTCTATTAATTTTTCTTTACCCAAGCAAATATTTTCAATAGAGCTATAAATATTCCCTGGTATGGGTTTATCGTTACTTTCTAATGATATATGTAATCTTTTATTTATTTCTCCTACTATATTTTTATCATCAAGATTTTGTAGCTGTGGCAAATCCATGATTTTATCAGCATCAAAGTTATCTGTGAATATTTCGTTTTCAATTATATCAAGAAATAAGCTATTAAACGAAAGCATTGCATATTTCCACACACTATCCTTATCAACCTGCTTCCCTGCATAAGCCTCTGCAAGTTTAACAAGTAAATTATTTGTATTATTATTCCAATTATCATCAAAAGGATAAATAGATGAAATCTCATTAATAATTTTACCTGATGATCTGTTACTTATATTCTGCCACTTAAGAAAAAACTTAAAAGAACCTGCTTTCTTAATTTCCTCATCCAATTTTTTTGAGACTTCTGTAATATCAAATTCATCACTTTCATTTTTTTTACAATTTGATTTGTCAACAGCAAGTATACGGAGAGGCGGTAATTTTTGAAGATAGTTCTTTAAATCTTTAACAAGTGTCTCATATTGCGTCCATGCAATGATGATATATGGTCGACATTTTTCAGAAACAATTTTTGAAATAACATTTGCCAGAGCTGAAAGTTTTGTTTTATCTTCAGTTACCCCTTCCATGCCTTCAAGCTCAATATCAAGAAATACGATTCTGACGTTATCAAGAGGCATGTCTGGTAGTTCATCTGCTTTGCCATTAAAATATTTAAAAGAAATACCGGTTTTTGCGAGAACCTTCATTAAAGGCAACGCTTCATCAATTTGATCATCAACAATTACAACCGAGCCATTTTCTGGATAAACATTTTCTTCCATATTCAATCCCTTTTTAATGATAAAACTGTTATGGCACCGGACTTATATTTCTTCGGAATATTATAATCATCAATTTCAAAATCATCTGGAAACTGAAGCAGTCCATTATGCGCTTTCATTACTTCACTTACAATGTGAAGTCCGAGCCCCATTCCATCAGGTTTAGCACTCACAAAAGGCCTGGTGATTTCTTCGGATGGCAATGCAAAGCCACAGCCATTGTCTGCAATTACAATGGATAGATATCCTTCAGGCTTATCTACAAGATTAATGAACAATTTTTTTTCTTCATTTTGATCTTTTTTAGTATAATCCAGCCACCAGATTGAATTATCAATAATATTCATAATGCTATTCAATAAGAGGTTTCTTACAACAGGAATTTTATTATCACCTTTATAATTTTTATATTCCTTTTCTAATTTTATGTTATGATAATTCAACCTGTATTCCATATTGAAGATTGCCTGATCAATAAGTTTAATAATATCCTCTTTCTTTTTTCCTGAACTCCTTATAAGTGCAGAATAACCTTCAACAAGATTGGAAAGATGCCTTACAAGAGTTACTATCCTTTCATTAACCTTTTCTTTTTCTACAACTTTTTTTAATTCACCGAGAATTTTTTCCATTTCATGAATAACAACAGAAAGGTTTAATCCTGCACCTGCACTTTTCAGAAGTATTTCATTTATGTCTTCATATTCTTTTTCAATTCTGTCAAGGTACCTGATAATTTCGTTTTTGGTTACATCATCCTTTATTTTTTCTTCTACCACAGATTTTAATTCATTTATTGATGCTATAACAGGTTGCGATTTTTCTTTTGTTCCATAGAACAATCTTATTTTTCTTTTATCAATGTTTCTCTGGTTTTCAATAACATTCAGCAGGTATAAAATAGCTGATTTAAAAGTTAAGTACGCCTCATTTTCAATGAATCCTTCTCTATTGGTTTTTTCAATAAGATCCTTACTTTCTTTTCTGTTCAGTTCAATTGCGCCAAGTATTAAGTTATTGCTGATTTTTTTAGTCGGCACATTAACACGTCTGATATCAAGTTCCAGCCAGTCATTTTCAGGTTCTCCATAATCATAAACTCTTATTCCATCACGATAAATCCGGATACCGCCATTAAGATTCAAATATTCTTTGAGCCCTTTTATATCAGATAACCCCAGTCTTAAAATTTTGGTTTCTCTATCAAATATATATGCTGAAAAGTTCAAATGTCCTATTTTATGATTATTTAAATCAATACTCGTATTATCTCGATCAACCATTTTCAATACTTTTGCTATTTGTTCATCGGTTTCATCAACAACTCTTTTCTGTAATTTTTCCATTGTATTATATGGTCTGAATTCGTATCTGAACTTTTTTATTCTGTCACCTTCAAGTTCTGCCTCTACATAATAAAGAGCGTAATTTTTTACTTTATCTGGCGTCAATAAATCCAGAATCCATTCCGCATTGTCAATATTAAAATTGACCCTGAAATTTGATGATGGGCTAAAAGGATTATTAAAAGCAATAATAGAACGATATAAATCTCTTATACTGCCACGATCCCATTTATTTTTTAAGGAGGTTATAATAATATGTGTTCCGGTTTTATTTTCTTTAAATATTTCAGGTTCTCTTTCAACAAGATTTATCGGTATTTCTTCAATATATTTATATTGTTCTATTTTGTTCCAGTTAATAGAAAAATATATTTCCTTTTTATTGCTCTGCTTGCTAACCAATTCAATTTTATTTCCCAGTTTATGTACGGCAAACCTGCCTATTCCTTTTTCACCAAGTGGATGTCTATGATATATTGGTGTTTGATCTATTGTACTTTTAAAGTCAGTGCCTGCTTCGAGCCATACATTTTTAATAATATCCATATCCATCCCGCAACCATCATCTTCTATAGTTATCTGACCATTGGCGGGATTGTCTACTTCTTTCATAATAACGTTAACTTCAGAAGCATCTGCATCATAGGCATTTTTTACAAGTTCTATTAAGGCAATACTTTCGTTTTTAATCAATTGTTCTCCAAGCTGTTCAAGCAGTCTGACTCTTACTCTGAATTTATTTTCATTCATAATAAATCCTTTTTAATCTGTCTTGCAAGTGTTTGAGCAAGTAAAACCGGTACAGCATTTCCTATTTGTTGAAAACAGGAAGTTCTGCTACCTTCAAAAAAATAATCATCCGGAAACGACTGAATCCTTGCAGCTTCTCTGATAGAAATAGAACGTGGATTTTTTAAGTCTGGATAAATATAATAATGCCCATCCTTTGATAAATGTGAAACGAGAGTATGAGACAAGCCTGATAAATTTAAGACCTTAAACCTGTCGGTAAATGAAGTTTTATTTCTGTGTGATTGGAGTTCTTCTGGTAGTTCTTTATATCGTAAATGTTTTCCTTCATTTATAAATTTATTAATAGCCACTTTATATATTTCCATATCATGATTATTAAGCGGCCTTGTTATATGTTGTGTGGTGAAATCAAGCCCATTACGAATTAAACTGTTCTTTAAATATTCATTTTCTTTACATTTATATCCGGTTACCTTTTTCTTTTCACCTGCCTTTAACATTGGCAAATCACAAAACAGATCTTTTAAAGTGTAACATATTGAAGTATATTTATCCTGTTCAGGAAAAGTGAACTGGTTGTTTCCCCTGTAGCCTATTATGAAAACTCTCTTTCTATTCTGTAATACACCATAATCAGCAGCATTCAAAATATTGTGTTGAACGCAATAACCAATCGACTTAAATCCTTCAAGCATTTCAGTAAAATATTTCCCATTTGCTGCTGATAATAAACCGGGTACATTTTCAAATATAAAAGCATCTGGCTTATACCTTTTTAAAAATTCTATATAAAACCTGAAAAGATAATTTCTATTATCTTTTATTACACTTTCTCCAATTTTACTTCTACCTATTAAAGAATAAGCCTGACAGGGAGGTCCTCCTATAATAATATCAATTTTATTTTTTTTAGCTATTTTATCGATTTTCTTGAAAATGAAGTGTAAGGTTTCTTCGTTGATTTCTTCATTGATTATGCTATTCAATAAATATTCCGGGACATTACCATAAAGTTCATCTCGTGATATTCTTCCTTTCAAATAACGAATATATATTTCTTTCTTACCCTCATTATTAATATGGTGATACGATAACCTGGTTTTAAGCGTGTGGTAGGCGTTTACTTCCTTTTCAACAAAAGCAACAGGAGTATATCCCTCTCTTATAAAACCTTCGGATAGTCCACCTGCACCTGCAAATAAATCAAGGAAGTTTAGATTATTTTCTCTGCTTTTCATAATTTTCTTATTAATTCTCATACTCACACACTCTTAAACCTCACTCCTTTATCTTTAAACCTTTATTTTTACAGATCTAAATTTACCTTTTTGATTTTTTTAAAGTCTAATGAACCTTTTCAGGTAGTAAATTAAGTTTGATTTAAAATTAAATATTTAGAAAAATATGCGTTCCTTCTGACCTATTTTAATTATAATTCGTAAAATAGAAAAAAAAAGAAAGGGGGAATGTTATCAAAAACCTGAAAAATTGTAGCAGGCAATTTTAAAAGTAAAAGAGGATTTTTTAAACTTTAATCTTGCAATAAATTGGTGCAAAAAAGCTGGAATAAGGTATAAATAAATAAAGGAAAAAAGATATGCAAAATATGCCCTATTTTAAATTATTTAACAGAGAAAATTTAAATATAGATTCTACATTTGGAATGCATGGTGTTTTAGCCTTTATGCAAAAAACAGAATTTATCGATGCTTTTGAGAAAAGAGCTCAAGTTTAAAGAATACGGGATGGTATTGAGTTAGCAGTACTTTTAACAGCTATCATATGTACCTTAATGGATGGTGCTGACAAAATAGAGGAGAATACCATGTTTTCTCGAAAAAAACAGAAAATTTACAAAATCATTGGGATTACCAAGGATACCCCATCCAACAACGATTTACAAATTACTAAAGAGGATAAATAAAGATGGAGTATTTGCACAAAATATAAAGAATTCTATGCAGGAGATGATAAGTAAATGGTATCTGACCAAGCAAAAGGAAATAATTACGGACATTGATGCAACATATATAAAAAACAAATAAGAAGTCTGGAACAATTAACTATAAAGGAGAAAAAAGCATATCCGCATTACTCATGCATGTTGGCAAGGAACAGTTTGTTTGGGAATATGAAATTCGAGGAGGATCGGACAATCCGAGAAAAGGAATACCAGAAATGGTAAGTCAATTTGTTAATCATAAAATTGGAAAAGAAATAATAAAGACCATTCGAAGCGATTCAGCGGGTTATTCATCCGATACAATCAATGTTTGTAAAAATTCAAATACTAATTTTATAATAAAAATGGCAGAGCATGTAGATATGGAAAAACTATTTGAAAATGTAACCAATTGGCAGACCTATACTGAAAATAAACAGAATGTTCATACTGCACAGACAATTCATGGTAGTGGAAAAGACGGAACCATTTCGATGTATTGGTGTTAAAATAGAGCCGAAAGATGAACTTTTCGTTAGGATGGGATACATAGCAACTAATCTGTCCGATAAAACACCTTATGAGATTTTCAAGCTATATGCGCAGCGCACAACGGAAGAACAGGCGATTAGCCAGTTAAAAGACGAACTTGCATTCGGATATGTGCCATCCATGCATGAAGAGATAAATGAAACTTTCGCTGTATTGAATATTGTTGCGTATAAGGTTTATGTGCTAATGAAATACATTATGGAAACAAAAGGAAATGAATATTTGCGGAAACTTGCAAAGCAAAATCCAAAACTAAAAACTTTTAAATTTCTACTCTTCGACATTGCTGCCAAATTTACAACAAGCAGTAGAAAATTGAAGGCATGGGTGTCAGTGACCGATAAGGATTGGTACAATACTCTTTTATCCTGGTGGAATTCATGCTTCGGTTTTGGGTTTTTCTATTGCAGAACATAGATAAATTTTATTTTTTGTTATCCATTTATATATAGTTTATTACTTTGCATGGGGATAAGTGTCGACTGATCTTATTTGAAAACTCAATTTTCAAAATATTAATGAACGATAAGTACTGAAGCAACATAGCTTCAAATATTTTTTTTATTATATCCAACTTTTTTGCACATATTTTACAAAATTTTTCATTATATCAGGATTGAGGTTTAAAAATGTTAGATGATCCTCTTAAAAATATTTGAAATGATAAGAATAGATCTCAAAAAAGTGGTTTGATCGAGCATTAAGTTAAATATTAAGAGAAGAGCTAACAGTATTCTTAAAAGAAAACCTTATGAAAGGAAGTGAATAGACTTAGGTACTAATATAAATTATAGGAATGGATTTAGAGAAAAATTCTTTCTTATGAAATCAATAGGTAAACTAAATACTAAGTTTAATTCTCAAATAATTAAAATTATGAAAATTGTGAACATGCAATAAAAGAAGATGTAGCACTACTTTTCTTATTCTTCCCTTTCTACGAGAGGGATAAATCTATTATCGCAAAAGCTTATAGGTAAAAAGATAATTAAAGGTTCTGTATTCTTTTGTTACAAATGAGTTAAACATTGCAATAAACAAAGGCAGAGATACGGAAATTGGATGATGAAGAAATACAATAAACTTTGTTATTGATTTTATAATAAACATAAAACATAGAAATATGAATTTTGTGGATGAACGAAAAGAGGATAGCAGGAGAAAATGCTAGCTAGAAGTTACTTTATTTTGTGGGTTTAAAATGGAGCTGACCTTTCGGAATGCACCTATCATAAAAAATAATTTGCTAAATACAAAATTTTTACAAACCAATACCTGACCTTACCTATTTAGACAAAAAATAAATTTACAGGAAGATAGGAAATACTTTGAATTTCAAAAGATTTTATGGTAACAAGGCAGATAGCCGATTTTTTGTTTTCATGGCTTAAAAACCATA
>Ga0116192_1003141_pt1 | contig 10499 bp, 9 predicted proteins | sample AD_UKC113_MetaG_FD_89876 | JGI IMG/M metagenome (GOLD analysis project Ga0116192, IMG submission 89876) | Active sludge microbial communities of municipal wastewater-treating anaerobic digesters from Hong Kong - AD_UKC113_MetaG | ecosystem: Engineered > Bioreactor > Anaerobic > Digestate | place...
GAGAACACAATCTCCTTGAACCCTCCAATCTCGGTGGGATGGCTTGAGATAATCTCGACCTTCAGGTTGTGCCGGGCGGCAAAATACGAGTACATGCGGAACAGGTCTGCAGCGAACAGGGCCGCCTCATCGCCGCCCACGCCTGCCCGGATTTCGACGATGATGTTCTTGTCGTCATCCGGGTCCCTGGGGATACGCTCTTCCTCGATCCGGGCCCGGACTTCTTCCAGCTCGCGTTGCAGCTTCGTGTTGTCGTCCTCTGCGATGGCCACAAGCTCGGGATCCGCTCCTTCCTCGCTCCGCAGAGCCTCGTTGTCGGCAATCTGCTTCGTTAGCTGCTCTTCACGGGTCAGCAACCCAAGCAGCGAGTCCAGAGTCCGCCTTTCCAGGGCCAGCTTCTGAATCTCCTTCCGGTCGACATCAAAGCGAAGTCCAGCAACCCGCTCGTCGATTTCACGCAGTCTTCTTGCCAGTTGCTCCGTTTCTCGACTCATTGCTCGTCTCCAGGCCTGTCAAACAGGGCGCCCCGTTCCGGAACCCGTTCGGGCCTCCCGGGCACCACATGGTGCTCACGGCAGCGTGCCTCATAGCTTTCGGCGGCGCCGACCATGACGATGGGGTCGTCGTACCTGGCCGGGCGACCGTTTACAATACGCTGGGTCCTTGTCGCCGGCCGTCCGCACACCATGCAGATGGCGGTGAGCTTGGTGACCTCCTCGGCAAGGGACAGCAGGTCGGCCATTGGCCCAAAGGGCTCGCCACGGAAGTCCTGGTCAAGGCCTGCCAGAATGACGCGAACCCCTTTTCCCGCAAGATACTCGGAAACGTCGATGATGGCGGGGTCGAAGAACTGAACCTCATCAACGCCGACCACCTCGACCTGCCGCTCTTCCACGACAGTGAGGATGTCGGTCGAGGTGGACACGAGCGCCGATTCGAGGCGACTGCCGCCATGCGACGTAATCGCCTCAAGACCGTACCGGTTGTCCAGTGATGACTTGAGGGCAATGACCCGCTGCCTGGCAATCTGTGCCCTCTTGAGGCGACGGATCAGTTCCTCCGACTTGCCAGAGAACATGCACCCGGCAATCACCTCAATCCTGCCGGAGAGGCCGTCCATGAACGAGCCTACCGCCCAGCGCCGTCCTGCGCCACGATGTTCGCCAGGAACTCCCGGTTGTTTGCCGTCCTCTGGAGCATGCCAATCAGTTTCTCGAGGCTCTCCGTGGGATCTTCATTGCCGATGAACTGCCGGAGCGCCCAGATCTTGCGGTACTCCTCTGGAGTATACAGCAGTTCTTCACGTCGTGTCCCCGACTTCCGCACATCGATTGCGGGGAAGATCCTGCGTTCCGCAAGCTCGCGGTCCAGTACCAGCTCCATATTGCCCGTGCCCTTGAACTCTTCGTAGATGACCTGGTCGAGCCTGCTCCCCGTCTCGATCAGGGCCGTGGCGATGATCGTGAGGCTGCCGCCCTCTGCGATATTGCGGGCAGCCCCGATGACCTTCTTGGGACCGCGGATGGCAGTGGGATCGAGTCCGCCTGACAACGTCTTGCCAGAGGAAGAAGAGATGAGGTTGTACGCGCGTGTCAGGCGAGTGATGCCGTCCATAAGGATGACGACGTCCTTCTTGACCTCGACAAGCCTCTTCGCCCGTTCGAGCGCCAGCTCAACGACACGTATATGGTTCTCCGGAGGCTGGTCGAATGTTGAGCTGATGACCTCGCTGTGAATGGACTGCTTCATGTCGGTGACTTCCTCAGGGCGCTCATCGATGAGCAATACCATGAGCGTCACCTCGGGGTGATTGTACTCAATGCTCTGGGCAATGTTCTTGAGAATCGTTGTCTTTCCAGCCTTCGGGGGGGATACGATCAGTCCGCGCTGGCCCTTGCCGATGGGCGCGACCAGCTCGATGAGCCGCAGTGCCATGCTGCAGTTCGGCGTTTCCAGCTTGAGGTGCTTGTTCGGGAATATCGGCGTCAGCGACTCGAACTGCGGGCGTGAAAACTGATGCCCCTCGATGCCGATGCCGTTGATGCTCCGGATGCGCATCAGGGAAGCGTACTTCTCTTTGTCCCCACGTGGAGGACGCACCGTCCCCTCCAGCCAGTCGCCTGTCCTGAGTCCAAACCGCCGAATCATGGGAGGAGAGATATAGACGTCGCTCGAGGAGGGGAAATAATTGGCGCGCATGAACCCGTAGCCTTCTGCGAGGATCTCGCACAGGCCTGACGCTACAAATTCGTCGCCACCACCCATCCGCGGCGCCTCGCCTCCCCGGCGCTCGGGGGAACCGCTAATGACGGCCCCCGACACCGCATGTGCAGGAGCCCGCTCCTGCTGAACGTCACGATGCTCGATAATCACTTCTGGCTTCCCATGGTCTTCAACCGCACTAGGGGTAACCGCAACAGAATCTTCGATAGTGGCAACATCCTTGCTCCCAAGTTTGACAAGTTCCTCGATCAGTTCCGGCTTCTTGAGCCGGGTATAGTTGCGTACGTGCAGGACTTTAGCAATCTCATAGAGCTCCCGCGATGTTTTTTCGAGCAACTCCTGTTCTGTGAAGTTCATGACTCTCTGCCTTCTTTCGCCAGCACACGGCTACGGGATTTCCAGGAGACGACCGATGGTTTCCTTGAATGAGGCGAGGACTGCGATGCGATGCATCAGCACATCCAGACGCGCACGTACGTCCTCCACAAACGTTGGATCCTTGATGTACGCCAGATTCACGTGCACGTTCGCGATGGCGCCCTGATAGGCGGCCTCGAGCATCGCCGAACCAACGTACAGATCGGACGCGATATCCTTGGGAGCTGAACAAAAGGTGGCATTCGACAACTCAGCGAACTCACACACCTTCTCCGCAAGGTCCATGGGGACAACGGCTGAACCCTTGAGCGCCGTCTGCATCGCAGACCGCCTCAGCGCCTTCTCCTCATCGGTTTCCTTTGGAAGCCTCATGGCAGCCATGTACTGCTGGAAGGCACTGCTATCCCGTTCCATCAGCTCAAGGAACGTGCCGCGCGTGGTTTCACACACTGCAACGAATCCGTCGAGGCGAGCCTTCTCCGACTCGTCGCGAGCACCCACTACACGTGCAACCATTTCGACCAGCGCGACGCCCATGGCTGCGGCCAATCCGGCTGCACTGCCTCCTCCAGGCGTTGGAGCACGCGAGGACAATTCGGCCAAAAACTGGTCCAGTGATTGATCTCTAAACATGTCGACCTCAACGTTGACAATTGGAATGTGCCGAATGGTTCATTCAAATAATACCTGACCGTCCGCAAAATGCAAGCACCGCCAGGCCACTGCGCCTCCTCAGACAATCATAGTATAATGCACGGTACACACCACGTGGGAGGTGACCATGATTGTCAAGGCAGTCCAGGATGTACCCGCAGCACCGGTGACCGAGGCGGGAGCGCGGGGCGCAACCATTCGGTGGCTCTTCAACAGTCCCGACGGCGTGCCCACCTTTGCGATGCGGTACTTCGTCGTAAGCCCCGGGGGCTCTACGCCGCGGCACGCCCATCCGTGGGAACACGAAGTCTTCGTGCTGCAGGGACAGTGCACGGCGTTCTGCGAAGGGGAAACCCGGACCGTCGGCAGCAACCACGCGATCTATATCGAACCTGGCGCCATTCACAGTTTCAGCAACGACGGAACCGAGGACCTTATCTTCCTCTGCATGATTCCTCTTCAGCAGTGATGGACCTGCATCTCGGCAGCGTCCTTGTGGCGGTCACCGGAAGCACCGGCGGCATAGGACGGGCGCTGGCCAGGCTGCTCGCCGAGGAAGGTGCGCAGCTCCTGCTCGTCGGCGGCACCGCTGAGAGGCTCGAGGACGTCTCCCGTTCCTTGCCGGTGGGAACCGTCGCTGCCACCATTCCCGCCGACCTGAGGACGGACAGCGGCCTGCACGCTTGTTGTGCACGCCTGGACGAACAGCCACCGGTCGCCGGGTTCGTCCATCTTGCAGGAGAACTGCGCTCCGATGCGTTCCCGGACGCCCGTGCGGCCGAACTCCGAGAGACCCTTGCCGTCACGACCATTGCGGCCTTTGAGCTTTCTCAGGTCATTTTCAGGCGGGCTCCTGTGGGTTCGAGTCTCGTGTTCGTGTCTTCCATCGATGCGCACAGGCATCCTCTGCACCCGGCATCCGCCAGCTATGACGCCGCCAAACGCGCCCTTGAAAGCCTCTCCGAATCGTTGGCGGTCGAAGGTGGCTCGCATGGAATCCGCTCGAACTGCATTGTCCCCGGGCTCATACGCACGCCGATGACAGAAGACTTCTTCGGGCCCGAGTTCGACGAGGACCGGGCCCGATTCCTTCGGGCTGTGCCGCTCGCACGCGCAGGCTTGCCCGACGAGGTAGCCGCCCTCATCGCGTTTCTGCTGTCTCCACGCTCCAGCTACATCACTGGCGCCACTGTGCCGGTCGACGGAGGTTTTCTCTGCCAGGGCATGTAGGAGAAACAAAAAGGGGCGCCTGGGGCGCCCCGGAACTTCCTGCCGAAAACGTCTACTTGCGCCGACGCGCTGCAATAGACTTCTGCTTGCGCTTCTCGCTTGGCGCCATGAAGTACCGCCGCTTCTTCAACTCCCCGAAGAGGCCATCACGGATGCAATCCTGCTTGTAACGTCTCAGCATGTTCTCAAGCTGAGCGTCCTCGCCCTGCGGCTCAGTCCTGTCTCTGTTCCGATCACGATAGTTTCCCATCACTCACCCCTCCTTTCGTCAAACCGATGCTAAAGGGGGTCGATAACCAACCGTTCAACTATACAGGAATCGGCGCCTCAGTCAACCGGCGTTTCTGTGATACTGGGGGCACTGGAGCGAAGCGTGTCGACGCTCTTGATGACTTCCCGCACGAAGACAGCAATCGGCACTGCAAGGAGGACTCCGAAGAAGCCTGCCAAAGCGCCACCAGCCAGAAGGAGAAGGATCACGAACCCGGGATTCAGGCCAGTCTTCTCCGAAATGAGTCTGGGTGACAGAATCTGGCTCGTCACAAACTCGACAGCCGCGAAGATGACGACCCAGGCCACCAGCTTTCCTGGTCCTGCAACCGCAGCAAAGAAGGCGCCCAGCAGTGCTACAACCAGAGGCCCGACATACGGAATGAACTCGCCGAAGAAGTCGACAACTCCGATCGTCAGAGCGTAGTTGATGCGGAACACCCCGCTGAGGCCGCCAAGCAGCAACGATGTTATCGATGCAACAAGCGCAAGCGCCTCGATGTACCTGCGAGTTCCAGTGGCAACCTGCGCAAGGGCCTGCTCAGCTCCCTCGCGTTGCTGCCGGACAAAGGGCAGCGAAAGGAACCAACCGTAGTACTGGTGAGAACCCCGCATGAAAAAGTACATGAGCACAAAGAAGGGGACAAGAGCGCTGAGGCCGAGGAGCCTCTTGGAGGATGCCGTAAGCAGATTCTGTCCGAAGGAGATGACAGACTGCTGTATCGAGTCCAGCACAGCGGTTATCGCGTCCTTGAGCGCACCGAGCTGATAGTGGTCCAGCCACTCCGTCACGTTCGAGAAGTACCCCTGCACCGTCTTCAGATAGTCAGGAAGAGAGCTCACGAGGGACCGTGTTTCCCGTACGAGCGCGGGGATAGTGATGGCCACGAGACCAGCCAGGAGCGCAACGATTGCCAGCACGACAAGTGCGCAGGCAATTCCCATCGGCAGGTGTGCTCTCCGGTTCAACCAGTATGCCACGGGAAGAAACAAGAACGCAGCGAATGCAGCGGCGAGAGCCAATCCCAGCACACTGCGCAACGCCCACATCAGCCATCCGGCGACACCGAGCGCCGTGATGCTCAACACGGCAAGCAGGATAACCTTCAGTGCGCTAGCTTCCTTGGCGCTCAGTCTCATCGCCTGCCTCCAGCGAGGGTGTTTCCTTTGAAATCGCCTCTGCGGCTATGACCCCACTCTCCTTGGACTTCAGCCGGATAACCTTCACTCCCGAAGAAATCCGACCAAGGAGAGGCAGCGACTCCGCAGCGGTGCGTATTGTCTGCCCAGTGCTCGTCGACACGACAACATCCTGGTCAGCATTGCCAGTGGTAAACGCGGCCAGCGGCCCTGTCTTGTCAGTCACACGGTAGCAAATGACGCCGCCGGAACCCCTGCCCACCAGGCGAACCTCATCCGGGTTGAGCCGCTTGCCATGGCCATGTTCGGTGATGAGGGTAAAAGGCACACCCTGCTCGAGGACTTCCATGCCAACAACAAACCTCGCCCCTCGTGACAAGCGCATGCCTCGCACGCCGCCTGCCGATGCTCCCATCGATCGCACCGAGCTCGCCCGGATGCGTACTGCCCGTCCGGCGTCCGACGCAATCAGGACTTCGTCGCCCTCCTTCACCGGCCGCACGGACACGACAGAGTCACCCTCCGCGAGTTTGATGAATGTTTTCCCCGTGCTCCGGATGGTCACAAACTGAGAGGCATCCATCTTCTTGATGCGTCCGTGGCGAGTCACGATCATGAAAGCTGCCCCATCCTGCACCGGAGGAAGCGCAGTCGCTTCCGTCACCAGTTCGTCTGCGCTCATCCCGACGAGGAGAGAAAGGTTCTCCCCACCGCCCTGCCGCCTCTCTTCGGGGAGACGGTACGCAGGTATGGAGTACACGCGGCCCTTGTTGGTGAACAGCAGGATACGCTGGCGCGTCCGCACTGTGAAGTACTTGCTGATGTAGTCATCGCGCTTGAGGTTCATGCTTGCAACCCCAAGGCCGCCACGTCCCTGCACCTTGAACGCAGAGCTGGGAACCGTTTTCGCATACCCGTTTCTGGAAATGACGACCATGACCTCCTTGTCTTCGATGAGCTGGTCGTCGTCTTCCTCGTTGCTGCCATCCTCCTTGACGATCTGCGTGCGACGTGCGTCCGCATACTTGCGCGACACCTCGGCGAGCTCGCCCCGGATATAACCGCGAATCTTGTTCTGGTCGGCGAGCAGAGCTGTCAGCCGTTCCACCTCGGCTTTGTTCTCCTCTACTTCCTTGCCCAGCTTTTCAACCTCGAGGGAGACCAGTGACCGCATGCGCATCTCAAGAATCGCTTCCACCTGGCGGTCGTTGAGGCCGTACTCCTGGATGAGCCTGCTGGATGCTTCCTCCATCGAGGAGGAATCCGCCAGGATGTCCGTGACCGCCTTGATGTTGCGAATCGCTATGACAAGTCCGTTGAGGACGTTGAGACGCTCCTCGCGCTTGCGCAGTTCAAGCGCGAACTTCTTGCGCAGCGTTTCTTCCCGGAAGTCCAGGAACGTTCCCAGCACGTCGACAAGAGAGAGCGTCCGCGGAACGCCGTTCAGGATGCCGAGCATGCTGACCCGGAAGTACTGCTGGAACTGGGTATGCTTGCGCAGCAGCAGTTCCACCCTCTCGACGGTCGCGTCCTTCTTGAGGTCCAGCACAACACGGATTCCCTCGCGGCTTGATTCATCGCGGAGGTCCGACACCTGACTCAGCCGCTTGTCCTTCATCAGGTCGGCGACTTTCTGCACGAATTCGGCCTTGTTGACCTCGAATGGCAACTCCGTGATGACGAACCGGGTCCTGCTGCCGTCCCGCTCCACCGTATACTTGCCTCTCATGCAGAGCGTGCCCCGGCCGGTGCTGATATACTCGTCGATGCCACTGGTTCCGACGACCAGCCCGCCCCCGGGGAAATCGGGCCCCTTGACCACAGACCGCACCTTGGCAGGGTCTGGAACAGCGTCCGCAACGCGCTGCTCCAGAAGGTACATCAACGCTTCCGTCAACTCGCTGAGATTGTGCGGTGGAATGTTGGTTGCCATTCCTACCGCAATGCCGCTCGACCCGTTGAGAAGCACCTGGGGTATCTTCGCTGGCAGAATGGTTGGTTCTTCGAGACTGTTGTCGAAGTTCGGCATGAACTCGACGATGTCCTTGTCGAGATCCTCGAGCATAAGCTCGGACACCTGGGCCAGTCGAACCTCCGTATAACGCATCGCTGCGGCAGAGTCGCCGTCAATCGACCCGAAGTTTCCATGCCCGTCGACGAGGGGATAGCGCAGGGAAAAATCCTGGGCCATGCGCACCAGCGAATCGTAAATGGCCGCCTCTCCGTGGGGGTGATACTTGCCCAACACGTCTCCCACGATACGCGCGCTCTTCTTGTATGACTTGTTCCAGAAGCAGCCAAGCTCGTACATCGCATACAGGATGCGGCGGTGTACCGGTTTCAGACCGTCGCGAAAGTCGGGAAGTGCCCTTCCGATGATGACGCTCATGGAGTACTCGAGGTAGGATTTCTTCATCTCCTCCTCGACGTACACGTTGAACACTCGCTCGTTATCCGGCATTGCTGTCCTCGCTTCCCTTAGATATCAAGATTGTAGACTTCGCGTGCGTGCTCAACAATGTACCTGCGGCGCGGTTCCACTTTTTCTCCCATCAGCAGAGCGAACGTGCGTTCCGCCTCCTCCGCCTCCTCCAGGGTCACGCGCCCCATCATCCGCGTTTCAGGGTCCATCGTGGTAGACCACAGCTGTTCTGGATTCATCTCGCCAAGTCCCTTGTAGCGCTGGACCTCGGGCTTGCCCTTCATGCCTGCCAGAACCGTGCGCAGCTGGTCGTCCGAAAAGGCATAGTGTGTCGTCTTTCCGTCGAGAACGGCGTACAGCGGGGGTTGTGCAAAGTAGATGTTCCGATTGACAACGAGCGGCCGCATATAGCGATAGAAGAATGTCAGGAGCAGCGTTCTGATGTGCGCCCCGTCGACGTCCGCATCCGTCATGATGACAATCTTGTGGTAGCGCAGTTTCTCGATGCGGAGGTCGTCCATCACGCCCGTGCCGATCGAGGTGATAAGAGCCTTGATTTCCTCGTTCTCGAGCGCGCGGTGAATCCCTACCTTCTCCACGTTGAGAATCTTGCCCCGCAAGGGCAGAATGGCCTGCGTGCGGCGGTTGCGGCCCTGCTTCGCGCTGCCTCCGGCCGAGTCGCCCTCAACAATGTAGAGCTCGGACTCAGCGGGGTCCTGCGACGAGCAGTCCGCCAGTTTGCCGGGCAGACGTCCTCCATCGAGTTCCGTCTTGCGGCGCACGAGGTCACGTGCTTTTCTTGCCGCTTCCCGCGCCTGCTTGGCCGTGACAGCCTTTCCAGCCATCTGCCTGAACTCGTCGATGTGCTTGTCAAGGTACAGCTCGACTTCCTCTTCGACCGCTGCCTCGATGGGGGCCTTGAGGTCGGCGTTTCCGAGGCGAGTCTTTGTCTGCCCCTCGAACTGAGGGTCGGCAATGCGCAGATTGATAATGACGACAAGGCCTTCCCGAATGTCCTCGCCGCCCAGCGTATCTTCCGGTTTGATCAGCTTGACTTGTCGTGCCTTCGCATTGAAGAGCCGCGTAAATGCGTTCTTGAACGCGACCTCATGGATGCCGCCGTCGACTGTGTTGATGTTGTTGACATACGAAATCGTCTGATCATTGTAGCCGGTATTGTACTGGAAGGCCACCTCGAGAAAGAACTGCTCGGAGTCGCGCACGAAGTGCACGGGGTCAGGCGGAATGACTTCACTGCCCTCGTTCATGTACCGGACGAACTCGACCAGCCCCTTGTCGTAGTGGAACACCTGCCGTTCCTCGGTTGCATGATCCACAAACTCGATCTGCAGACCAGAGTTGAGAAACGCCAGTTCACGCAGACGCTTGGCGATGCGCTCGGGTTCAAAGAGGTATTCGCCGAAGATCTCCTCATCAGGGGTGAAACTCACGAAGGTACCTGAGACATCGGCAGGCACGCCCTCCTCTTTCAGGCGGAGATGATACAGTGGCTTTCCCCTGCTGAACTCCTGCTGGTATACCTTTCCCCACTGGGTAACTTCGACATACAGACGGGTCGACAGGGCGTTCACTACTGAAACCCCAACCCCGTGCAGACCACCAGAGACGTGATAGCTTTTCTTGTCGAACTTGCCGCCCGCATTCAACCTGGTCAGCGCCACTTCCACGCCCGAGATGCCGAGCACAGGGTGGATGTCAGTCGGTATCCCGCGGCCATTGTCGTGGACATCGACTGTCTTGTGGTCTGCGCTGAGCCCGACTTCGATGCGTGTGCAGAAACCCGCCATCGCTTCATCGATGGCATTGTCCACGACCTCCTGCACCAGATGGTGCAGCCCCCGCGAATCGGTAGACCCTATATACATTGAAGGTCTGGTACGTACATGTTCCAGACCTTCAAGCACTTTGATATCCTTTGCGGTGTACTGGGAATCCTGCATGTGCAATCCTCCATTTTTCTGACAAAGACATACTACCATCAAATAGAGGAAATGCAATATGAGGACTATGCTTCAGGCATTTTTCGATCGCCCCTGTGTCAAGTACATATCGGCCATACGGCAGTTTTCCCTAGGACAACCGTGCGAATGTGTCCCAGACTGACGTTGCCACCTTCCGAGACTCGCGCTCGAGCAGGGTGCGGTCGACACCCAGAACCTGA
>Ga0116192_1003142_pt1 | contig 10496 bp, 5 predicted proteins | sample AD_UKC113_MetaG_FD_89876 | JGI IMG/M metagenome (GOLD analysis project Ga0116192, IMG submission 89876) | Active sludge microbial communities of municipal wastewater-treating anaerobic digesters from Hong Kong - AD_UKC113_MetaG | ecosystem: Engineered > Bioreactor > Anaerobic > Digestate | place...
GAGCATCTGCTCCGTAATTTCCTTTTTTCTTTTTTCAAGGCTCGTATTTTCCGTCTATCGAACGGCTACCAGATCGGGCTTTGTGTAGTTGTAGCTTAAAAATAAGTATTTCAGCAGACCCTACTTATTTGATAAATGTTTATTACCAATTCTGTTCTGTATAAAAACAAGATGTCAGGAGAATTGGCCCATATGGAGCTGAAAATGTTGAAACCATGGATCGGCTAAAAGGGTGGGCCAGAGCAAATCAGCTTTTAAATGTCAGATCCATCATTTCAGGAATTGCCCGTGATGATCCTGAAAAGACTAAGCCCGAGTACGCAAAGGGGAGAAAAGCTTCTGCCTCAATCGACACAGAGAGATATGTACCAGCGCAATCAGCTGCAGCAGCAATTTATGAACAGCCTTATGTAGCTGCTCTCGGCCAAAGGATTAAGTCAAGGAAAAAACTGTTGACATCGCCCTACTAAAGTATTAATATGATAATAACAAAATGTTAAAAACAACAGTGAGGTGATTCCCATGACCCCGGAAGAGGAAAAGAACCTATCAGAACAGGAATTCCTGAAGACCTATGATCCCAGCAAGTTTGAAAGACCGTCGGTCACGGTGGATACCCTGATCTTTACAGTCAGCGATGAAGGTGCTGAAAGCTACCGAAGACTTCCTGAGAAAAGCCTCAAGCTGCTCCTGATTAAGCGGGGCAATCACCCCTATAAGGGGCATTGGGCCCTGCCCGGCGGATTCGTGGATATTGATGAGAATCTGGAGGAGGCAGCCCTGCGGGAGCTGAAGGAGGAAACGGGCCTGGATAAGCTTTTTCTGGAGCAGCTCTATACCTGGGGTGATGTGGGAAGAGACCCCAGGACCCGGATTATCAGCACCTCCTACATGGCCCTGGCAGACTCGGCAAGGCTTCCGGTTACGGCAGGAGATGACGCCGACGCAGCGGCTTGGTTTTCGGTGAGCTATAAGCTGATTGAGACACAGAAGATATTAACTCAGTCGGGGCATATCCATGAGAGCATCTTTCAGTTGACCCTAAGAAACGGCGAGGAAGCCGTTTCGGCAAGGATTCGCACATCCAGAACCGTTGAAGGGAATTACACCGACACAAAACGGGAGATTATAGAATCTCAGGGACTGGCCTTCGATCATGGCAAGATCATCGCTTATGGCGTTGAGCGGCTGCGGAGCAAAATCACCTATACCGATATCGCCTTTCACCTGATGCCCGAGCGCTTTACCCTCACACAGCTTCAGAAGGTGTACGAGGTGATATTGGACAGGGAGCTTCTGAAGGCCAACTTCAGAAGAAAGATAGCCCCTATGGTGGTGGAAACAGGCAGCACCGTTAAAGACGCGGGTCACAGGCCGTCAAGGCTATATCGCTATAATCCGGACTGGAATAAGTATGGGGATTAGGGTCATTAGCGGTGAGCTATCTGCAGCTAAAAGCTATAATCCGGAATGGATTAGGTATGGGGATTAGGGCCATTGACGGTGAGTCGATATGGAACGAAAAGCTATAATCCGTTTGGATAAGGTATGAGGAATAGGAGGGAATATGAGATGAAGAAAGTAAACAAGGATGCATTCATAAAGCAAAGCATGGTTACCCTGGAGGGTATTTATGACCATCTGGCAGGCCTGAGGGAGGTTGCCATGGATGTGCTGGAGCCCGGCAAAACCGCCCTGGTGGTGGTAGACATGATTAATGGCTTTGCCAGGGAGGGTATGCTGAAAAGCGCCAGGGTGGAGGGCATCATTGCAGGCATTGAGGCTATAGCCAAGGCTTGCGATAAGCTGGGGATTCAGAGGCTGGCCTTTGCCGACAGCCATACAGACGCATCCCCCGAGTTTTCATCCTATCCGCCCCACTGCCTGAAGGGCACGTCTGAGGAGGAGCTTGTGGATGAGCTGAAGGACCTTGGCGGATGGACCCTGATCCCCAAGAACTCCACCAATGGCTTTTTGGAGCCTGCCTTTCAGGAATGGCTGGCAAAAAATGAAGCCATTGACACCTTCATTGTGACCGGGGACTGCACCGATATTTGCATTCAGCAGTTTGCCATCACCCTGAAGACCTGGTTCAACCGCAAGGATAGAAAATCCCGCATCATCGTTCCCATAGATGCCGTGGATACCTATGATTTGGGGCTTCATAGCGGGGATTTGATGCACGTGATGGCTCTTTATAATATGATCGGAAACGGCGTGGAGGTTGTTTCGGGAATTCGCGTTTGATCGGATTGTCAGAGCAGATCAAAAAATTGGCATATGGGTTAAATGAGACAGGATTGAAGCTTGACAGGAGAGATGACTAAAGAATTTTAATGATTTAATCTTGATCACTGAAGTAAAAGATGAATGGGATAGAATTACAAGGGATAAGTGAGAAAGTATTGCACGACACGAGTGAGGCAGAATTGAAAAAGTTGAATGAGACAGGATAGCAAGAGAACAATGAGACAGAATTGACGCTTGATGGGAGATGTGATTGATGAATCCAGTTAATTTATCCTTGCTCACCGATTTTTATGAAATCACCATGGCCAACGGGTTTTTGAAAAACGGGTTTCAGGACAGAACTGCCTACTTTGATCTGTTCTTCAGGAAGGTGCCCGATAACGGCGGTTTTGCCATAATGGCCGGGGTGGAGCAGTTTATTGAGTATATCGAGAATCTGAAATTTGAGGATGAGGACATTGCCTATCTAAGAAGCAAGGGCCTGTTTGATGAGGCGTTTTTGGATTATCTGAAGAGCTTTAAGTTCAGCTGTGATGTCTGGGCTGTGCCAGAGGGTACGCCGATCTTCCCCAATGAGCCCATCCTTACTGTGAGAGGGCCGGTCATTCAGGCCCAGTTCATTGAAACCATGGCTCTTCTGTCCATCAACCATCAATGCCTTATCGCCACCAAGGCCAACCGCATTGTGAGAGCCGCACAGGGAAGAGGCGTCATGGAGTTCGGCTCCAGACGCGCTCAGGGTTATGACGGTGCGGTGTATGGCGCCAGGGCGGCCTATATCGGCGGCTGCATCGGTACGGCCTGCACCATCGCCGATCAATACTTCGGCATACCGGCAATCGGCACCATGGCCCACAGCTGGGTTCAGATGTTTGACAGTGAGCTGGATGCCTTCCGCGCCTATGCCAGGGCCTATCCCCAGAGCTGCACGCTGCTGGTGGATACCTACAGCGTTTTAAAGTCGGGTGTGCCCAATGCCATCAAGGTATTCAACGAGGAGCTGGTGCCTAAGGGCTTCAGACCCAAGGGCATCCGCATCGATTCGGGGGATATCACCTATCTCTCAAGAGAGGCCAGAAGGATGCTTGATGCAGCCGGTTTCCCGGATTGTGCCATAGTGGCCTCCAACTCGCTGGACGAGTATATCATTCAGGATATTCTGAACCAGGGCGCACAGGTGGATGTCTTCGGAGTGGGTGAGCGCCTGATAACCTCCCGCTCGGAGCCTGTGTTCGGCGGCGTCTACAAGCTCGCTGCCGTAGAAGCCGACGGCAGGCTTACTCCTAAGATCAAGATCAGTGAGAACGTGACCAAGATCACCAATCCCGGCTTCAAGCAGCTTTGGCGTTTCTATGACCGGAAGACAGGGAAGGCCTTCGCCGATGTGCTGACCCTTCATGACGAGGCCATCGATGATTCAAAGCCCTATGAGCTGTTTGATCCGGAGCATACATGGAAACGTAAGACGGCGACTGACTTTGTGGCTAAAAGGCTTTTGGTTCAGATCTTCGACAAGGGTCGCTGTGTCTATGATAAGCCGCCGCTGGAGGACATCAAGGCCTTCTGCAAGGCTCAGATCGACAACCTCTGGGATGAGGTGAAGCGCTTTGAAAACCCCCACAGGTATCACGTGGACTTGTCCAGAAGCCTGTGGGACATGAAGCAGACGCTTCTGAATCAATATACACTTTGAAGGCCGTTTGGTATAATGGGTTTACATGAAAAGTAAAGGCAGGATAATCCAATGCAAGCGATGACGGCCATTAATCGGTACATGCAAGGCGATATGAGGATCCTTAAGGAGGAAAGGTGGCTTAGGTTTCTGGCCCTTACCCGGGAAAACGCAGTTAACCTTGAGCGCCTGAGCTCCCTTGAGGACGCACCGAAGAACTATGTCCTGGAGTATGTGATACGCACCTTAAGGGTACTTTCGGAGCACGATTTGAAGGAGGATTTCAGATCCATCCTGGAGGATGTGCTTAAATGGAACGAGGTTGCCAAAACCGGCCTGCCCCATCAGCGCAGGGTCTGGATAGAAAAGGGCTATAACCTTTTTGCCCACAACATGGGTTCGGCACAGATCTATCTGGAGCAATCGGAAGAAGCCGATTGGGCACGGCGTGAGATCGTTTCCACCCTTATCGCCACCCATGGCCTTCTGGGGCAGTACATACGGGGTGAGGTCACCCTGGAGAGCCACAAGCCGCTTGTCATGCTCGTCGAAAAGGAGCTTTTGTCCAGTGAGGATCTGGAAACCCTGCTCAGGGTTCTTAATAGCTGTGTGGTGCGCGGAGTGGATGACAGCCTCTGGCTGAGCATTAGAGATGAGGCCTGTCAAGCCATTTCACGGATATGCGAGAACCGGTTTGAGGATGCTTTGGATTTCAAGGAAAGGCTGAGACGCCTGAGGGCCGTGTCCATCAGCAACGGCGAGGATTTTGATGATGCCTTTGCCCGGCACCTCGGTGACGAAGCTGTAAAGAAGGCCATAGCAGGGCTCCTGAGCCACACCTCCCTCTGGTATGTGGAGGCGGCTCTGTTTGATTTCTCCTTTGAAGAGTTCGTGAAGATATTCCTTATCCTGGCGGTCAGCCTGGATGATAACATTAGCCATCTGAGCTTTGAAAGACTCATGAGTGAGATTTATTATCAGCATGAGGGCAAGAAGCGTGTCAATATCTATAAAAAGCGGATCATAGAAAAATATCTTTCCTCTCTTTCTATTGAAGCCATCCTAGCGGGAGAAATCAGCCAAAACATCCATGTGGGCCATGAGATCCAATTTCAGAAGGGGATCCCCGACACGGCCTTCTTCAACTTCCGGTTTTCTCCCGCAAGCGGTGCTCTGATTGATTTCTGCACCGAAGCTGAGAAATCCGATGTCCTTTATGAAAAGGCCATAGTGCTGCTCTTTGATCTCTTCGGGCTGCGCCGGGATGCCTACGACCGTTTCTATCAGGAGGAGAACTACCTTCAGACCATGAATCAGGCCATCGACTACAAGAAGATCATTCTGGATTATATCCAGGGGGACCGGGTGGTGGATATCGGCCCCGGAGGTGGTGCGCTGATGGACATGATCTGCGACAGATTCCCTGAGAAAAGGGTCATGGGTGTGGAAATTTCCCAAAACGTCCTGGATGCCTTAAGGAAGAAGAAGCAGCTTGAAAACCGGAAATGGGACGTGGTTTTCGGAGACGCGCTGGATCTATCGGGAGCCTTCGAGAAGGGAAGCGTGGACACCATCATCTTCTGTTCGGTGCTCCATGAGCTGTTCTCCTACATTGAATATGAGGGCTCGAGGTTCAACCATGATACCCTCAGGGCAGCCCTGAAAAGTGCATTCGACATCCTTGCCCCCGGGGGCAGAATCATCATCCGGGATGGCATCATGACAGAACCGGTTAACCAGATGCGGATTGTCCGTTTCCTCTCTGAGGAGGGAATGGCCTTTTTAAAGCGCTATGCCAATGACTTCAAGGGCAGGGAGATCCACTATCAGGTGGTGGGACATAATGAGGTCCTGATGCCTGTCAATGATGCCATGGAGTTCCTCTACACCTATACCTGGGGCGAGAAATCCTATGTCCATGAGGTTCAGGAGCAATTTGGCTATCTTACCCCATCAGGATTCCGTGAACTGGTGGACTCCCTCTTTGGCAGCAATGCACGGATTGTAACCCTTAAGCATTACCTGCAGGACGGCTATACCCTGGCTCTTTCCCATAAGGTGGCCATTTACGATGAGCACCGAAATCCCGTCAGTCTGCCCGACAGCACATGCCTTGTAGTGATTGAGAAACCTGTGGTATGATTTACCTAAAGTAAGATCATACCAGAGGTGGATATCATGCGGAAGATGAAGGCCTTTATCTTAATCCTTGTCCTTTCAATGATTTCCTTCATACCCTTCACCACGGCATCCGATAAAGGTCGGGATGAGGCTGTGCTGCCTATCCAGGATGGGATTCAATCCTTGACCATTTCCCCCGGAGACGATATCCAGGAAGCCCTGAATCGTCTGGAAGACGGGGGCATACTCATTCTCAGCTCAGGGAGCTACGATATTACCGGAACGGTGGTGCTTGAGAACCGGAAGGATCTCACTCTTGAGGGCGTCGGAGAGGTCTGGATCAATACAAAGGGCATCGACCATCATGTCATAACCTTGGTGAATTGTCACCGGATCACATTGAAAAACATCAAGGCCCAGCATGTCATTTTAGAGGAGGGTGATAACGACCCCATCAAGGATCCCACGGACGGTGCCGTTCTGGGAGCGCTTGGCGGGAGCTCGGTGAGCATTATCTCCTGTGAACTGGTGGGCTGCGGCATCTACGGCATTTATGCCTATGAATCGGATTCGCTTCTTCTTGAGGACTGCTATCTCCATCACAATTCAAAAAACGCGGCGCTGTTTAAAACAGGAGCAAAGCCCATGGATGTGGTCATCAAGGACTGCATCATCACCGATAACGCAGGGACTATTGAGGTTCAGGGCGATGTTGACGTGCACATGAGAGGCAAGAACACCATTGAGCGCAATACCCCCGGCGACTATAGCCGTTAGACCATATCTTGATGGAGCGGAGGTTTGACTATGGAACCCAATGAGAAGATTCCTTTTGCCAAGCGTATGACAGCCCTTTTAAGGAATAAACGCTTCCTGCTTGTGGCGGCCATTTGCATTGTGGCTGCAATCGCCATTACGGCATTAATCGTATTCCTGCCCAGAGGTGAGAGAACTGTCGCCACCGATCCCCGGAAAACCCCAAAGCCAACTCAACCTGCATTGGTAGGCTCAATTGCCAATGAGGTGATCAAGCCCTTTGAGTTGGTTCCCGAGGACGTTCAGGATAATGGTGTGGGCACCGGAGCCGGCTATCGCATCATCCTCAGCGACTATGCATATACGCCAGAGGAGCTGTCTGAGAAGATAGCCATTACGCCCGAAACTGAATTCGAGATTGAAAAGAAATCGGAAAACAATTTTATTCTGAGACCTCTGACCTCGCTTCAGCCCAACAAGGTCTATTCCTTCGCCTTCGCTGATGAGAACCAGGGTATTACCTATTCCTGGGCCTTCCAGACTCGAAATGAGTTCTTTGTCACATCCACCCTGCCCAGACATCAGGCCACCTTTGTTCCAGTAAACTCAGGGATTGAGATCAGCTTCTCACAAAAGGAGCTGAATGATCTTTCCGGGTACTTCGAGATCAGCCCAAAGGTCTCGGGACGGTTTGAAATCCATAAAAATACCATCGTCTTTGTTCCCGACCAACCTCTTGAATATGACACCATTTATACCGTGACCGTCAAGCGCGGGTTCAGTGAGCCGGTCAGCGGCATGACACTGGCAGAGGACAGGGTCTTCTCCTTCCAGACCGAACCGAAGCCTTCGGCTTATGAGGAATACAGCTGCGTGTACCTGTCCTTTGCCCGAAGCATCTATAACTTCTATTCTCATGAGGTGCCGCTGATCTCTGTTTACACCGACCTGGACGAAAACGAGCCCGTCAATTTCTCCCTTTACCGCTATGCCAGTGAGGAGGAATTCAAGAATGACATTTATCTCAGAGATGACAGGCCCTATTGGTGCATCCATTACAACAAGCCCATATCCATCGAGGGCAAGGAACAGATCCTCAGTATGGACACCAACTTTATGCGATACGGCACCGGTGAGTATTATTACTACCAAGCCAGATACATCGTGCTGCCCGAGTCCCTTCCCGAGGGTTATTATATTGCCGTTATGAAAGCCGATGCGCTGGAAAGAAGGGCGCTGATTCAGATCAATGATATGGCGGTTTATGTAGGCGCTGCTTCCAATAAAACCATCGGCATGGTCTATGACTCTCAGACCTCACTTCCCGTGAAGGGCGCCCAGATCGTGTTCGACAGCTTCTCGATGACTGCAGGATCCGATGGTGTTGCCGTTTCCGAGCAAACGGTTTTCGATGAGGAATCCTCGTATGCAAAGAACTATGCGGTCAGAAGAGAGGGCCATCCCACCTATTTCTCGACCTTTGAACGAAGATATTCGACCTATAATTACTACTATGGCTATTATGACGATGAATATTACTATTACAGGGGCTTTGCTACCGGAGACATCCAGGATAATATCTGGGGATACCTGTTTACCGACCGCGACATATATGCCCTTAGCGACACCATCAATCTTTGGGGGGTAGTCAAGGGCAAGGACGGCGGCAAGCCTCCCCGGAAGGTCACCATAAGCCTTGAGGAAGGGTATTCATATTATAATCAAGACCAATATACGCTTATAGAAGAGAAAGAGGCCGATATTTCAGACCTGGGAACCTTCAAAGCCAGCCTGTCCTACCAGAATCTGAGTCCGGGCAGCTACACCTTGAGCGTGAAGTCCGACGGAGAGGTCCTGATGCGCAAGAGCTTTTGGGTGGACGAATATGAAAAGCCGGTCTACAACCTGAAAACCTCTTTGGACAAGAACAGGGTGGTATATGGTGAGAAGGTGAATTTTACCCTTGAGTCCAAGTTCTTTGAGGGTACGCCTGTTAACGGGATGAAGTTTAACTACTACATCAACGGCCTTTCATCAGGCAGTGGCTCGGGTGTGCTGGAGACCGATGAAAACGGCCTTGCGTCACTGGACCTTACAGCTACCTGCGATACCGAAAGCTGGAATCCTCAATCAGCCTATATCAGCGTTTCAAATGCCGATCCTGAGGAAACCAATGTCTATGGCTCCGAATGGCTCACCATCTTCCCAAGAGATACCATGATCCGTGTGGAAAGCGAAACCGATGATCAGATGAACTGCTCGGTAAAGATCAGAACCAATAAAATCGATATCAGTAAAATCGGTGACAAGGTCTGGTATACCACTGAGGACTATGCCGGCGTAAAAACCAGCGTGTCCATGACGGCGCAGATTTTCAAGGTATACTATACGGCCAAGCAAACGGGCACCTACTATGATTTTATTAATAAAGTGACCTATCCCACCTACGAGTATGAGAAGCATGAGGAGTCGGTAGACATTTTCGATTTTGACACCGTGGGCGGAGAGGCCGTTCTGACCTTCACAAAGGAGGAAAACTGCGGCTATTATATCGTTATTCGCTGTGTGGATGGCAAAGGCAGACCCATCACCCACACCCAGCGGCTATATGAGGTCTATATCGCCGACAACAGCTATTACGGCCGTCTATATGACTACTATTCACTGGAAACAGGGGATGCTTTCAGTGATTTTGCCGGCGAGGAGATCGATGCGGTTATCCATAAAAATGGTAAGGCCTTCGAAAAGCCGGAAAATGCAAGGACCCTCTTCATGCTATACAGAAAAGGGCTGGTGAGCTATGCGCTGACCGATGACATCACCTATGCCGTTCGTCTTTTGAAGGAGTATATCCCCAACATCAGCATCGAGGCCGTTTACTTCGACGGGAAATACATGCATTCGGCCAGAGACCAGGTGCGTTACGACTATGACAACAGCCAGCTGAATATCGAGGTCACCCCCGACGGGTCGGAGTATGCCCCCGGTGATACGGTGACGCTTAACATCCGGCTTACCGATAAGGAAGGAAAGGGTCGAAGCGGAGAAGTAGCGATTTCGGTCGTGGATGAGGCCTTCTTTGCGCTGTTCGATCAGTCTGTCCATATGCTCTCGGATATCTATGGCCAATCGGTTTCAACAGGCTATTTAGGTGAAAGCATACCCCACTCCAATACCCTGGAGGATTATTACGGGTTTGAGGGTGGCGAAGGTGCAGAAGGCGGCGATGAGGGCGTTCGTACCGACTTCGTGGACACAGCTGTCTTTGACAGTATTACCATCGACAGCAGCGGCCGTGGCACATTCTCCTTCAAGCTGCCCGACAACCTGACCCAGTGGCGCATCACCTATCTCGGCGTCACCGATGATCTCTGTGCCGGAAACGGTGCCATCAATATCGATACAAGGCTGCCCTACTTCGTTACCACAGTCTTTAACGATGTCTTTATTTCAGGGGATAAGCCCGTCATTCAGGCGCGTTCCTTCGGAACGGCTATTTCTGGGTCAGAGCAGGTGGAGTATACCCTGGAGGTCACAAAAGACGGCCAACCCTGGCATACCTACAGTGCCACCGCTGCTGGCAACAAGCGGGCGCTGATTCCGTTGGATGCATTGGAGGAGGGAACCTACACCTATATCCTGAAGGGCAGCTGCGGCAGCTATAAGGATGCGGTGCAATATGAATTCCAGGTGCTGC
>Ga0116192_1003144_pt1 | contig 10485 bp, 7 predicted proteins | sample AD_UKC113_MetaG_FD_89876 | JGI IMG/M metagenome (GOLD analysis project Ga0116192, IMG submission 89876) | Active sludge microbial communities of municipal wastewater-treating anaerobic digesters from Hong Kong - AD_UKC113_MetaG | ecosystem: Engineered > Bioreactor > Anaerobic > Digestate | place...
CATGCTCTGACCAACTGAGCTACACCGCCGTCGAGCGTGAAGAAAGGTAAAGGAAAACCGCAGGGTCGTCAACTCTAAAATGGAGGTCCAACGCCCCGAGACGGAAGGGCGTCGGGATTAGAATTGACAAAAACGACCCTTTCGGATAGATGTGGTTAACTCATTGATGCTAAGGGCTTTTTTCATTTTTCTCGGAGAAGTTCTTAGCCTCCCCGGCTTTCGGGTCTTCCCGGTTGGATCCGGTGGGGCTGTTCCTTCACAAACGCTGCGGGCCCTCGGGGCCGTGTGGCGAGGAGAGGCTCATTTGAACCCAGGCGTGTACGAAGTCAAAGTAATCAGTGATTTTTCAGCAGCACATCTTCTACGGAATTTTCGCGGCAAATGCGAAAACCTCCACGGTCACAACTGGAAAATAGAGGTGGTTTTGCGGGGCTCGAAGCTGAACGAGGCCGGGCTCCTTATGGACTTCGGAGAAATCAAACACGCCACCCGGGACCTTCTCGGAGAGATCGATCACAAGTACTTGAACGATCTTCCCTCTTTCAAGGACCAGAACCCTTCATCGGAAAACATTGCCCGTTACCTGTTTGAACAGCTTTCGGTTCGGTTGAACACGGAAAGTCGATACGTTTTCAGCGTATCGGCCTGGGAATCTGCGGATGCTTGTGCCACGTTCGTGCGCGAGTGAGTGGGACTAAAGGGCTGAGGATAATAGGAGCAGGAAGATGGCGCTGAGGAAACGGATCCATCCAGTGGTGAAACAAAGGGATTTGCACCGGAGACCCATGGTCTTCGTGCTGGGGGCCTTACTGACTTGCCTGGTGGTGATGGGAGTCTCGCAGCATGTGTGGGCTCTTCAACGGCCGGGCGGCGCTGCCGAAAGCCCGGGCGGCGGTGCCGGGACTGCGGCTGCGCCCGTTGCGACCCTCCCTGCGCCGGAGACCCCGGATGCGCATGCTTCGGCCGCGGTTCAGAAGCTGGCCGTGAGTCCGCCGGCTCATGGAGAGAAGGCCGCCGTGCCTTCTCACGGAGTTCCCTCCGTTCCCTCCGTCGGAGCGGAAGCCCATGCTCCGGCCCCCGGCGCCGCCGCCCACGGAGAAGCAGCCCATGGAGCAGGTCACGGACCGGCGCTGCCCGAGATCTCTCCCATTCCCGGCGTGACCTTCGTGGAGACCATGATCCAGCTCATGGATCACGAGCTCAAAGGGCGCAAGCTGGGATGGCGCCCCAACGACATCTTTTTCGGCAGGTTCACCGACAATGTCAACAACTTCCAACTGGGGGTTCTCGAGGCTTTGAGGTTTACCACGCTGCGCCTCAAGGACAGCCTCACCCGGATGGGAGACGCCGACACCTATGATCCCGACCTGGAAGCGGCCCTGAACCTGCTCATGAACAAGGCCACTCTCTTTTGGTTTCCATCCGCCGAGAGTTCCTACGGGGATGCGGTGGATCATCTCAGGGCCTTCGTGACCAAGCTGAAAACCGGCAAGCGCTCCTTCTACTACCGGAAAGACAACCTCGTCTCCCTCCTCGCGGCTTATCGGGACCTGCTGGGCAACGTCAACAAAAACCTGATCAAGGGAGATGTGAGCTGGTTTAAGACGGACGACTATTTCTATTACGCCAAGGGTGTGGCTCACGTCTATTACGAGATCCTGCGAGTTGTGCGGGTGGGATTTCAAAGCCAGCTGGCTTCCACCATGTACGCTCTCGACATGATGGATGAAGTGCTCCATGAGCTCCATATTGCAGAGGGGTTGGACCCGTGGATCATCCTTGATTCGAAGCTCGACGGCTTCCTTGCCAACCACCGGGCCAACCTCAACGCCCCGTTGAGCGAAGTGGTGCACGTTCTGGTGATCTTGAGCCAGCTCTAAGGACCCCGGGAGGTTTCTTTCCCAGAGTCCTGATTTGCGAGGCGGGCCTTCCAACCTGCCTGGTGGCCGTCCAGGTCCGACAGGAGGGGAGGCCCGCTGCCGGCCATGTCCCCTTTACAAACCCGTCCCGGTAACCCGAGGCCCAAACTCTCCCCACCTCCAGGACCCGTTACCGGTTCCTTCGGCAAGTGAGCCGGTTGTCGGGCGCTTCCCGGCGACGGTCAGCCCCTCTTTCGTTCGCCCTGATCCCGGGCATCCTCGAACTTCTTTTTCTGACGATGGAAATAATCCGGGTTTTTCGGGTGAAGTTGCAGGGCCTTGTCGATGGTTTCCAGAGCACTCTGGAAATCTCCGTTCACAAAGTACGCCTCGGCAAGGGTATCCAGGATGTGCGGTTCGTGCTCCAGTTGCGCCGCACGAGATGCGAGCCGGAGAGATGCCGTGGGATGAAAGTACGGAGGAGGGGCGGTCGCATAGAGCCAGGCCAGATTGTTTAGGACCGTGGCGTTTTCCGGGAGAAGCGCCAGAACCCTCCGAAGGACTTCTTCCGCTTTCCCGTATTCCCCCAGTTCCAAGAGGGCTCCGCCGTAAGAAGCGGCGAGCATGGGGTTGTGCGGAGATCTCTTGATCTCCTGTTCGAAGCGGTGTGTGAGCACCTCGAGCCCCCAGCGCCGGACCGTTTTCGAATCCTTCCAATAGAGGCCCAGGGCGGAAAGAAGAAGGATAGCCGCCAAATAAACGGCTCCCGCGCGATACAGCTTGCGATCATGAGCCCGGATGAGGCCGGGATTACGATAGGAATCCACCAGACATCGAATCCTCTCCCCGATACCGTAGTGGTGCCAGTTGGGCAGATCCCGAATCTGGCCGCTCCATACGGCGATCTTTTCCAGGGAGGAAATCAGAAAGAAGGGATGGCCGATGAGCCGGAGGGCATAGAGGTCTGCCTGTCGCTCGCTGTTTCGGAGAAAGTACCCGAAGACAAACCGTATGTAGACGACCAGCAGGAAAAGGATGGGTAGGCTGTAGAGGAGGGAAAAAAGGTTGTGATCGATGGCCGCCGGCGACCCCGTCAGATCGAAGACGAGGGGATGGCGCAACACCGCCAGCAGAATGATCTGATTGAAGGAGAAGGCAAAAAAGGCATAGAGGAGAAAAAAGACCAGGTAGACAATCATGTGATAACGACGCACATGCCCCATTTCGTGGGCAACCACCGACTTGAGCTCTTCCGCATTCAACAGGGACAGCAGTCCCTGAGTAACCAGGATGTAGCGGCGGCCCGGAAGGATGCCGACGATTCCCGCCGTAAGCATTTCCCCGCCAAAAAGAGGCCACAGAAGAAGGTCTCCCACCCGGAACTTCCGTTGCCGACAGAATTCCTCGAGCTCCGCCCGCACGGGAGATTCCGGAATGGGCTTGCATCCCCACAGCCGCACGACCCAGGGGGGAGCCAGCAACAGGAAGAGACCCATGACCAAGGAAAGCAGCAGAAACTGTCCCGGATCGGTCTGCAAGAAACCCGGCCCGCCGAGAATCTGTACAAGGTCGGAGACGGTCGAAATGAGGATCCATGGAATCAGAATGGCCGACCCAAAGGCCAGGTGCCCTCGCAAAAAGGCTGGGAGCCCGATCCTGGATTGATGAATCCGGCGGTAAAAGGGATGGCTCAAGGTCCACAGGACGAGGAGGTGCAGGAGGTAGACGGCCAGGCCCGTGAGCCCGGCAAGGGTATACGACTGATCGAACCACGGCATCCGTTGCAGGTAAACCTTGATGTCCAGGACATAGGTGTAGAGGACGAGAGCCGCCAGGGCGAGAACGGACAACTGGGTTTGGATCCGGTGATATGCCGCCGTGAGAGCCGAGGAAGGGGAGTGGTCCCTGAAGGTGCGGGCAAGGCGCCGAAAGAGAAGAATGCTGATGAAGACGAAGGTTCCGAACACCCCCAGGCAAAGCAGAAAGGTCTCGAGGGGAGGGTGAAGAGGCCGGGACCCCGGTTGCTGAGCGGAGTAAAGAAGGATCGCCGCCACGAAGTAAAGGAGTTGATTGTACATGGGGTCCCTGGGATGCAGGTATGGTCGGGACGGATTGCACCGAACCGGACCGTGGAAACAACCCGGTCCCGAAGGACTCCTTCGGAACCGGGGCGAAACCGTCCACGGACTATAACCGAATTCGGGGGAGGGGGCCAGACTCATCGGGCCGGCCCCCACCGATCCCCATGCGGAATGAATGGGAAAGATCCCCGGCAGATCCCCCGTTAAAGCTTTCCTTGACTTGATTTTTGCCCTGTGCAACCCTTGTGCTCCAGTCCCGAGCTCTCATTCGACCGGCAAAACAGCAGACCCATGGAGAAAAGTGTGCGGCGCATGATACTAAAGATCCTGGCCGGTTTTGCGGCAGTGTATCTACTGGTCGCCTTGGTCGTTTTCCTGTTCCAGGCCCGTCTGGTCTACTTTCCGGAACGCGACACGATTTCCACTCCTCGGAGCGCGGGGCTGGCATACGAGGAAATCACCCTCCTTACCGAAGACAATCTTCGACTCCAGGCGTGGTTCGTGCCCGCACAGAATTCCCGGGCCGTCCTGCTCTTTTGCCATGGGAACGCCGGGAATATTTCCCATCGGATCGACTCCATCGCACTTTTTGCCCGCCTGGGCCTGAGTGTGCTGATCTTTGACTATCGGGGATACGGTCAAAGTGAGGGTACTCCCTCGGAGAAAGGCACCTATCTCGATGCCGGGGCCGCGTGGCGATACCTGGTCCAGGTCAGAGGGACGGCACCCGCCGACATCATCCTTTTCGGCCGCTCCATGGGCGCTGCCGTGGCTTCCTGGCTTGCAGTTCGGGAAAATCCCGGCGGGCTGATCCTCGAGTCGGCCTTCACCTCCATTCCCGATATGGCGGCCCGGCTCTATCCTTTCCTGCCGGTGCGAATTCTGTCCCGCATCCAGTACAACACCCTGGAGAACGTCCAGCGGAAACGATGCCCTCTGCTGGTGGTGCACAGCCTCGATGACGAGATCGTGCCGTTCAGCCATGGACGGCGGATCTTCTCCTCGGCCCAGGAGCCCAAGAAGTTCCTGGAGCTCAAGGGAGACCACAACTCGGGCTTTTTGATCTCCGGTTCCCTCTACCTGGAAGGTCTGAGCAATTTTGTGGCCGCGTACCTCAAAAAATGACGGGACTGAGGGGGATGCGGGAGATTGGACTCCCTCGAGGCTCTCCTTGGGGATACAATGCAGGCAAGGACCAACAGCGAAGGTTTTTGCCAACCCGACAACAGGGGGAACCCGATGAAAGATTACCCCGAAAGGTTCGCAAGGATTTCCGGCCGTCTCATGGGGGCGTTCCTGGTCTTGGTGCTCACCGCCGCCTGTCAGACCATCTCTTTGGACTACCGCTCGGGGAGAGTCCTCGAACAGGATCGGATCGCTCTTCCGGACAACGCCGAACAACAGGGAGTGTGGAAAACCAGGGAAGCCGTGGTGGAATATCGATTTGCCCGGAGAGGGAACGAGCTGAAAATCTCGGGAGTCATGAAGTTCGCCGAACCCATCACCAACAACTTCTCGGGAATCGAGCATTCCCACCTGGATGCGATCTTTGTGAATCCGCAGGGGAAGGTCTTGGAGATTAGAGGGTTGATGAGCAGTGCCTTTGCCCACCCGGAATCTCCCCAAAAGTTCGAGAACCGGCTGAGCCTGCCTCCGGGTACCGAATCCCTCGCCTTCAGCTATCAAGGAAGAGCGTTCTCCAGCGGACTCGACAACAACGACTTGTACTCCTTCTGGTATTACCCAATCCACCCCAAGTGAAGCCCAAACGGCGGGGAGGATCGTCGAGGAAGCGCAGCGGACCGGGAGGTGCGGACCGTTGCGCCCCAAGTTTAGGGGGATCGGCGTCTTTACCGGCAATCGCCTTTGGGGAGGAGGACGGCTAGGGGAGGACAGGGACGGGAAAAGCAGTGATTCCATCCTCCGTGATCGGTGCATGCCTTGCCGGGTTTGCCGGGACGATCGCACAGGTCCTGGTTTTGCGGGAATTGCTGGTCCTCTTTTGCGGAAACGAACTCTCATCGGGCCTGATTTTCTTCTGCTGGCTCCTGTGGACCGCTGGGGGCAGTGCCCTTGCCGCGTTCCGATGCCCGAAGAAGTGGGACCCCTCCTCGATGCTGGTGGTCACCCTGGCGCTCATGGCGGTGGTCTTCCCCCTCACCCTGCTGGGGATTCGCGGGGCGAGGTCCCTGGCAGGAATTCCCCTGGGCGATGTGGTTCCGCCCGGGTGGATGCTCCTGATTTCCATGGGATCCACCGGTCTTTTCTGCCTGACTCTGGGGGCGCTTTTCTCGCTGACCTGGGCGGTGCACGTCCGGATGTCCGGGAGTCGAGAGCCGAGGCCCATTCTTGTCTACGGTTTCGAGGCCGTCGGAGCGGCCCTGGCGGGCCTGCTTTTCTACTACTGCCTTCTCCCTTACTTCTCCGCCCTTTGCATCAGTTGGATGGTCTCCTCCGCAATCCTGTGCGCCGCATGGGCGCTATCCCTCAGGCTCGAAGAGGTCGCCTCTTCCCGAACCCCCCTCTTCAGGTTCGGTCTTCCGGGTTTGGTCGCATTGACCCTGGCAGCGGGATTTGTCCTGGAGGACCTGGACCGGTTGAGCCGTCGTTGGCAGTGGGGCGATGCCCTCGTGGCTGTGGAAGACACCCCGTATCAAAACCTTGCCTTGGTGAAAAACGAAGACCAGCTCACCCTCTTTGGGAACGGAGTGTGGCTTTTTTCAGTCCCCGACCCGGAGACGGAGGAATATGCCGTGCACCTGCCGTTGCTTCAGCATCCAAACCCTCGAAGGGTGTTGATCATCGGGGGAGGGACCCGGCTGGTCGGGGAGGTCTTGAAACACCCGGGTATCGAGGTGCTGGACTGCGTAGAGCCGGACCCCGGGGTGATCCGACTGATCCGGAAGGCATTGGGGGACTCCCCCCCGCAACCGTTCCAGGACCCGAGGGTCCGCCTGCATTCCGTGGATGCCAAGGCCTTCCTAACCCATGCGCCGGGAGCCTACGAGGTCATCCTTATGAACGTGGGCGATCCCGCCAATGCTTCCATGAACCGCTTTTACACGGTGGAGTTCTTCGAGCGGATCGGAAGCCTGCTGAAGCCGGAAGGAGTGTTTTCCTTTTCTCTCTCGGCGGCTCCCGAGATCCTGGGACCTGCCCAGGCACGCGCCATGGCATCGGCCAACAGCACCCTTCAAGCCGTGTTCAGCCGAGTGACCCTGGTCTTGGGCCACGGGGCACGGTTCCTGGCGAGCAACCCCCAAACGTTCTTCCTGCTCGAACCCGAACCTCTCGCGGAAATCATCCGGCAAAGAGGGCTCACGCTCCAGTATTTTCAAGCCGGTTTGCTTGCGGACTACCTGAGCCCTTTGCGCCGGGCCTATGCCCGGTCCGTACTCGAGAAAAGCGGACCCGCCCAGGAGAATCGCGATTTCTCCCCCACCTGCTATTTCGATCATCTCATCGTATGGGCTCTGCAACTTCATCCGCGATTGGGAGACACCTTCGTGGCCCTGTCTCGAGAAAGAAACCTTGTCCTCTGGGGTCTCTGCGCCCTGGGGTTCCTCGTCTTCCCGGTCATGTACCGGGCCGGGCGTTCCCGTAGGACGCTTCCCTTTCTGGGTGTCGTGGCCCTGGTGGGGGCCGCCCAGATGAATCTCCAAATCATTCTGCTGCTGGCGTTTCAAATCCTGGCCGGTTTCCTGTACAAGGATTTGTGTCTCATCATTGCCTTCTTCATGGCGGGAACGGGAATGGGTGCGGCCGCGTCCCTTTATCTCCCCGGGGGGCTGAGAAGTCGCCCCCGGTGGGTGTTTGGGCTGCAGGGGGCGGTCGGACTGTATTCGTTGGGGATCTGGGGCGTATTGTGGCTTCTCCATGCCCGCCAACTGCATGTCCAATGGGTCCCGCCGCTTTCTGCCCTCTTCTGTCTCCTGTCCGGGATTTCGGGAGTGCTGGGCGGTCTGCATTTTTCTCTGAGCGTAGAGGCCGTATCCTTGAGCAAAGCACCGTCGGAAAAAACCGGCGGGGGTCTCTACGGGGTGGACCTGCTGGGAGGCAGCGTGGGGGCGCTGGTGGGGTCCTTGCTGCTCCTGCCTCTTTTCGGGATTCCCGCCACCTTGGTCCTGCTTGCCGTCGCCTGCCTGGGCGGCTTGATCTTGCTGCTGCCCGCCCTGCAAAGGGTCGACGGCCCCCGCCCGGAATGAAGGGCTTTTGGGGGAATTCCTAGGTTCTTCTTGCTTCCCTCTGGTTCCAGATCCCCGGAAGGAGGGTCCCGCAGTTCCGACATTTGCCGTTGTCGAGTCGGGTAAGGCGGACCCGGTAGCCGACCCGCTCGATGACTACGGTCCTGCACTGGGGACACTGGGTGTGTTCTGCGGAATGACCGGGGATGTTGCCGATGTAGACAAAGTGAAGTCCTTCCTCCCCGGCGATCTTCCACGCCTGTTCCAGGGTTGCCACCGGCGTGGGGGGAAGGCTCTTCAGCTGGTAGAGCGGATAGAATCGGCTGAAATGCACGGGGACGTCCGGTCCCAGTTCCGCTCGAATCCACCGGCACATGGCCCGGACCTGTTCGGGAGAGTCGTTTTTGCCGGGCACCACCAAGTTGACGATTTCCGTGTGAACTTTCAACTCCCTGAGCCGCTTGAGCGTAGCCAGCACAGGCTCCAGGCTTCCTCCGGTCATCTCGCGGTAGTATTCTTCGGAAAAACCTTTGAGGTCGATGCAAGCGGCATCCAGGACCCGGCAAAGGTCTCTCAGGGGGGCCTCATGGATAAAACCGTTGGAATGCATGACCTTGAGGATGTCCGCCTCTTGGCAGATTCGCCCGATTTCGAGCATGTACTCGAGGAAAATGGTGGGTTCCACGTAGGTGGAAGCGATGGAGCGGCACTGGCTCGTCCGAGCCAGTGCCACCACCTGTTCCGGGGTCAAGTCGTAATTGAAGGTGTCGTCGGGCTGCGCCTGGGATATCTCCCAGTTCTGGCAGAATTTGCAGTTCAGATTGCACCCCGCCGTAGCAATGGAAAACGAGGTCGATGCGGGGAGCACATGGTAGAAGGGCTTCTTCTCGATGGGGTCCACCCGGACGGCGCAAGGATTCCCGTAGACCAAGGAATAATACCGACCGCCCCGGTTCTCCCGGACCCGGCAGTGCCCTCGCTCCCCGTCTTCCACTTCGCAGGAGCGCGGGCACAGATCGCAGCGAATTCGGTTCTTGGACAGGGGGGTGAAATAGGGAGAGAGTTTTCTCCTGATGAGTCCCTTTTCCATGGATTGGGCCGCCGCGGACGGTGGGGTCCGAAAAGGACTGCCCAGGTTCAGACCGGCCCAGAAGGCTGCGCAGCCCCCGCAGCTCTTGAGGAAATGGCGTCTGGAAATCATCGGAATCTTCCTTCTCCGTCCGGGCATTGCTTTCCCAGCCCGGTGGCTTTCGCCCGTCTCCGGAACCCAAGCCGGGGAACGGGTCAGAAAACGTCGGCCGAAAACACATAGATCTCGGTTCGGGGATCCTTCCACGCATCCCGGGGCAGTCGCGCCTTGTTGCAGGTTTGCTCGAGGAAGGTCTGCCGGTCCCACCCGTGTTCCACCGCCACCTGGGGCAGCAAAAGTCCCGCAGAGCCGTTTCTCCGGACGTAGAGACCGTGGGTGCCTACCTGGATCTCTTCGGGGCTCGAGACCTTCCTGAACGGAGTGAGGGCGGATATTTCGATCTCGATTTCCTTCAATTCACTCGACGTCACGGGGGGGAACCGGGGGTCCCGGGTGGCGGCCGCCACCGCCATTTCGGCCACCGTCTCCGCCAGCGGTTGGTCGGAGATGATCCGCCCGATACAGCCTCGAAGCTGTCCGTGTTTGTTGAGGGTGACGAAGGCGCCCCGGGGTTCGGCCAGCTTTGGAGACGTGGAAGGGAGATGCGGAGCCTTTTTCCCTGCACAGTGAGCCTCGATCCGCTCCCTGGCGATCTTGCGCAGTTGGGCCTTGTCTTCGGAGGAAAGTCCCAGGTCCACCCCAACTCGCGGGGAGTTCGACGGGGAAGGCTCCGGCCCGGCCTTCACATTCGAATCGGCCCAAATGGCAGCGGCCATGTATCCGACCACGCGGTTGAGATCTCCCGCCACATCCCCGGAATTGGCATAGTGGAGGACTTGGGCGCGATTGCCCCCCATGGCCCTGGCGGCAATCATGGCGGTCACCATGGGGCCTCCGCCGCATGCCTCGCAAAGGTTCCGGGAGAGCGACCGGCTGAGTCCTTCGGGATCCAGTGCCGCCACTCTCTCCTGCACGACCTTGTCCAAAGACCTGGCCTGATCATAGGGGTGAAAATGGGAAAGATCCGAGCTGGCCACAAGGACCGCGGGACGCTTCTCGATGCATCGGACCAGGGCATCGGCCAACCATCGGCACGTCTCCAGGTCCTGCTCCCCCATAACCAGGGCCACGATACGACAGTCCGGGGCCGCCACCTGGAGGAAAGGAAGCTGAACTTCCACGGAGTGTTCCTTCTCGAATGCATCTGCCCGGAGTTGGATTTTGGGAGCTTC
>Ga0116192_1003147_pt1 | contig 10476 bp, 8 predicted proteins | sample AD_UKC113_MetaG_FD_89876 | JGI IMG/M metagenome (GOLD analysis project Ga0116192, IMG submission 89876) | Active sludge microbial communities of municipal wastewater-treating anaerobic digesters from Hong Kong - AD_UKC113_MetaG | ecosystem: Engineered > Bioreactor > Anaerobic > Digestate | place...
TACGGTACTAAAATGGGGATAGCTCCTCTCCACTCCTGGTTACCGGATGCCCATAGTGAGGCTCCTTCGATGGTTTCCGCCCTTCTCTCGGGTGCGCTATTGAATTGTGCCTTTTTAGGCATTTTTCGCAGCCAGGGAATCATGATCCAGGCCGGTCTGGGGGATTGGAGCGGTAGAATCTTACAACTATTCGGCATTGTCTCTCTTTTAACTGCAGCCCTATTTATGATCCGTCAGGTAGATTTTAAACGCATGCTCGCTTATTCCAGCGTTGAGCATATGGGAGTATTGTCTCTGGGGATAGGAATAGGAGGAATAGCAGGAACCGGAGCCATGCTCCATCTGGTAAATCACTCTCTTACCAAAGGTCTTTTATTCCTTACCGCCGGGAATATTCTCTCTATATACCAGAGCAAGAAAATTAATGAGGTAAAAGGAATTGCTCAACGAGCTCCAAAGACAGGGCTTCTCTGGGTTCTGGGATTTTTTGCTGTTTCCGGTTCTCCTCCCTTTGGTATGTTTTTCAGTGAATGGATTGTCCTGAAAGGAGTGCTGGATGTGAAATCCTGGGAGATTGCAGTTCTCTATCTCCTATCCCTGGGAATTATCTTTATTTCCATGGCCCGATATATGATTCCTATGGTATGGGGAGAGAATGCTTCAATCAGGGCAGGAGAAAATCCTGTGAAAGAACCCGCGTGGATGTGGGTTCCTCCCCTGGTTCTTTGTGGGGGTGTTCTGCTTCTTGGGCTCTATATTCCCTCTTCGCTAGGGGAGTTTTTGGTTCTTACCTTTTCTGGATGGGGAGGTTTCTAAGTATGTGGAACGGTGAACGAATACCTCTCCATCAAATACCGGAATGGGATTTTACCGATTTTAAGAGAATATCGTTGGAATCCTATCAGAAAGGAAACAGAATTGCAGGATTCTGGGCTATTCCTGCAAAAACAGGATATACATTATTTCAAGCATGGATCGATTCCAGCAGATTCACGCTGGATATCCATCAGTGCAGAATTGGTTCTACCTATCCTTCCCTTACTCCTGAATTGCCTGCGGTACACTTGTTTGAAAGAGATATAGCGGAACGGTTCAGAATCGTTCCCGAAGGTCATCCCTGGCTGAAACCGGTTCGTTTTTACAGAGGCACGGATGCTAGAGTTGATTTTTTTCAAATGAAGGGAGAGGAAATACACGAAGTTGCTGTAGGCCCTGTCCATGCGGGAGTAATAGAACCCGGTCATTTCCGATTCCAGTGTAACGGAGAAACGGTATACCATCTGGAGATTTCTCTGGGATATCAGCATCGGGGGATCGAACGCGCGCTCAGCGGAGGGCCTAATGCCAGGAGTATTCATTATATAGAAACCGCTGCCGGAGATACGAGTATCGGGCATGGAACAGCCTATGCGTTATTAATCGAGGCTTTATCAGGGAGTGGATCAACAGAACGAGCTGATGGGATCCGTGCCATAGCCTTAGAATTGGAACGCCTGGCAAACCATATCGGAGACCTGGGAGCAATGGCAGGAGATATAGGATTTCTACCTACCCATAGCTACTGTGGTCGAATTCGGGGAGATGCCTTGAATCTTACTGCCCTTCTCTGCGGGAACCGTTTTGGTAGAGGACTAATACGGCCTGGAGGTGTTGCGTACGATATCGAAGATTCACGGATGGAAACTCTCTTACAGGGTCTGAGGCTCTTAGAGAAGGATGCAACCTCTGCGATAGAGCTCTTATTTGATACTCCGTCCGTTATGAGCCGTTTCGAAGGAACAGGAGCACTCCAGGCAGAAACAGCCCGGGAGATCGGCCTTGTCGGCCTTGCCGCCCGGGCTTGCGGACTTTCCCTCGACGTCCGAACAGATCTTCCGTCGAGTGTATATAAAAGGATCTGTCCAAACGTATGCACCGCAACTGCCGGAGATTGTTATGCGAGAGCCTTTGTCCGATGGCTCGAGATTCAAGAATCTATCCGACTCATTCGCCAGCTGGCTGAATCTCTTCCTAACGGAGAGATCCAGGAAGAAAAAGCGCTGAAGGGAACCTTTACCCTCCTGGAACCGGAATCGTTAGGAATTGGAATTACAGAAGGGTGGAGAGGAGAGATCTTTCATGTAGCTGCTACCGATTCTACGGGAAAGTTTGCTTGGTACCGGATAGTAGATCCTTCATTCCATAACTGGTTTGGACTCGCTCTGGCGCTCCGGGGACAACAGATTTCTGATTTCCCCCTCTGTAATAAAAGTTTTAATCTATCCTACTGTGGCCATGATTTGTAAAAGAGGAAGAAGCGTATGATTTCTACTCCCTTACTATCCATTCTGCGAACCCGGATTCAACAAAAGTACCGTACTATTTCATACCCCAGGGGTACCCCTCCTCCTCTTCCCGATCGTTTCCTGGGCAAACCTGAAATCGGGTCTTTTTCCTGTCCCTCTGGTTGTGACTACTGTCTAAAGGAATGTCCTACCGGCTCTTTATTTTTAAAAGAGGGAAAAATCCATCTCGATACAGGAACCTGTTTGTTCTGTGGAGTGTGTTCGAAACTATGTCCGGCTGGAATGATTCAGTTTGGAAACGAGTACCGTTTAGCGGCTAGAGAACGGTCAGACTTACTGGTATCGCAGGTAAAGGGAAAGGATATTTCAGATGCACGTCACGAGATGGCTTCACGGATTTTTAAGCGTTCTCTCAAACTACGGCAAGTTTCTGCAGGAGGGTGCGCTGCTTGCGAAGCAGATTGCAATGTTCTAACAACTATAGGCTGGGACATAGGAAGGTTTGGTATACAATTTGTTGCTTCTCCCCGACATGCGGACGGCTTATTGATTACGGGTCCCGTTACGGAAAATATGAAACAGGCTCTGGAGAAAACATATAGAGCTGTACCTCATCCGAAAATAGTACTGGCAGTAGGCTCTTGCGCGATAGGAGGAGGTCCGTATCGGGATCATCCCGAACAGCTGAACGGTGCAGGATCTGTACTGCCGATCGATTTGTATATTCCCGGGTGTCCGCCCCATCCGTTAACGATCCTGGACGGTATTCTCCGCTTTTTAGATAAGATTCCAGGTAGAGAGGAACCGTGGGAACTTTGAAAAACCTTTCATTAAAACCTGTATATCCCTCTCAGCATCTAGTGCAATTGTTTTTAGACGGTAGAGAAGTGGTCTTTCGCGTACCCAATTCGGTTTCTAGATCCCACGAGCTTTTAGAGAAGCATCTATTCCCCCTTTTACAGGCTGCTGGATTTGACCGCTATTCCTGTGAACTATTCTTTTGTCTTCACGAACTGGTGGCAAATGGACAGAAGGCAAATTTAAAGCGTATTTTTTTTAACGAGAAGGGGTTAAATATCGATACAATTGAAGATTATGCAACAGGCATGAAACTGTTTCATTCCTATGTATCCCTGTGCAGTGCAGAGGAACAAAGAAAAAAGCTTACTTCTTACTCCTGGGTAAAGGTAGGTATAAAAAAATTAGAACATGCGTTACGAATCCGCGTTATGAATAATTCGACTCTCCATTGTTATGAACGGCTTCGAATATTAGAAAAGGAAAGCTTGAGCCGAAGAATTACTTCCCTTGCAGAGCTTCTACTGGACTCTCACGATGAGGAGGAAGGAACAGGATTAGGTCTTCTCTTCCTATTTTTTATTTTGAAGAATGTTCTAAAGGGGAGCACCTTTTCTCTCCATACTGAGCCGGGATTAACGAGTATAGAACTGCTGTTTCCCCTGTATCTTATCCCGGAGAATAGGTCTTAGGTATACGAAACAACAATAAGTGTTTGTGCTTTTTCATTATATGGATCTTTCTGCAAACTGCCGTACACCTGTACTTCAGTAAAACCTCCCTGATAGAGCATCCCTTTTACCTCCCGGGCAGAATAGAGGCGTTGAGAAAACGTGTAGTCGCACCTGCTGTCTTCGGTTATAAGAATCCATTGATTTTTTAGCCGGGTCCATTCATCTTCGATTTCGTACCGGGCTAATACATACATTCCACTCTCTTCATACCATTCTGACTCTATGAAGTCGCGGGCAGTAACTTCCTTTCCTTTTGTTTCTATCAAGAGAACACCTCCGGGTTTCAGGCATTCTTTCATTGCCCGGAGGAATCGCAGGTCCTCTTCCTCTGATTCGAAATATCCAAAGGAAGTGTATAAATTTATCACCACGTCGAAGGGTTCCAGGGGTTTAAAATTACGTACATCCTCTACAATAAATTCGATAGTAAGCCTTTCGGCAGCAGCAGATTCCCGGGCAGCCTGAATAAAATCTTCTGTTAAATCTACACCGGTAACGGAAAAACCCCTCCGGGCAAGCTCTAACGAATGTCTTCCTACCCCACAACAGGCGTCCAGGACACGTTCATTCCCTTTTAGTTGCAAAAGAGAAATAATTCCATCCACCTCTCCCCCTGTTTGCGCCCACCGCTCCGGCCCAAACATTAGAGGGGCGAAAAGCTTCCATAACCGTGAACTTTTATACCAGTCGTTTCCGAGTTTCTCTTTTTCCTGTGCCGCCATGCAATTACTTCATGCAATCACTTACGGAGCTTGTAGATTACATCCACTGCTTTCAGTTTTACATCCCGAATATAGTTGCCTTCAAGAACTTCCACGAGCACTCCAATGGATTCAGGATTTTTAAGGCCACCTTCGGATCTGGCAAGTTTTTCAATGGAGAGGAGTGTTGCAAACGCGAAATTATTGTCCGGTGTGGACTTTATATTTTCTCTGTGTAGAATCCACATAAGACGGTTTAAAACTTCCCCGTTTGGATCTTCCCCTATCATTCCCAGGGCATATGCAGCCTCTGCCAATACCATAGGTTCTGTATCGGTCATTACCACATCCATAAGAATTCGCTGAGACCGTTCATCTCCGATCTCTCCCAGGATCGTACATGCATCCTTACGGATCAGATTAAAGTTCTTTGTATTTGGCCCCTGTTCTTGCTTGGCAAGATTTTCCAGGATAAGAAAAGCCCCGGGATTGTCTGCATTGATTCTTTTTTCAGCTGCCATGGTACGAAGGCTCTGAATGGCAAGATTTCGCACTTCCCAATCGTTGGATTGTGCCTGATTCTTTATGATCTGCAGTTCGATATTTTGACTCAGATACAACTCTTCAATTGTCCGTTCCCGTTCTTTTTCTGGAGTTGTTCCTGTTTGGGCTGTTGCAGGATACATCCAAATCATAAGGGCTGCTGCAATTACTACAAGGATCTTTCGTTTCATATACGTTCCTCCCTTACACTTTACCATATACTTATTTTCCATGTTTCACCGATTTTTTCAAGTTGATAGATCAGTACCGGATCTCCTCTGACAAACATAAAGGCTTTTACCTTTTTTTCATCTGTAAAAATTAAATCATCCAACCGTACGGAAGCTCTGCTGGGAACCACCACATAGATAAAGTAATCGTAGAGCGTCTTGATTTCTATCCGATTCCTCTTTAATAATGGCTGTTCGTTTAATTTTTTTAGATTTTCCGGATCCATCACAGAAGCAATAAATTGAGGAGTTAAATACTGTTCCCACCGCGTATAATCTCCTGCTTTAATGATGGAGTTTAGTTCATCGATAACCCGCTCTACTTCCTGGAATGTTTTTTTATAATCCTCCTGAGTGATTATTACACGGCTGTCCTCAACCTTTGGAAGGGTATTTTCTCTTACAGGCGCTTCGGAGACTGAAACCGGGGGTTCCGGAGAAAGAGAAGGCGGAGGAGCCAGGGTTGGTTCAGGAGGGAGGCCCGGAGGCTCTTCCGGCTTTTCGCTCGGGGGTGGAGGGGGAACAGGGATTGACTCCTGAGAAGTGGTACAGGAACATAGGGCAAAGAGAAGAATCACTGTTAGCAACCAAAGCCCTCGAACCATAGGAAAAGTGTATTGTCCATATACGAATTTGTCAATTCAAAGGTTTAAAAATCTATTGCTCAACCTGTGAAAGCGCATTACTATGTTCTTCAATGGGCAAAAAAGAAGAGCTTCGAAAATTAATTCGTGCCTATGTTTCCAAAACGCAGGAGCCCTTACTGCCATACGCAACGTTTCGATCTTTTCTGGAAAAGTATCTGGAAAAGTATCCAGAAGAATTAAAGGAACTCTCTGCAGCAAAAGAAGAATTGGATGCAGCTCTCCCCTCTCTTATCTCTGAATTAGAGAACGAAAAAGTTATAGATAGTATTATAAACCCGAGTGGAACAAAAACCCTTCGCTATGTGGAATATTATAGGAATACCATAGAACAGCGATACCGATTCATTCAGAACCATCCGGATGCCCCCCTTCCCTCCGAGCAATCCTTTCAGACTGTATTTCCAATAGATATTATTACTCCTGTAGAAGTACAAACAGATTTTATCTCCTACTTAGGAGCGGGAGAAAACCAGCCTCCCCGTATTTTGCGAATATTGTTCCCCGATCTTCCCAAAAACTTACTGGTTACGACGCCGTTGCTGGAAAAAACTCTACTGGAAATTTGTCTCCAGAAGATACGGCAATACTTGAGAGATCAGAAAAATGCAATGTATATCCAGCATAAGCTGGTTCCTCTCTTTCGGGGACGGGAACGAATTCTAAAAGATCAGATTCTTTCTGTTATTACTAAACCAGATATGACTTTCCAGGATATACTCCATCCTACAGACTTTATCTTTCAATTCTGGAGTCAAACATCCAGTTTCTTAATTAAAGAAGTACTTTCGAAAAAAGAAAAATTAGAGGATGAGATTGATTTAGCTCAGGCTGCCTATTTATTAGGAACGTATGCTATTTTTTTTAAGGGAGAAGCACAGAAAGAGCGGGACTCTGAGACATCCCTCCGACTCCTGGGAGGATACTTTGAGAAACCTCCCTATGCGTATACGTTTCATGATATTTATTCGTTTAAAGACCCGAAAGGTTTTCCCCTGATGAAGAAACTGGACACTGCCAGTTTGCAGACATTCCTGGATGAGAAAACTACTCCACGGGATGCGGTTGCTCTTCCGGATATTATTAAGGTAAAAGCCATCGATAAAAAGGAATATTTCATTGCAAAAACAGTCGTAGCCCGCTTTCTTCTGGAAAGGTCGTTCTCCCTTTTCCGAGAAATCCGACAGCGAATCATTCAAGACTGGTACGAAGCCCTGGAGTCGAATGAAAAACGGAAGGAGTTCAAAGAAGAATCGGCGTTTGAGAAATACGCAGAAACTATTCTCAAGGAACTCGACCCTCTTTTCTATAGCCTTTTAAACTTCAGCCTTCTGTTTCTAATTCTTGAGCAGGTAAAGCCTCCCCAGATGGAAAAGGAGTTCCTGGACACCCTTCTAGATCGCAGGGGGAAGAAGATTCAGCCTATTTCTAGAATATTCCGCCTCCACAAGGAGGATCTATTAACCGAGGCAAAGTTAAAACTTCCCTTCTGGAAAACTCTTCCGGTACTGAAGCAGATTGTCCAATTCTTTATACGATTTTATTCACCCTCTTCTACGGTAAAAACAAAGAAATCTACTTCAAAAATAGCTGCAGCTGCTGAACAAGAAGAAACAGCCATCACCCTTGGCCCTTCTTCCGAATCCCCCGGTATAGAACCCGGCGTGCCTGCATCAGAGAAAGCCCGGAAGGCTCGGTTTCAGGAGGAGATTGAAGCCCTCAAGGTACGGGCTTTAGGAAATAAAGGCGAAGTAAAGAAAGAATTACCGGAATTAATTGATCTCTGGAATCCCTTAATCGATCCTACAGCAAAAGCAAATCTAGTGGAGGATGTAAACTCTCTCGTTCGGGATTTTTTACGCAAGTTAAAGATCTTTTCTCGCCTTCAGGCTCCCAGCCTGGAACGGCTGGAAAAATTAGCCGAAGAGTTGACAGCCCATGAAGCACTTCAGAAAATCCGGAATAAGGAAGCCCTCCGTCGATATATTCTCCTCTACATGCTGGAAGTCCTGGGAAAGGTCCGGTAGAATCCGGCAGTCTCTATGTGGGAAACAATTGTTCTACAAACTTTTTGAGAGAGGCAATTTTTTTCCCGAGTTCTACTTCCGCCTCGGCTTCTGTTGTGTGTGGAGCCGTACAACAGGAGATGTAGAATTTAATTTTCGGCTCTGTACCCGACGGCCGTGCGCTTAGAATGCTTCCGTCTTCCAGGAAAAACTGGAGAACATTGGACCGGGGAAGATCAATAGAGCCGATGATAGTACCTTTCTGGTCTTTCTCTATTCCGGTAAGGTAGTCTTTTATTTTGAGTACGGAAAGATTGCCAATGCGGGAGGGAGATGCGTTTCTAAGTGCTTCCATGATCTTTTTCATCTTCTCCATTCCTTCCTGCCCTTTGAAGCCTTTCGATACAAGCACTTCTCGATACCATCCAAATGTATCGAACAATTCCCGGAGGCGGTCTACAAGGGTTTTACCCTGGACAAGGTAATACAGAGCCATTTCTACCGTGAGAACTGCCGCAGAAACAGCATCCTTATCCCGAACTTCTGTAGAAGTTAGGTATCCGTAACTTTCCTCCCCTCCAAATACGTACGTACGCCTATCTCCTGACTCTTCAAAACGCCGTATCATTTCTCCGATATACTTAAAACCTGTCAGTACATCGATACATTCCGCGCCGTAGTATTCTGCAATTTTTCGCTGAAGCTCTGTCGTTACGATCGTTTTTATAATTACAGGCTTCTCTGGAAGAGTCCCCTGCTCCTTTCGGGTACGTAAGATATAGTCTTCCAATAAAGCCCCTAGCTGGTTTCCTGTGAGAAGAACAAAGTTTCCTTTGTCTTTTACTGCGATGCCCAATCGATCGGCATCCGGATCTGTCCCCATTACCAGATCAGCTTGAACTTTTTCCCCCAGGTCTAACGCCATCTGTAAGGCTTCTGGCTCTTCCGGGTTCGGATACTTTACCGTTGGAAAATTCCCATCCGGTTCCCGCTGTTCCGGGACCGTATGGAGGGGTATCCCTAAGCTTCCCAGGACCGTCTCCACAGGAACCGTTCCTGTACCATGCAGGGGGGTATACACCACTTGAATGCGTTTTGCATGGGACTTTACAATCTCAGGGCGTAGAATTTGTTTTTCCACCATCTGGAAGAAGGGTTCATCTACCTCTCTATCGATATACTGAATCAAACCTTCCTGTTCCAGTTCTTCGAGAGAACGGGAATGGATCTTATCTGAGACAGCCTGTACCTCCTGAATGATCCCTCTATCGTGGGGAGAAACAACCTGAGCGCCGTCGGACCCGTACACTTTATACCCATTGTATTCCGGAGGATTGTGACTTGCCGTAACTACAATCCCTGTATCTGCTTTTAGAAAACGGACCGCAAAGGAAAGGACGGGAGTGGGCCGAAGGGAAGAAAACACGTATGTACGAATTCCATGGGTTGCTAAGACTCTCGCTGCCTCCCGGGCAAATGTATCTGAGTATCGGCGACTGTCATAGGCTATTACGGCAGATCCTGCTGGCTTCTGTTTTAGGAGGTAGGTAGCGAGCCCTTGCGTTGCCCTCCGAACCGTGAACGGATTCATTCGGTTGGTTCCTCCTCCGATCACGCCTCTCATCCCTCCTGTTCCGAACTCCAGATCTTGGTAGAAACGGTCCTGAAGCTCGTCCCAGGCCTCCCTTTTAAGAAGTTCCTCTACCTCTTTTCGAAAAACAGGATGTTCCTCCCCCTTTAGGTACATTTCAATCCGCTTTTGTAGGTTTATCCGTTCCATGGTTTGTTTCGTATACTCCTATATTGCTTTATTTTGTTTGTCGATCAGTGCCACAACATCCTGGTGTTTAAAGAGTTCTGCGTACTTGCGTGCCGACATACCCAATGCATCTACTATACTCAAATCTGCCCTGTGCTGGATTAATAGCTTTGCTACTTCAAGTTTCCCTTCACCGATAGACAGCATAAGGGCTGTTTGTCCGTTCTTGCTGATGAGGTTCGGATTCGCTCCGTGTTCAAGAAGTTCCTTTACCATATCTATATCTCCTAAGGCGGCTGCTTCCATTAGAGCAGAACTCCCTCGATCCGCACTGATACGATTTACATCTGCACCCGCCTCAATTAGGAGCCGGGCAAGATTTGTATGATGGTTTCTGATGGAGAGAATCAGGATAGGGACTCCTTTCCCATTTTTCGAATCAGGACTATACCCCAGGATGAGGAACCGCTCAACAAAATCGATTTTTCCTTCCTGTACACAGAGGGCCAGGTTCTCTTCGGAGAGGCCAATACCGGCATTCACAATAAAATCCCGGGCTTCCCTCTGTTTTTCCAGCCGTTCTCTGCATATTTTTTCCTCGTTCAGGTAGGTGGTTAGGGTTTCCACGTCAGAGAATCTAGGGAGTATTGTTTTTTTTGCCACCAGAGGTGCATCGGATGCCGTACAAAAGACGATTCCTTTAGGTTCTCTTCCTGCGGCAAATCCCTCTACAAATTGAAACCAATCTGTTGTTTTTCCCGGGTAAAGTACAATGA
>Ga0116192_1003151_pt1 | contig 10465 bp, 5 predicted proteins | sample AD_UKC113_MetaG_FD_89876 | JGI IMG/M metagenome (GOLD analysis project Ga0116192, IMG submission 89876) | Active sludge microbial communities of municipal wastewater-treating anaerobic digesters from Hong Kong - AD_UKC113_MetaG | ecosystem: Engineered > Bioreactor > Anaerobic > Digestate | place...
ACAAATCAAAAAATAGAATAAAATGGCAGATTTGAAAGCTTTTGCAGAACAATTGGTTAACTTGACAGTAAAAGAAGTCAACGAGTTAGCACAGATTTTAAAAAATGATTATGGTATCGAACCCGCTGCTGCAGCTGTTGCTGTTGCTGCTGGCCCATCAACTGCTGCAGCTGAAGCAGTTGAAGAAAAAACTGCTTTTGATGTAGTATTGAAATCACCGGGAGCCAACAAACTGGCAATTGTAAAATTAGTTAAAGAACTCACCGGTTTGGGACTTAAAGATGCCAAAGATTTAGTTGACGCTGCTCCTTCTGTTATTAAGGAAGGTATTTCTAAAGATGAAGCTGAAGCCTTAAAAAATCAATTGGTTGAAGGCGGAGCTGAAGTCGAAATTAAATAATGTCAGCTGAATATCAGTAACTTGGTTTAGAACCTTTCACAGCGGGAGGTTCTAAACCTTTTTGTCTATACAACATAGCGAGTTCATTGAACCCCAATAACCTCTTTGAAAATGTCTTCATCTACTAACAATCAAAGAATAAATTTTGCTTCCATAAAAAATCAGTTGGAGTATCCTGATTTTTTGGAAGTGCAAGTGAAATCTTTCCAGGATTTTTTCCAAATGGATACACCCTCCGACAAACGAAAATCGGAAGGTTTATACAAAGTGTTTACAGAAAACTTCCCCATTGCTGATACTCGAAATAATTTTGTACTCGAATTTATAGATTATTATATTGATCCACCCCGCTATTCTATCGAAGAATGTATTGAGCGAGGTTTAACCTATAGTGTGCCTTTAAAGGCAAAACTTAAACTTTACTGTACCGACCCTGAACACGAAGACTTCGACACTGTTATTCAAGACGTGTTTTTGGGTCCGATTCCTTATATGACTCCTAGAGGTACTTTTGTTATCAATGGAGCCGAACGTGTTATTGTTTCTCAGTTGCACCGTTCGCCGGGCGTATTTTTTGGACAAAGTGTTCATGCCAATGGAACAAAATTGTATTCTGCCAGAATTATTCCATTTCGTGGTTCTTGGATAGAATTTGCTACCGACATAAACAATGTCATGTATGCCTATATCGACAGAAAGAAAAAATTGCCCGTTACAACCTTGCTCCGAGCTATCGGGTTTGAAAGCGATAAGGATATTCTGGAAATTTTCAATCTGGCTGAAGAAATAAAAGTCAATAAATCCAATCTGAAAAAGGCTGTTGGCAGTAAATTGGCAGCCCGTGTGCTGAAAACATGGTTGGAAGACTTCGTTGATGAGGATACCGGCGAAGTGGTAACCATTGAACGTAACGAAATCATTATCGATCGTGAAACCGTATTGGGAAATGAGCATATTGATCTTATTCTCGAATCGGGAGCTCAAACCATACTGATACATAAAGAGGAAGCCAATCAGAACGATTACAGTATTATTTACAACACCCTTCAAAAAGATCCAAGTAACTCGGAAAAAGAAGCTGTTCTTTATATTTACAGGCAATTAAGAAACGCAGAACCACCAGATGATGCTACTGCCCGTGAAGTAATCAACAATTTGTTCTTCTCGGAAAAGAGATACGATTTGGGCGAAGTTGGACGTTTTCGTATCAATCAAAAGCTGAACATGACTACCGGCATGGAAGTGAAGGTGCTCACCAAAGAAGATATTATTGAAATTATAAAATATCTGATTGATTTGGTGAATTCTAAAGCTGAAGTGGACGATATCGATCATTTGAGTAATCGAAGGGTCAGAACAGTTGGCGAGCAATTGTACAATCAGTTTAGCGTCGGATTGGCTCGTATGGCACGTACAATACGGGAACGAATGAATGTTCGCGATAACGAAGTATTTACTCCCGGTGATTTAATCAACGCAAAAAGTATTTCATCTGTTATCAACTCATTTTTCGGTACCAATGCGTTATCGCAATTTATGGATCAACAGAATCCGTTGGCTGAAATTACGCACAAACGAAGAATGTCGGCTTTGGGACCTGGCGGTTTGTCACGCGAAAGAGCAGGTTTTGAAGTACGAGACGTTCATTATACTCATTATGGTCGTCTGTGTCCTATAGAAACTCCCGAAGGACCGAATATCGGACTTATATCCTCTTTGTGTGTGTATGCAAAAATCAATGAACTTGGATTTATTGAAACTCCTTATCGTAAAGTAAATAATGGAGTAGTCGATCTGAGCGAAAACGGAATTAGCTACTATACCGCTGAAGAAGAAGAAGATTTGGTTGTAGCACAGGGAAATGCGCCACTTGATGAAAATGGAAAATTTATCCGTTCTAAAGTTAAGGCACGTCTTGGAGCTGATTTTCCCGTTGTTGATCCGATGGAAGTTCACTTAATGGATGTTTCTCCTTCACAAATTGCTTCAATTGCAGCCGGGTTAATACCTTTTCTGGAACATGATGATGCCAATAGAGCTTTAATGGGTTCGAATATGATGCGGCAGGCAGTTCCGCTGTTACGGTGTGAAGCTCCAATCGTTGCTACAGGCATAGAAGGAAGAGTAATACATGACTCGCGTACACAAATTACCGCCGAAGGTGATGGAGTAGTGGAATATGTTGATGCCAACTGCATTAAAATTCGCTATGACCGTACTGAAGAAGAAGAATTTGTTAGCTTCGATTCTGCAGTAAAGGAATACAAGCTTCCAAAATATCAAAAGACAAATCAAAATACGACCATAGACCTGCGTCCGATTGTTCGCAGGGGAGACCGTGTGCATGAAGGTACAATTATCACCGAAGGCTATGGCAGTGAAAACGGAGAACTGGCTTTGGGTAAAAACCTGAAAGTTGCTTTTATGCCCTGGAAAGGTTACAACTTCGAAGATGCCATTGTGATTAACCAAAAAGTTGTTAGAGAAGATATCTTTACTTCTGTTCATGTAGTGGAACAATTGTTGGACGTAAGAGAAACCAAGCGTGGCGCTGAGGAGTTTACTTCCGATATACCCAACGTGAGTGAGGATGCTACCAGCAATCTGGACGAAAACGGAATTATTCGTGTCGGTGCTCGTGTGGAACCCGGAGATATCATTATCGGAAAAATCACCCCAAAAGGAGAATCCGATCCTTCTCCCGAAGAAAAGTTGCTTCGAGCAATTTTCGGCGACAAGGCTGGTGATGTAAAAGATGCTTCTCTGAAAGCCACACCGTCGTTGTCGGGGGTTGTCATTGGGAAAAGGTTATTCTCCAAAGCTCAGAAAAATCGTAAATCAAAATTGGCCGATAAGGCAGTTCTTCCAAAACTGGACGAAGAATTTGAAACACAAGCCAATGCGTTGCGTGAAACTTTGATAGAAAAGTTAATGAAGATTTTGAGCAACAAGACTTCTACTGGTGTTAAGGACTTTTTGGGTACCGATATTATACCTCGAAACAGTAAATTTACATTAGACCGTTTGCGCGAAATAGATTATACCACCGTTCAGCTCGGAAAATGGACAAGTGATGCTCACACCAATGATTTGGTGAACAGCTTGATTACCAATTTTCTTAGAAAATACAAAGAGCTGGATGCACAGTTAAAACGCCAAAAATTCAATATTACCATAGGTGATGATTTGCCAAGCGGCATTATGCAAATGGCCAAAGTTTATATTGCCAAAAAGCGTAAAATTCGTGTAGGAGATAAAATGGCCGGTCGTCACGGGAATAAGGGTATTGTTTCGCGAATTGTACGCGAAGAAGATATGCCTTTCCTCGAAGATGGAACGCCTGTTGATATTGTGCTCAATCCATTGGGTGTACCATCGCGTATGAACTTGGGACAAATTTTTGAAAGTGTTTTGGGATGGGCTGGAAAAGAATTGGGAGTTCGTTTTGCAACGCCAATTTTTGATGGTGCCACACTTAATGACTTAAATGAATGGACCGATAAAGCCGGATTGCCACGTGCTGGTAAGTCTTACTTGTACGATGGTGGAACCGGCGAACGTTTCGACCAACCGGCTACAGTAGGCGTTATTTACATGATGAAACTGGGACACATGGTAGAAGATAAAATGCATGCTCGTTCTATTGGTCCTTATTCGCTTATTACGCAGCAACCTTTGGGTGGAAAAGCTCAGTTTGGCGGACAACGATTTGGAGAAATGGAAGTATGGGCACTCGAAGCATTCGGAGCTGCCAATATCTTGCGTGAAATTCTTACTGTTAAGTCGGATGATGTCAATGGACGTGCCCGAACTTATGAAGCAATCGTAAAAGGCGATCCAATGCCAACTCCGGGAATTCCCGAATCGTTGAATGTTTTACTTCACGAGTTGCGTGGTCTGTGCTTGAGCATTAATTTGGAATAGAAAGATGAATGTTTTTTAAAATAGCATTCTTCTCTATTTGAAATTAATTTAAAATAGTCAATTTAATTAAATTGAAACAAAAAATATGGCTTTTAAAACTGATAATAAAATAAAGAGTAATTTCTCGAAAATTTCTATCGGATTGGCTTCACCCGAAGAAATTTTGAAATTGTCTCATGGCGAAGTACTCAAACCTGAAACGATTAACTACAGAACTTACAAGCCCGAAAGAGACGGCTTGTTTTGCGAACGCATTTTCGGCCCTGTAAAGGACTATGAATGTCATTGCGGAAAATACAAACGTATTCGTTACAAGGGAATTGTTTGTGATCGTTGCGGTGTTGAAGTTACAGAGAAAAAAGTTCGTCGCGAAAGGATGGGACACATACAGTTGGTTGTGCCCGTTGCACATATATGGTATTTCCGTACTTTACCAAGTAAAATTGGTTATCTGCTGGGGATGTCGAGCAAAAAACTGGAATCGATAATTTATTATGAAAAATATGTGATTATTCAGGGCGGTATTCTTGAAAATGGCGACAACATTGCCACTGGAGAATTACTTACTGAAGACGAATATTTGGATATTTTGGATTCACTTCCCAAAGATAATCAACAATTGGAAGATACCGATCCCAATAAATTTATTGCAAAAATGGGAGCAGAAGCCATTTATGATCTACTCAGCAGAATAGATTTGGATTCGCTTTCCTACGAATTGCGTCACAAAGCCAATACCGATACTTCTCAGCAGCGAAAAGCTGAAGCATTAAAACGTTTGCAGGTGGTGGAAGCTTTCAGAGCGTCTAAAAACAGAAATCGTCCCGAATGGATGATCGTGAAGATAGTTCCGGTGATTCCTCCCGAATTGCGTCCGCTGGTTCCGTTGGATGGTGGTCGTTTTGCCACTTCCGACCTCAACGATCTTTATCGTAGAGTAATCATTCGTAATAATCGATTGAAACGTCTGATTGAAATCAAAGCACCGGAAGTAATTTTGCGCAACGAAAAACGTATGTTGCAGGAAGCTGTTGATTCATTGTTCGACAATTCGCGTAAAGCAAGCGCTGTAAAGACCGAAGCAAACCGTCCTCTAAAATCGCTCTCCGATTCATTAAAAGGAAAACAGGGACGTTTTCGTCAGAACTTACTGGGGAAACGTGTCGATTATTCAGCACGTTCGGTAATTGTGGTAGGCCCCGAATTGAAAATGCACGAATGTGGATTGCCTAAAGATATGGCTGCCGAGCTTTACAAACCGTTTATCATTCGTAAACTCATCGAACGGGGAATTGTAAAAACGGTAAAATCAGCCAAAAAAATTATTGATCGCAAGGATCCGGTTATTTGGGATATTTTGGAATATGTGATGAAAGGACATCCTGTGTTACTCAACCGTGCTCCAACGTTGCACCGACTGGGTATTCAGGCTTTCCAACCAAAACTTATCGAAGGGATGGCCATCCAATTGCACCCATTGGCTTGTACGGCATTCAATGCCGATTTTGATGGAGACCAAATGGCCGTGCATTTACCATTGAGCAATGAGGCTGTTTTGGAAGCTCAATTGCTGATGTTGGCTTCACACAATATTTTGAATCCGGCTAATGGAGCTCCTATTACTGTTCCTTCGCAGGATATGGTGCTTGGTTTGTATTATATCACCAAACCACGTCCCAATGCTTTGGGTGAAGGATTGATATTTTATTCTCCCGAAGAAGCAGAAATAGCTTACAATGAACATAAAGTTGATATTCATGCTCGCGTAAAAGTTCGTACCAGGGATTTGGATGAAAATGGAAATTCTGTAGAAAAATTGATTGAGACCACTGTCGGACGAATTATTTTCAATAAGTGTGTTCCCGAAGAAGTTGGTTATATCAACGAATTGCTTTCAAAAAAATCTTTGAGAGACATTATCGGCAGGGTTATTGAAACTTGTGGGATGGCGCGTACGGCTCAATTTTTGGACGATATCAAAGAATTGGGTTACAATATGGCCTTCAGAGGTGGACTTTCCTTCAATTTGGATGATGTGATTATTCCTAAAGACAAGGAAAAACTTATTGAAGAAGGAAATAGGGAAGTGGAAGAAATCCTGAATAACTACAATATGGGATTCATAACCTACAACGAACGTTATAATCAGATTATCGATACTTGGACGCACGTAAATTCTAAATTGTCCGATGTGCTGATGAAAGAACTGTCGAGCGATAATGATGGATTCAATTCCGTGTACATGATGCTCGATTCGGGAGCGCGTGGTTCAAAGGAACAAATTCGTCAGTTGTCGGGTATGCGTGGTTTGATGGCAAAACCTCAAAAATCGGTATCGGAAGGTGGTCAAATTATTGAAAACCCAATTCTTTCAAACTTTAAAGAAGGGCTTTCGGTGCTGGAATACTTTATCTCAACGCATGGTGCTCGTAAAGGTTTGGCCGACACGGCACTTAAAACAGCCGATGCCGGATATTTGACTCGTCGTCTGGTTGATGTTGCTCAGGATGTAACCATTACTGAGGAAGATTGCGGAACATTGAGAGGCTTGGTTGCCACCGAAATGAAAAATAATGAGGAAGTAATCTCTTCCTTATACGAAAGAATTTTGGGACGTGTTTCTGTTCATGATATTTATCATCCGCTTACTGGAGAATTAATTGTTTCTTCAGGAGAAGAAATAACCGAATCGCTGGCCAAGAAAATTCAGGATTCTCCCATTGAACAAGTTGAAATTCGATCCGTATTAACGTGCGAGTCCAAAAAAGGAGTCTGTGCAAAATGTTATGGTCGAAATTTGGCAACCGGAAGAATGGTAAACATTGGAGAAGCTGTTGGCGTAATTGCTGCCCAATCTATTGGCGAGCCGGGAACACAGTTAACACTTCGTACGTTCCACGTTGGAGGTATCGCTTCAAACATAGCTGCCGAATCAAAAATTATTCTTCGTTATGATGGACGTCTCGAATTTGACGAACTTCGTACCGTTCAGCCTACAGATGATCAAAGTTATCGTGTAGTAGTAAGCCGTTTGGCCGAAATGCGCGTTATCGATACAAATACCGGTATCGTGCTGACAACCCTAAATATCCCTTACGGATCGAAATTGTACGTCAAGGAGGGTGATATTTGCTCCAAAGGTCAACTCATTTGTGAATGGGATCCTTTCAATGCCGTTATTATTGCCGAAAACGAAGGAAAAATAGAATTTGAAGATGTCATCGAAAATGTTACCTTCAAGGTTGAAACTGATGAGGCTACGGGACTTCGCGAGAAAATTATCATCGAATCGAAAGATCGAAACAAAGTACCTACTGCCCATATTCTGGATACGGACGGTAATGTCCTGAAAACTTATAATTTACCGGTTGGTGCTCACATAGTGTTTGAAAATGGAGATTATATCAAAACCGGTCAGATTTTAGTAAAAATACCTCGTGCCGTAGGGAAAGCCGGAGATATTACCGGCGGTCTTCCACGAGTTACGGAATTGTTTGAAGCCCGAAATCCTTCTAATCCTGCTGTTGTGGCAGAAATTGATGGAGAGGTTACTTTTGGAAAAATTAAGCGTGGAAATCGTGAATTGAGCATTACTTCCAAAACAGGTGAAGTTAAAAAATATCTGATTCCTCTTTCCAAACAAATTTTGGTTCAGGAAAACGATTTTGTTCGTGCAGGGACTCCTCTTTCTGATGGCTCGATTACCCCCACCGATATTTTACTGATCAAGGGGCCCACTGCTGTACAGGATTACATTGTCAACGAAGTTCAGGATGTTTACCGCCTGCAGGGAGTAAAAATTAACGACAAACATTTTGAAATCATTGTTCGTCAGATGATGCGCAAGGTTGAAATTATAGAACCGGGAGATACGCGTTTCCTCGAAAAACAAGTGGTTGACAAGAATGATTTCATGGAAGAGAACGACCGAATTTGGGGAAAGAAAGTTATTGTGGATGCTGGAGATTCTCCTACTTTGAAGCCTGGTCAGATTATTACGCCCAGAAAGTTGAGGGATGAAAACAGTATGTTGAAACGGAGGGATTTGCGTCCCGTTCAGGCACGTGATGCTATTCCGGCAACATCCAACCAGATTCTTCAGGGAATTACCCGTGCTGCCCTGCAAACCAATAGCTTTATGTCGGCTGCTTCGTTCCAGGAAACAACGAAAGTGCTCAATGAAGCTGCTATCAATGCTAAAGTGGACAAACTGGAAGGCTTGAAAGAAAATGTTATTTGTGGACATCTGATTCCGGCTGGTACAGGACAACGAGATTTTGAAAAAATTGTTGTCTACTCACGTGAAGAGTACGAAAAGAAGGTTTTTGCCCGTAAAAGCTTGATTGATGTAGAAGAAGGCGAAGTTGTGGAAGAAGAAACCAATTAAAATATTCTTTTCAAATTTTTTCAGAAGGCAGGGTTTTTTACTCTGCCTTCTGTTGTTTATTTAAAGATAACAGCCTATATTTCCTGACTTCGACACATTTTAAGGGTTTTTTTGTAACAGCTACATAATGAGGTATTTGTGATTTTTGCATCACCTATTTGGGTGACGCAAAGAAAAAATGATACCTTTGCATATGTTTGTGCGCAAAAAGAAAAATCGCTCAGGTACAACGAGTGTTGTTGTAGCAGAAAAAAGGAAAGGTGCTTTTAGGGAGTTAAAAACTATTGGGATAAGTAAAGATAAAAATGAAATAGAAAAGCTTATTCTTGAAGGCAAGAAATGGATTTCAACTTATTTGGGTGAACAAGACATTTTTGATCAATCTAACCATGAAGTAGAAGAGAAACAAGTTACAGAATATCTTATCTCCAACATAGAAAATATTCTACTCAACGGCACCCGGCTGATATTAGATCAAGCATATCAAGCTATTGGATTTAATGCAATAGAGGATGATATTTTGAGGTATTTGGTTGTAGCCCGTTTGAGCCAACCGATGAGTAAAGCAGCTACGGTGGATTACTTACAGTCATATTTTGATGAAGATGTACAGTTACACAAGATTTACCGTTATTTGGATAAATTATACAATACCCAACAAGAAGAGATTCAACGAATCAGTGTAGAACATACAAAAAAGATTTTGGGGGATAATATCGGTTTAATGTTTTATGATGTCACGACTCTTTATTTTGAAACAGACGATGTGGATGAGCTTCGTGAGAAGGGTTTTTCTAAGGACGGCAAATACGCCCAACCACAAGTGGTTTTAGGGCTTTTGGTAAGCAAAGACGGATATCCGCTTTCTTATTCAATTTTTAACGGTTCGCAGTACGAAGGGCGAACCATGCTCCCGATTGTGGAGGATTTTGTCAAGCGATTTAATTTGGATGATTTTGTGATTGTAGCCGATTCTGGTTTAATGAGTAAACAAAACATAGCCCTTTTGGAATCAGGGGGCTACAAATACATTATCGGGGCAAGGATCAAGAATGAAATAGAAGCTGTCAAAAGATGGATTTTATCATCGGAAAAGCATGATGGAGAATTTAATGAACGTAGAAAGGACGGCGTTCGATTAATTGTAGGTTATTCTGAGAAAAGAGCCAAGAAGGACAAATATAATAGGGATAAAGGGATAAAACGTCTTGAAAAAGCCTATAAAAGTGGAAAATTAACAAAAGAGAACATCAATAGGCGTGGCTACAATAAATTTTTAGAGATCTCGGATAAACAGTTACGATAAATCGGCAATCAATAGAGGAGGATAAAAAATGGGACGGGTGGAAAGGATATTTAACCAATACTACACTTTCGTGTCAAGATGTATACAAACAATATAGCGGATTATGGGTTGTAGAAAATGCTTTTCGGGTTACTAAAGGAATGCTTCAAATACGTCCAATGTTCCATTTTACCGCACGAAGAATCGAAGCTCATGTCTGTATCTGTTTTGTAGCCTATAAAGTATACAAAGAACTTGAAAGGAGATTAAAGATAAATGGCATTAATTTGAGCGTGGATAAAGTTTTGAATATAGCCAAAACAATTACTACCCTAAAAATTAAATTGCCAAAGAGTGGAGAAATTATAACCAGAACAATGTTCATAACTCCAAAGCACAAATTAATCGAACCTCTTTTTGACAAAAAATTTTGGGAAAATTTTTAGGGTGACGCATTGTCGAAGTCAGG
>Ga0116192_1003153_pt1 | contig 10464 bp, 5 predicted proteins | sample AD_UKC113_MetaG_FD_89876 | JGI IMG/M metagenome (GOLD analysis project Ga0116192, IMG submission 89876) | Active sludge microbial communities of municipal wastewater-treating anaerobic digesters from Hong Kong - AD_UKC113_MetaG | ecosystem: Engineered > Bioreactor > Anaerobic > Digestate | place...
ATCATCATACAACTAATGATCATCATCATACAACTAATGATCATCATCATACAACTAATGATCATCATCATACAACTAATGATCATCATCATACAACTAATGATCATCATACAACTAATGATCATCATCATACAACTAATGATCATCATCATACAACTAATGATCATCATCATACAACTAATGATCATCATCATACAACAAGTGATCAACATGATGACTCAAATAAGAGTTCTTTTGGCGAAACAGTTACAGACACGACAATACATATTAGTGATGACACAACATTACATGGATATGAAGATACAACACATTTAACAACGATACATAGTACAGAAAAAACTACAAAAGGATCAAGTCAACATACAACAAAACACACAACAGAACATAGTTTTGATAAAACCACAATGCATACCACAAAACATACTACTATTCATTTAACTAAAACTGATACAAGTGACATAAATAGTTTTACTGATACAACAAATGCTATTACAGTGTGGCTATCGACATATATTAAACCACTGACAACAACAAACAGTATAAGTATTGCAAATAAATTGGATTCAGGTTTATTTTGCGTACTAATATTTGTAGCATTTTTTTAATTTTTTATTTGCTAGACCATAATAGGACCACTATCTATTTGTTTTTGCATTTTAAGTATTTTACTAAAAGATTCATTATTAATGCCATTTCTATTTCCATTAGTAATAAAATATTGATACAATAAAGTGGGTACAAGTTTAATTTGGTATGTTGTACCATATGGAGTATTACCTAAAAGATAGGTTATAATATCATAATCTGTTTTGACTTTATTAATTTTATAATAATCATGTAAATCACGTATTATTGCTGCGGAGGCTTTGTTTAATACCTTAGTCCATGAACTCATGATTGTAAAATTTATGATATGTGTAATATTTGTATTTTTACTTATTGCGGCATCAAAAATATTATTTTTAAGGATACAAGGGGACATTAGTTGTGGTATTACTTGTACATTAATGCGATACATATTTAATATTGTTTTAAGTCGAGTGCTAAGTTCTTGATAGATATATTCATGGTCAGTAACAATTTTTTTCCAATCAATATCTGGATATTTAAGAGCTTCATACATTGCATCATTCATTGTGTTAAATTGTAAAACAGAAAAATTACTTAGATCAGGTTCAAACCAACTTCCGACAAGTGTTGACGAATCAGGACTACTAACATCATTAATATCTGGTGTTAATAATACTTGATAAATGCCATTATAATTTCTTACTCGGTTCATTTATACAAGGACGACTATAAAAAAATATGTAAAGCCACGTATATACTGGTCTCAAATATTAATATAAATGTCTCAAGCAAACTATGATCAGTACATTAATGCGAGTGGGCAAAATAAATTAACAGATAATGCAAGTTTAGATTATTTCGCGTCAGCTATTCAACCAAGAGGTTATTTAGGGGCTTCTAAAACAAAAAGTTTAGAGGTTTTAGATTCGATATTACAATGGTATAATTTGAAACGCGCATCTTGTCTCCAAGCTGTTTCACCTGACGATCCAGATTCATATCTGATAAGAATATTAATTCCGATTAGTCCAAGTGATAAAGCTGCACTTTCAAAAACTAGTCTTGGTAAAATATATTTAAAACTTGGATATCGTGATCTTGTAGTAAAAATACCTAAATCTCGTTTCGAAGCGTTAGATAAACAATTTTCTGATCCATACAGTATTGGATGCCAAAATTTATATGTTGTTTATTGTAAAAATATGGTTGAAGCTTATAAAGCAAGTAATAATGGTAAAATAGATGATGGTTTTGTTGATTTTCGCCCAGAATGTGCATGTTTTGCTCCAATTCCGGATGAAATAAAAAAGACTGGACTTAATGTATCGCCTATCTGCATTATGCCAGGTTGTGATAATGTTGCAGGTGTTTATTTAGATCCAGTTTCAAGAGGAAATAAAAATTGTGATTTAACTATTTGTCAATCAAACATAAATTTTTCCAATTTATCAGCTGGAGGTAACATTAATGTAGAAAATAAACTCGTGCAAGCATGTGGTGTCGAAGAGCAACAACAATCTAATGTACCTACAAAAAAAGTTGCAAAACCTAAGAATATACTTGATTCAATACCTTATGCAAGTGCTATTAACGAATCTCAAATGGGTAAATACGTTAACACAAAATTTGGCAAAAATGCGACTGTTTATTTATTATCAGGCATTAGTATTTTTGCCGTTTTTTGTGTTTTTATATTAATTATCGTAGTAATATTTTTAATTATCTAAAAGATAAAAAAATCTTATGTAAATGTATTAGTATTTTTTGTTGCATATAACAGTTTGTAATCTATAAAAAAGATAAAATTAATTGTTATTTTGTTAATGTTAAACTAGTATTTAAAGTTAAGTTAAATTAAATTGAATTGAATACTTTATGATTTTAAAATTTTGATTCTAAATTTATTTTTAATAATTTACTTTTTTATTTAATACTTCAGCTTTACCATTATTCATTACTACTATTTCTTCCTTAAGTTCATTAATTTCTTTAATTTGATTCTTAATTTTTTCTGGAATAGGATAAAACATATTAATCCAGTATTTAGTTGCTGCTATCTGCATATTTCTACGTTTAATATATTCATCACCACGATAATTTTGCTCTTCAATGAATTCTATTATTTCATTAAGTGCTTGAAATTGTCTATTAGTAATGTCAACATTAGCATTAATAAGAGAAACTCTAAATGCTTGAGAAAGTTTAAAATTTGGGAAGATATCGTTAATAAAATTTCCTTTACTCATATTTACTTCAATTTCTTGTAATAAATCTTCGAATAGTTTAATTATTTTGCTTTTGTCTTTATTATCTTTAAAACCGTTACAAACAATATACTTACTTGAGCTTGATTTCCTCGAAGTCAAAGGTTTAATAATAGCAACAGATTCAAATGATGAAGCTAAAATATTTATTAATTTTGCAGTTATTTCAGTGTAAGTTTCATATATTTTGCAAACAAAATTACCTCCTTTTTCAAGAATATTATATGCAATGTAAATACTACCAATTATAAATGGTGTAAATTCTTGTTCTTGTATATTTTTATCTGACCATTCTAAAACTCCATCACTTGTTACAAAGTTTGCCATACCTTTAGTTGTATCTTTAAAATTTTTTATAAAAGCTTTTGCTTCTTTGAGTGTTGCCACAACGCGGTTGTTACCAGATGGTACAGCAAAATTATAGACTCTTGTTGGTTTTTCTTTAGCATAATTAGCAATTATAGGATCAGTTGAACTAGTAACATATGAATCATCTTTACAATTATTTTTAGAACAATATTTATTACGAAAATAATATGTTGCTTGCATACCACTTCCAGATGTTGATCCAATATGTGCAGAATTAAAATCTTTATCTTCATTATTTATTAAATTCATCGTTAAAATCATTTCCCATATTTCATAAAAACTACGATCAATTATTTGATGATCATCATTGATTTTAAAATAAATCTTACTCATTTCTTCTAAATCTGTTTCGTAATCATCAATTTGTTTGTCAAATTTATTCAATACAAGGTAAGGTTTTCGTTGTCCGGCAAAAGTGTTTGCTTTTTGAAAATTATTTTTACTTTGATGAATGAAATGTTGGAATCCTAAACTAAATTGAGGAAATGGAATTGTATTTTTAAAAATTGGCATTAAAGCTTCTAACAAAATATCAGGTTGTACGGAAGGTAAATTAAAAATTCTTGGAATATAATCATCTTGCAAATTAACTAGATGCAAACTATCAGTTTTTGATTCTGAAGTTTCATTTGTTTGACCACCACTTAAAGAGCTTGAAGTAAATTCTGTTGATTCGCTTATATTTTTTGCTTTTTTATTTCCTTTATACTTGGAACTAGAACTTAATACGTCTAGACTTGTATTACTAGTATCTTTATTTGTATTTCTATTTTTTTTTCCTCCGCGATAACTGCTTACATTTGTACTACTTGTGTTGAAGTTGTAACTAGTAGTAGTACTATTAGTTGATGGTTTAAAACAAGGTGAACCATTTATACATGTAGATGAATCACTTGTTATAGAAGGAAATGCAGAAGGCGGTTTTATATATTTTTTTTTATCTGTAAAATTACCTTTTCCTCCTAATTGGATATTACTATTATCACTACTATCATGATAATGACTTGATATTCTATCTTGATAAGCCATTAAAATATCATTTTCAAATCCAGTTTCTCCACTCTCCATTTTAAATTTTTTAACGGGCATATTTATGTGCTTGTAGTTATATTACATGTTTATATAATAATGCTTACTCGTGCAGGCTACGAGTTTTCAATTTTTTATTTATTCTTCCTACATTATTTTTAACAGATATTACAATAAATTAGTGTAAAAATAGCAAAATTGAAAATAATTCATTCTGATATTTAAATTTTATACGCATCATATATATACATAATATATAAGTATGTCGAGCTCAAAAAAAGTAACTGCTGACGTAACTAACGATACGTTTGACAAGCTCATCGACAAGAGTATTTTGAATAATATTGAAAAGATTCATGGGTCATTAACCAAAGATGATGAATTTGAGTTTGTTTTCTTTAGTAACAAGTATAATATTGAACGTCAGAAGAGACTTAATCGATTGAAACGACAATATATGTCACGGTTTAATAGAATGGGCAAGTCTACGGACCCTATGGGTAAGTTTATGGACAAAAAAGATGTTAATAACATTTCTCAGCAATCTGCTATCCTTCAAGATCCTTCTTTAACCGTTGATAATACACAAGGTCTTAATATTATGGGTTCAGAAACATTTGTCAAATTACTTGAAATAATGAAGCATAGAAGTAGATTAGAAAAACTTGATCTTATAAGTAAAAAAACTCTTGATATTAACTATTCAATTAAAAATGATGCAACGTATCGTCTTACACTTGATGACCTTGATACTATTAATAAATACAATGATCAACTTATTAACATGAAAAATCACGTTATCTTTAAATTTCTTCTTGAATTATATCAACAAGGTAATGATAAAATTACTTTGATTAAGAAGACACGTGAAAATATGGCTATAATAGATATTGAAGAATTAGATATTCGTCTCAAAAAATCTGTTGAACGTCATGTTACAAAAGAAGAGATTAAAAAATTACAAAGTATTGATGAAACTGTTATGGATTTAATTGATTTTCGATTCAAAGAAAGAGTAAGTTTAATAGTAACAAAAACTAAAGACGAGACTATTAGTTTAGACTTGACTAAAATTAAATCTACACATACTATTTCTCGATTAGAAAACGAAATACCAACCTTTGAACTTGAATTGGAATTAACTACTGACAAACCAACAGTAACGCAACTTACTAAATTGTATGATGAAATAACTAAAGTGCTTAAAGTTGTTAACCAAAGTAGTTATATTGTCACTAATTCAGAAAAAGCAGGTGTATTAAATAAGTATGCTACTTTGCTTGATTTAAATCCTCACACTATGAAAAGTTTGTATGGAAGAAGACCAGAATCACTAGAAATTCAACATGTAGTTGACAAATTACCTAATGTTTATTCAGTTACAGATAAAGCAGATGGAGAACGTTATCAATTAATTATTCATGATAATATTGTATATCTTATTTCTGATAACTTGAAGGTAAAAAAAACTGGTATTGTATTACAGAAGGAACAAAAAGAATATAACAATACTATTCTTGATGGAGAATATATCTATATTCCTCATGAACATCGTCACATTTATATGGCATTTGATTGTTTAATTAAAAGTGGAGAAAATATTCGTGAGATGAATTTACTTTCCAATAGATTGTCTCAGATTGATGAACTTGTTGATAATATTTTCACATTACCAGGTCATAAAGGTACTCAAATTGATTCATATGATGTTAAAAACTTTGAGTTTAATATTGATAATATTTTAAAATTTCATGAATCACAAATCATCAAATTTATGAATAATCTTAATCATGATATAAAACTTGATAAAAAAATAACACTTGTAAGGCGTAAATATTTCATTTTCCCATTTGGTAGAAATGATAACGAAATATTCCAATATTCTGTATTGCTTTGGAATTTATTAGTTGTTAATAATAACGTTGCATGTCCTTATAAACTTGATGGATTAATTTACACACCTCAAGATCAAAAATACATTGCAACAGTTAAAGAATCGAAATATATAGATTATAAATGGAAAACAAGCACAACTAATTCAATTGATTTCTACATTCAGTTTGAAAGAAATAGCGAAGGTAAAATAATAGTCGCATATGATAATTCAGGTAACAAACAATATTCGAAAGATAAGCCATACAAGATTGCACAATTATTTGTTGGTAAAGTAATTAAAGATATAGAAGAACCTGTACATTTTCAACCACAATATGATCGCCATTTAGCATATCTTTTCCTAGATAACGGAGAAGTAAGAGACCTTGAAGGGAAAATAATACAAGACAGAACTGTAGTTGAGTTTTATTACAATAACGATATTAATGTACCACGAAAATTTCGTTGGGTACCTATTAGAACTAGATATGACAAAACAGAATATATGCAACGTCATGGTAAGAAATATGGTAATTATTTTGAGATTGCAAACAAGAATTGGAGAAGTATTGAAAATCCTTTTACTTTCAATGATATGTTAATTTTATCACGTGATGCAACATATGTAAGACATTTAGATATTTTAAGAAACAAAATCGATCATAGTGTAATTATTTCTGAAGCGCAAGAAAATGCATTTTATCAAATAACTACAAATTTAGGTAAATCAATGGGAAGTTTTTACAATTGGATCAAATCAATTACTATGTACACATATATGATGAAATGGTATTCAAATGGTATGGTCTTTGATGTTTTAGATTTCGGTTGTGGACGTGGTACAGATCTTATGAGGATGTATTATGTTGAAGTACGAAGTTATTTAGGTTTAGATAAAGATAATAATGGTTTAATATCTCCTGTAAATGGTGCGATTAGTAGGTACAATCAAATGAAAAAAAACAAAGATAACTTTCCTCCAATGTCTTTCATTAATGCAGATGTAACTGTTTTATTAGAACCAGAAGAACAAGAAAAAGTAATTTCTAATATGTCGATACAAAATAAAGCACTTATGCAACGTTTTTTTCCAAAAGATGATGCTAAAAAGCAACAATTTAATTGTATAAATTGTCAATTCTCGATACAATATTATGCATCCAATGAGACAGCATGGAACAATTTTCTAAATAATATTAATTTGTATTTGAAACCAGGAGGATTATTTATAGTCTCTGCTTTTGATGCTGATCTTGTTGTTGCCGCTCTCAGAGATAAAACTAACTATGTAATAGAATATGTAAATGATAAAGGTGCTACAAAACCTTTTATGGATATTATTAAAAAGTATGATGATAATACGTTGTATGAGAAAAATGATATAATTGGAATAGGAAAACCAATTGATGTTTACAATGCAACAATATCACAAGAAGGTAATTACATGACGGAATATTTGATTCAACCCAAGTTTTTAATAAAGGAATTTTTAGAAAAATGTAACTTAGAATTAATTGACATGGACACTTATGAAAATCAATATTATTTGCAAGAAAAGTATCTAAAATATTATGCAAAATATGAAGCTAATCCTAAAACACGTAAATTTTTATTGAGTTCAGTTGATTTTTATGATCAAAATAATCAAATTAATAAAGCGTCCTTCCAAATGTCAAGACTTAATAGGTTTTATGCTTTTAAAAAGAAAGGTAGCTTAATACCTAATGCTGATATAATTAATACTCCAGTTAAAGACAAAGAACTTGTCAAAACAAAAGACAAAGAACTTGTCAAAACAAAACCTTTAAAAGGTGGAAAACAAAGACCACTTAAAGGAATGGGAAAGTTATTATCGAAAGATTTCTTTAAAATGGACATTAAAAATATTGATAAGAATAACCTTCAGGATCACAATCTTATTGATACTTTTACTTTTTATGATTCAATACTTGATATTCTTAAAAAAAGCGATTTAGTTCCACCAAGTATAACACTAAAAGAATTTTTTGAAGATAAATTAATTCCTGATTCAAAAATTACTACTGATGACATATTAGAAGTTTGCAATAATTTATCAATTGAACACGAAATATTAAAATCAATTAAAAGAATAAATACAGATCTAGAAATTGAAGATGACAAATCAACACAAGCACCCGTAGATCATGTCGAAAAATTACTTGATGGCCTCAATATAATTATTTTAAGAAAAGATCCAACTAAAAAGAAGGTACATGTTAACAAATATTATATGGTTGGTGATGGTAGTGACAAAGTAATTATTTTGAACGAAGGTAACGGATATAAACCAATATATAAAAAAGGGGGCAGAGTTGATAATTATAATAAAGAAAAAGGAAAAGGAGAGCAAAAGATTATTGGTTTATTTAATATAAATGATGAATCAATAAAAAAAATAGTTTAATAAATAATTATTCAGTTTTAGAATCATTATTAACATATTTTACTTTAATAATGAGTATTATTTTTTTTATTAATTTGTAAAACCAAAAATAATTTATTCCAATACTAAATATAGCCGCAAGGACAAGTATTTGATCATTTAAAATAGTTTCGCTATGTGTAATTACTAAACTTGTCAAAAACATAATTCTTGACAAGAAAAATACGAGTGTTAATAATATTATTTGCAAATTTTTAAATTTGTATAACATTTCATTATTTTTACCATAATATGTTAAAAAGTGATACTGATTTAAAAATATTGTGGACACTTCAGTAGTTATAACAGCTGCACCAAACATATGGTATATCTTACCATAAACCATCCAAATAATTATTAAAGAGAAAAGAATGTGGTGTGCAACGAATTCAAAATTTTTTTTTATTCCTTTACTTGCAATGTTAAACAAGTCTACGAAAAAGTATCCTAGTGTAATATGTGAAAAAATTATAAAAGTATATGATATTTCATTAATATCAGAAAGACTACAATATGCTATTGAAGCATAAATTGTCGCTATAATAGCATGGATTGTTGATAAGTAATATTCGGTCAAAGGATGCATATAGCATGTTAAAAATCCCATGCTAATTGTTGTTGTTGTTAATGCTAATACAAGACATAACGGTTGAAGAAATACTGATTCCATAGGTATTTAGAGTTTATAATGTAATAATGGATTGTAAAATTACATGATAATAATAACTTCAATTTTTAATTATTATTAATCTAGGATTTGTTCATTTTTAGACTTGTAATATATCATATTGCTTAGTATGTAAACATTATGTTTTAATTAAAAAAATAATTAGTATTGTGAGAATTATTATATTTCTAACACAATGTTAAAATATTAGTTAATGACATAATAATGACACAATAATGACACAATAATTATTGAAATTAGAACTTTTGTTGTTTAATCACTAAATAAAATAACCGAGTCTGAAATATTATTGTCAAATAGTTACATATCACAATTCAAATGATATAACGATAGTTTTAATAAAAAATAATGTTCACTAAGCTAAACTAAAACGTATGTATGTTGATGCGACAAATACTAAGGATATCGCAACTGAAAGAATTAACCCAAAAGTAATTAATTTAAAAGGTGAAATATTTTGTGTTTCAATAGTTTTAATAAAACCAGAATTATTCATTGTAACTGTTGCATCTCTACTTTTACCACTTAACATTGAGTAATTAACTTTTCTAGTAATTGCATTTTTATTTTTTCCATGACCAACCCTATCAGGAGTATATGGAACAGTTACATGGATTGCAACAATTTTTAATTTAGTACCCCAATACTTTTTAGTTTCATCATTTTCTATAACTACTTCTTTTTCCGTTTCTGTTGTTTCATTTTCTTTGATTTTCATTTTTGATGCCCAAATATAAGGGATTGCAGCGACAATACTTACTTTTACTCCACCTGTCAATAGAAAAGCTAGTTGATCTATTGTAATTCCTTCAACTTCATCGATAATATTTTGACATTCTTCGTGAGTTTTTGTAATTTTTGTTATAATAAATTTGTTTTTTGTGTAAAATGACATATTTATTGAAAAATTATCTTCTGAATCGTTAGATCCATTAAGATCTTGGTTTGTTTTGTATTTATATGGTTTGAGCAAATTAGAATATTGAGATTTTTTTGAACAAATATTATTAGCTTTATTAAATTCATCTATTTGTGTAAGTAAATTGAAAATAGGTTGATGTTCCTTGTTTTTTTTATTGAATATCATAGTCAATTTATTCATGCTACCACCATATTGTTCTATAAATCTTCTTGACCTCATAGGATATCTTGTTAATGTCATTTCTGGGATTTCAAAAAGTAGAGTTGAACTAAAAAATTTATCATATGTGTATTTCGGTAAACCA
>Ga0116192_1003158_pt1 | contig 10460 bp, 9 predicted proteins | sample AD_UKC113_MetaG_FD_89876 | JGI IMG/M metagenome (GOLD analysis project Ga0116192, IMG submission 89876) | Active sludge microbial communities of municipal wastewater-treating anaerobic digesters from Hong Kong - AD_UKC113_MetaG | ecosystem: Engineered > Bioreactor > Anaerobic > Digestate | place...
ATGGGCATAACGGAGTTCAATAGTCCCGCGAAGCAAGCTGGCTTAATCGATCATGTCTGGAGCTTGCAGGAACTCTTGACTTTTCCATATTACAAAACTCAAACCTATTAGAGGGTCACGACCCATTCGGACATGCTACATCTAAGAATCGAGGCTTTGGACCTCTTTTGCCCATTTTGCTACACCCCATGTAGCATATATGAATAGGTTATATAAATAACAGCCTATTGCAGATTCACGACCCGGTTCAGAGGGGAAAAAGATAAAAAATATACCATCTAATGCGCAAAGGCAGCCGTCGGATCTTGTAGGCCCGGCTGGAACCCAGGGGAGCGCATGCCAGATCCATGAAGATAGTTCAGATATCCCCCTATTTTCCACCCCATGTCGGAGGGGTGGAGTATCATGTCAAAGAGCTTGCGGAGGGCCTCTGCCGCCGGGGCCATCAGGTCAGCGTCGCCTCCTCCTGCGGCAGAAGGAGCCGGGACTTCGACTTCATTTCCATACCCAGCGTCGACCTCTTTTATTCGCCCATACCTCTAAGGCTTCCCAGTCTGCAGGCGGATATATATCACAGCCACATCCCAAGCCCCCTTTTTGCCTACCTTCTCAGGGGAGCCCGGCCTCAAGTGGTGACATATCACAATGACGTTGTGGTTCCGAGAGATGTAAACGGCTTTGCTCTGCCCGGCCCTCTGGCCGGCACTCTGGAGAGGATCGCCTCCAGGATGGTGGAGCCGATTTTGGAGGAGGCGCAGGCAATAGTTGCCACCACTAAAAGCTATGCTGAGACATCTCCAACTCTCAGGCGGCACCTGGACAAGGTGAGGATAGTGCCCAATGCAGTGAACCTCTCCCTCTACCCTCGGGTAGAGGAGAAGGGCAGATATGTGCTCTATGCCGGAAGGATTCTCAATTACAAGGGCGTCGGCAATCTGCTCTATGCCATGAAGGAGGTGCAGCAGAGCGCTCCGGACCTGGAGCTGGTTCTTGTGGGGGAGGGATACGATCGCCCCAGGCTGGAGAGGACGGCTGCAGCTCTTGGCGTGAGAGCAAAGTTCACAGGACGGCTGGAGCGAAGCATGTTTATAGACACAATCTCCCGTGCTGAGGTGCTGGTGCTGCCCACCCAGAGCCGCCTGGAGGCCTTCGGGATAGTGCTGCTGGAGGCAATGGCCTGTAAGACACCGGTTCTGGCCTTCGACACTCCCGGAGTAAACGAGGTGGCCCGGTGCGGAGGAATGGTCTTTTCCAGCCGGAAGGAGCTGAGGGACAGGATACTGCAGATGCATGAAGATGAGCCTCTCAGAAAGCTGCTGGGAGAGAGAGGGCGGCGGGCGGTGGAGGAGAGATACTCCTGGAGCTGTGCTCTTGATATGATGGAGTCCGTCTATCGCGATGCTGCCGAAAGAAACTGAATAAAGGATCAAAGGGTCTGAGCTGAGGATCGGAACTTGAGCTTTAACCTGAAGGATGATAAGTTAAGGGCGGCGCTTCTGGCTACTTTGATGAGCCTGGCCTCAATAATATTTATATTATTATATTATGAGTCGAACTTAAGCTGGGAGACCTTCTCCCGTGTGCAGGCAAGATTCCTTGCTCTGGGACTGGCGTTGCATATGTTTTCCTGGATATTCTACGCCCTTCGGCTCCAGAGGCTGGCATCTCTGGCCGGCCATGAGATCAGCTTCAAGCTCTCTCTTATCTCCACATTAGCCTCCAACTTTCTCGCTGCCCTCACCCCGTCCTCTGCTGGTGGTGAGCCTCTGCGCATCAAGATCCTGGCCGATGACGGCATGGGCTACGGCAGCGCAACAGCCGTGGCCGTGGGCGAGAGGCTGCTGGACTGCATATTTTTTATGGGGGCTCTTGCCTTCCTGCTTGTGTTCTCCAACTTTCTGACGGGATTCGGGCTGAAGGTTGGGGCCTTCTTCTTTGTGCTGCTAATCCTCCTATTCGGATTTCTCTGGCAGCTTGTCAGCCGCCCTGACAGGATTGCCTACGTCATGGAGTGGCTGAAGAGAAAGACCGGCAACAGGCCGATTGTCTTCTCGCTGGAGAGAGAGATTTGCCTGTTCCGCCATGCGGGAATCAACCTTGCAAAAGAGACCCTTCGCTGCACTCCTCACATGGCTCTTCTGACAGCTCTCATCTGGATATGCGACTTTCTGGTGCCCTCCGCCCTGCTCATGGGAATGGGGGCGGAGCCCAACTATCTTCTATCCGTTACCGCCCAGACCATACTGGCAATCATTGCCATCCTGCCACTCACACCGGGAGGAAGCGGAGTTGCGGAGCTGTCCATGGGCATTCTCTATTCCAAGTTCGTGCCGCCAGTATTGCTCGGGCCGCTGGTGATTCTCTGGCGGGCTGCCACCTATTTCTCCAATATCATTGTCGGGGCGGCCTTTGCCGGGGCGTCCATCAACGGCATGACGAAGAAGGAGAAGGCAAAGGGCTGAAAGGCTCTGTACCTATCCTGCGGCCACGAGCAGCATCAAGAGAACGCTCACTCTCACGAGAAGGCTGATGCCTGTGGATATCGCCACCAGGCAGAGTCCGAGCTTCATGCCGAAGACCGATGTGTAGTTGGGCATGAGGGATCGCAGGGAGTAGAAGGGCAGCATGAACATGCTCCCCAGCATCAGTACGATGAGGGCCTTCATCTCAGATATGCCTCCATTCTGAATGAGCGGCCCGAGGAGGGTGATGCCCGCCCTGGGGCTGGCCACATAGACGGTGATGGGGATTATCGTCTCCGGCGGCACCCTGAAGAAGTCGGCCAGGGGCAGAATGTTCATGGAGTCCAGGATACCCTCCCCGCTCAGGTAGAGGACCAGGAAGGTCATGATGAAGTAGAGGCCGGCGATCCTCAGGAATATGCGGGTCTGGCCGCGCAGCGACCTTGCCGCCGCATCTTTCAGGTGCTCTGCAGTGCGCCGCTCTCCGGGGCAGCCGGGATTCAGCGCGCTGCAGGTGGATGAAGCAGCGTTCTCCGGCGCGGGAAGATAGGCCCGGCCCAGCACCAGCACCAGTGCGAGCTTTATTACGCCTGTGGCTATGGATATCAGGGCGTAGACGCCGCCCACGAACAGGCCCAGCAGAGGTATGACGAAGGCCAGCTGATAAGTGAAAAGCTCGCGGAAGTATACGGGGACGCTGTTCAATACAGCGGTGAGCAGGGCCTGGCGCTCGGAGATCTGCCCCTCTGACTGCAGCCTGGCGATCATCGTATTGGCGGCCAGGGCTGAGCCCAGGCTGATCACGAATGTTGAGGCGGAGACGGGGGGCAGATGGGATATGCTGACCAGCGGCCTGGCCAGGTGGGAGATGCGCTGAAAGGCGCCCATCTCCAGCAGGAGGCCTGTCAAAAACAGCATGATAAATACTGTTATCATGGTGCTGACGGTATCGCTCAGCGTCTGCAGGAGAAGGTCGTGTATCATCTCAATAGCAACTATTTTTTTATTGCCGGTTTTTAATAGCTTTCGGTGATGATCTTTCTCTCACTAATTCATACCGGATGATAGATGCATATTATCATTTAAGAGTAATGCAGCTACTAAAGGAGCTGGGAGAGGTTTAATACCCGCCGGGAGCAAATGCACTGCGGCATGAGATCCTTCTCCCCCCTGACTGCTCTGCGGGCGCTGTGGCAGATGAGAGTTATGGGCAGGCCCTTTGTGCTCTCTCATGCAGTCTCCGCCCGCTGCAACCTGCGCTGCAGCTTCTGCGAGTACTGGAGGAGGCCGGAAAGGGAGATGAGCAGGCGGGAGGTCTTTGCCATGCTGGATGAGGCTCAGAGGTTCGGCATAGCCGTTTACAATGCCTGGACTGTCGAGCCTCTGCTGCGGGAGGACCTGCCCGCCATACTGCACCATGCCAAGGAGCTGGGGATGACAACGTCGCTCATAACCAACGGCCTGCTCTTGAAAGAGAGGGCTGGGGAGCTGTCTGATCTTGATATGCTCTCTGTCTCTGTGGACGGCATCAAGAGCTATCCCAGGCTGCGGGGGGTTGCCCTGGATGGCATACTGGAGGGCATCAGGACGGCGCAGCAGGCAGGACACGAGGTTCTCATGAACTGCGTCATATCGAGAGAGAACATCGGAGAGCTGGAGGATCTGGTGCATCTGGCGGAGTCTATGGGCTGCTGGATCTCCTTTGAGCCCATGAATCTGAAAAATATCGAAGTTCGCGGGGAAGAAGAGGAACAGGAGTGCAGATCGCTGGCCATAGACGATGATGATTTCGAATACGGGCGGGCAATTGACAGGCTGATCGATCTGAAGAGGACGGGGCGGCCCATCATCAACTCCGAGACATATCTGGGCATGCTCCGCAGGAGGGAGAAGAGCTTTCGCTGCCATGCAGGGGATATCATACTGCACGTCTCCTCCGACGGAGGCATCGAGAGCTGCCGGGTGCACAGGGAGCGGCTTGGAAGCGTCTTTCAGGGGATTGAGCGGGTATGGGAGCAGTCGCGGCAGAGGCGGAGGCAGATCATGGATGGCTGCGACGGCTGCCTATTCTTCGGATATGTGGAAAACAGCCTGCTCTATGACTTCGTGCCGGAGGTCATGAGGCACTATGAGTGGATGTAGATTTGCTGCGGATCTGCAGGCCCTGCTTCGCAGTGGGTGGCATGCGCGATCAGACGCGCGAGGGGAGGGCGCGGCTGGGGCAGGCCCGGGTGAGCCAAGAGATTCGCCAATGGCGCGAGATGCGCTCAGAAACCAGCTCTCGAAAGAGTACTCTGTCGAGACTAAGTAACGAGTTCATCGCCCCTCTTCACCCTCCCCAGCACCTTCATCGCCTCAAACCAGATTATGCTGGTCATCCCAGCCATGAAGCAGACGGCGATATCTATGAGGTGCAGATAGGCAAACCCGAACAGATCGCGCAGCGGTGGCACATAGATAGCCATCGCTAAAAATAGCACAGCTCCACCAACCACCCACCACAGTGCGGGATTGGGTGAGCTCAGGGTTTGCAGTATGGTCCTGGACCAGGAGCGGTTTGCCAGTATCAGCCCCAGGTTGGCGACGATGAGCGTGGTGTAGGTCAGAGCCCTCGCCTCATCCTCACCCTGGCCGCGGTAGAGCGAGAAGGCAAAGACAGCCAGGACGATGATGAGAACGCTCACCCCCTGCAGCATGGACAGCCCTATTGTGCGCCTGCCGAAGAGCGGCATCCTGGGATCTCTGGGCGGCCTATCCATCACATCCTTTTCCGCAGGCTCAGCCTCAAAGGCAATGGAGCAGGTCGGGTCTATGATCAGCTCCAGCATCACCACATGCACAGGGAAGAAGATCAGCGGCCAGCCCATCATCACTGGAATGAGGGAGATGCCGGCTATGGGCACATGCACCGCCAGTATGTAGGCCATGGCCTTTTTGATGTTGTCGAATATCCTCCGCCCCAGTGCCACCGCCCTGACGATGGAGGAGAAGTCGTCGTCCAATAGAACGAGATCGGCCGCCTCCCTGGCCACGTCCGTGCCCCGCATGCCCATGGCAATGCCGATGTCGGCGGCCTTGAGTGCAGGCGCATCGTTGACCCCGTCTCCAGTCATGGCCACCACCTCTCCGTTGGCCTGCAGCGCCTGCACCAGCCTGAGCTTCTGCTCAGGCACTACGCGGGAGAATATACAGACATCTCTGATCTGCTCGGAAAGCGCCCTGTCGCCCAGCCCCGCGAGCTCCTGCCCGGTGATGACCCGGTCTGCAGGCAGGCCTATCTGCCTCGCGATGGCCTGGGCCGTGCCAGGATAATCCCCTGTGATCATGACCACCCGGATGCCGGCGCGGCGGCACTCTTCCACGGCTGCTGCCACGCCCGGCCTCACCGGATCCTCTAGGCCAATCAGCCCCAGAAATTGAAACTCGAAGTCGTGCTGCCCGTCCGGCAGCTCCGGCTCCTGGAATGTGGCGGCAGCAACGCCTAAAACCCGCAATCCTTCTCCGGCAAGGCTTTGGATGGCCCTGGCGATCTCCTCCAGATCTTGCCCGGGAAGGTGGCACAGCTCCATGACAGCCTCAGGCGCTCCCTTGGCGGCGATGACATACTCCCTTCTCGAGGGCGACCTCCAGACCCTGGACATCGCCAGCAGCTTTTTGGAGAGCGGATACTCCCTGACCAGCTCCCAGTCTCTGTGCATGTGCTCCGTCCTGGCAAGATACTCCTCGCCCAGCCTTCGAAATGCCTTCTCCATTGGATCGAAGGGATCGATCTGGCTCGCCAGGATGGAGAACTCGACAGTCCTGTGCACAGCCTCAGGCAGACTGTCTGCCCCATCATCCATCTGGAAGAGCTCGCCGCCGCAGAACATCTTTTTGACCTTCATGCGGTTTTCGGTGATGGTACCCGTCTTGTCCACGCAGAGCACAGTGGCTGCGCCGAGCGTCTCCACCGCCGGAATATGCCTGGTCAGGACATGGCTGGCCGATATCCTCCAGGCCCCAAGCGCCAGAAATACAGTCAGGACCACTGGAAACTCCTCAGGCAGGACGGCCATAGCAGTTGTAATCCCGGCCAGAAGGCCCTGCAGCCAGTCTCCCCGATTCAGGCCGAAGGCTGCTATCACCAGCAGGCACAGGACCAGGCCCAGCAGCGCAAGCTTTGTCACCAGCTGATTCGTCTCCTCCTGTAAGGGCGTCCTGCCGGTTTCGACCTTCTGCAGGGCTTTGCCTATCTTGCCTATCTCTGTGTTGGCCCCGGTGGCTCTGGCCACGGCCACGCCATGCCCCTGCACAATCAGGCTTCCCGAATAGACGAATGGCAGGTCGTCTCCCCCAGGCCGGCCCATCTCAGACTGGAGGGCTGTCGTCTCTGACTCAAGGCATATCTTGCGCACCGAAACAGACTCGCCTGTGAGGAGAGACTCATCTGCCGAGAGGTTGGTGCAGCTCAAAAGGATGGCATCGGCGGGCACCCTGTCGCCCTCGGCGAGAATTATGAGGTCTCCCGGCACAACCTCCCTTCCGGCTATCCGCCTCTCCCTGCCGTCCCGGATAACCAGGGCTCTGGGGCTGGAGAGGTCCCGCAGTGCCTCCAGTGCTCTCTCCGTCTTTCTTTCCTGGTAAAATGTGATGCCCATCACCACAAAGACGAATCCCATGAGCATCAGCGCCTCCCTGGTGTCTCCCAGCAGGAGATAGACCAGGCCGCCGGCTACCAGGAGCAAGAACATGGGCTCTCTCACCACCTGAAAGGCAATGGCAAAGACGCTGCGCGGCCGGGATGAGGGCAGCTCATTGTATCCCACCTCTGCGAGAAGCCTTGCAGCCTGCTCCTCAGAGAGCCCCTTTGCTGTGCTTATATCAAAATTTTCAGACGACATTTCCAAATCCATCCTATTGCGCCCTTCAGACCGTCCCATTCCAGCATCACGATGAGCTTCTGGTACAGGCTGATGAGATTCAGGATCTTGCCCCTCGGCCCTGCGGCACGCCTCGCCATGCCCATGCTCTCAAGATAGCTCATATTTGTGCGTATGGCCGTCTTGCCGTATCCGGTCCTCTCAGCCAGCATATCAAGCGACAAGGGCTCCTCTTCCAGAAAGAGAGTGCCTCTGAGAAGCCCCATGGCATCGCTCCATCCATTTTTCTGGGCAGACTTGATGCATGCCTCGATGACGGGCCTCTTCAGCTCCATCATTTCTTCCCGATTCATTGCGCTATATTCTCATCCTGCCCCCCAGCCTCAGACTTCCCTTCCTGCCTGGAGGAGTGAAAAGCATTGGATCTGTGAACCGTATTGTAGGAGCAGAAAGGAACCAGCCTGCCGTCAGGCAGAGCATAGTGAATCGCGCACCAGGGCAGCTTCTCCAGGTTCAGATTATACAGATCCTGAAAGTGCATTATCCCGACGAACAGAGACTTTTTGGCGAAGGAGGCCAGTGAGTCTGTAGTACCGCTCCTGAATATAGCTAATATCATATCTTTGAAATTCAGATCGGCAGGAGCATTCGCATTATCTATGAATTTGGGCAGCACCCTCAGAATCATTCCCTTCCTCTTCAGCCTTCCCAGAGTTGATTCATCATAGTCAGCCAGCTCCAGCCGGATCCACTCCAGCAGCCCTTCCACATCCAGAAACCTGGTGATGGGTATTAAGCGGCCGCCATCGCTGTAGACGTAGGTTCCTGCGCCACAGCAGGGATGGGCGCTGAAGACCGGCATGGCAAGCCCCCTCTCCTTCTCAATCAGACGGGCGATGGGATCTACAAAGGATACGGGATAAAAGTCCTTTTTCGTAATCTCGCCGTCCGTCTGCTCCTCCAGCCGGGCCAGCACATCTGGTATGGTGATCCTCTTTGCCAGCCTCTCCGCAGCATCTATTCTGCCGGCAAATGAGACTGGCTGGTAGACGATGCCATTAATGATACCCACTTTTTCCGATGCGAATTTGACGATATCCCCCAGCTGGCCGTCGTTGACCCCTTTGACAACAGTCGGGACGAGGACGACGCTATTTAACCCGGCAGCCCTCAGGTTTTCAATGGCCTTCAGCTTGACAGATAACAGGTCGCCCCTCCCCCGGTTTATTGCATAGGGCTCCTCTGTGACTCCGTCAAACTGCAGATACACAGTGCATAGGCCGGCATTTACCAGGCGGCGGCACAGTTCCGCATCCTTTGATAGGATCAGGCCGTTGCTTGCCACCTGTATCTGAGAGAATCCCATATCCCGGGCCATGGATACCATCTCCGGCAGATCGTCTCTCAGCGTGGGCTCGCCTCCGGAGAACTGAACGGCATAGCAGGGCGAAGGCTTCTCGTCCGCCAGCAGTTTCATCATGGCTCTTATATCATCTAAAGAGGGCTCCGGGGAAGAAGCACCGGCATCGGCAAAGCAGATGGGGCAGGAGAGATTGCACCTGTTGGTCACATCGATGTTTCCGAGGAGGGTGTGTGCCCTGTGATTTTCGCACAGGCCGCAATCGGCCGGGCAGGCAGGTCTGGTATCGGGCGAACTGCCGGAAGAGCTGTCCAGGTTCATGCTCTCCAGCTTGAATCTCATAAACCTCCTGTAAAGGGAGGCGTCCGACCAGTAGATATCCTTGAAATCCCCGTGCTCGCTGCAGTGCTTCTCGATCATTACCGATTCGCCTTCCTGGAAGATGCGGGCATCGACTGCCTTGAGGCAGACGGGGCATAAGGACGGAACCGTCGCCGATATCTCAGGGCTCCTGGATAGAGATGTCAATTGCATTGTCATTTAAACCTCCAGTTCCGCCCCTCTGCTGTCCTCCGCCAGAATGCCCGAATGTTCGTGCTGGAAGGGACAGCCGTCTTGCTGTAGCCGGCGGCTTTCTGCCAGAGGCTCCAAGGAAACGGGATCGCTCTCCAGGAGGAGAGAACTCCGCAATACCCCAGTGGTGCCGTTCCATCCATTTCTCCCGGCCGATTTAATGCAAGCACCGATGATCGGCCCTTCAATATCCATCATTTCTTCTCTTATCACAGCGATCCGTTTATCTTATAAAGCACAAAGTTTAAGTATTTTGTGATTATTTGATTACTCTGCAAAATGCGAATAAATGATCCATTACATGACGGATTTGCAAAAAGTTGCGGCCTGGATTTTTCCCTTGTCCGCAGAAAATCCCAAAAGGCATGCTGTAGCTGCCGAGATGTACAAGAGTAGTTCATGTAAAAGTATAAATTGTTAAAACGCCGAACATTCAAGGGGGTAATTAATTTGGATGAGATAATGCTGTCGAGTTGGGGCGATCGATTCTGGGCCTGGCTGATCGACGTCCTCCTGATGAGCATCCTCTGGCACAGAGTTCTGATCGCAACCGAAACAGAAGCCGTCGGCCTGAGTGGTATATTTCTCCTCTGCAGCATGCTTTTCATTTACTGGACTGCGACGGAGGGCTACCGAGGGCAGTCTTTAGGCAAGATGGTCCTCAATATCGCTGTAGCTGGAAGCAGCGGCGAGGACATCCGGTATAAGGACGCAGCTATAGAGAGCTTTGGAAAAGCATTCCTTCTGCCTTTAGACTGCCTGATATGCTGGTTTTACTTCCGTGAGAAGAGGCAGCGCTTATTCAATAGAATATCCGATACTATAGTGATAAAACAGAGAGAATGATAGGTAAAGTAAACTTCACTGGCAAATAAACTAGTGCTCCATAACACAAGTTTCGAATAACAAGATCGGACAAACGATGCTGTTCTTCTAAGGCATCTCTCTTAAAATTAATGTTATGGTGCACTAGTTTAATCTTTTACAATTTATTCGGATATTATTCTATTCAGCATGACTTATTGATTAACCCGGTCATAAAGTTTAAGTATCTTATGATTTCCCCAGTACGTTCGGTAAATTCAGAACAAAAGGCTCACGACATGATAGACCTGCAAAATATCGGGAAGTGGATTATCAGAAATCCTTTGGTGATCATCGCTTTAGCCGTTCTCTTAACGCTTACGTCAATTCATTTTGCCCAGG
>Ga0116192_1003164_pt1 | contig 10454 bp, 7 predicted proteins | sample AD_UKC113_MetaG_FD_89876 | JGI IMG/M metagenome (GOLD analysis project Ga0116192, IMG submission 89876) | Active sludge microbial communities of municipal wastewater-treating anaerobic digesters from Hong Kong - AD_UKC113_MetaG | ecosystem: Engineered > Bioreactor > Anaerobic > Digestate | place...
AGCTTGGCCCTGCGGTTGGCGGTCAGGGGAAAATCCGAAGGTTTCGCCCCGCCCAGGATCTTGAGGGCGGTTTGGGCGGCGTACTCACCCTGCTCTTCCGGATACTTGCCCAGGACGAACACCACGAATCGATCCATGTATTGGAGGGGTGCGGCGGTGGGAACTCGGGTGTTCCCGGCGAGAAACTTTTCCGCAGCAATGGGGTCCCAGTCCCGAATCCCGGCATAATTGACCAGGAAGAGCATGTCCACTTCCTGCTGTGCCCGGAGGAACTGGTCCTTGAACCCCTGGAAGTCTTCGGCGAAGTAGGTTTTCATCTTCCCGTCAAGAAACTTCTCGTTCCAGATCCGGCTTTGTTCCCTTTCGGTCTGGGTGTTCCCGCTCAGGTACCCCACGCGATCGCCCGAGGCGTATTGTTTCATGTGACGTAACATTTCCTCGACCAGTTCCACCTCGATCATTCCCGTCACATTTCCGCACGGATATCCATACATGGACGCATCCATGTTCACGCCGGCAAACACCACGGGAAGCTCCGAATCTCGAAGATACGGCACCACGAGGTAATTCTGGGCGTTGTCGTCGGTGGCGATGACCACGTCCGGTTTGTATTCCTCCACGACGGCCCTGGCTTTGACGCCCGCTTCTTCCCCGAAACCGACGGAATCGTTGTTTTTGGTGTCCATTCGAAAGATCCTGAGATCCACTCCCGTCTTGTCCAGGACGTCGAGGATGCCTTTCTGGATTCCGTCGCTCCATTCATAGCCGGAATGGTAGGAATCGACCCACAATACCTTCTTGCCGGAATACCTCCCGGGGAGGTCTTCCTCCCGGGCTTCCTTGACCGGCAACGTATCCTTTCCTCCCCAGGATCCCTGCGTCCATCCCGGGAAACCCGGAAGGAGGGACGCGATCGCCACATACAGGATGATCCTCATGCTTCTCTTGGTCATGGTCCTCTTTCTCGGGACGATTGCACGCCAACCTCCCCCGTTTCGGGAAACGTCTCCCCGGGAAGGTCGACTCCGGTCCCTTGTGTTGGTCCTCCGGCCCGGAGCACCAGCCGTCTTGCCGCAAAATCCCGGGGGAACCGGTCGTGGATCGGAAGAATTTCCCTAACGAAAGACGGAAAATCCGCACTTTCGAAAACGGCTCCGGGTCCGTTCCACCCATGGCGCCGACGCCTACCTCATGACGGGCAGGTATACTCGAAACACGGCGCCCCGACCGGGCTTGCTCTCCACCGTGACCGCTCCTTCATGGGTTCGCACGATCCCGGCCACTACGGCCAGCCCCAGGCCCCGGCCGGTGAATTTGGTGGTATAGAAGGGATCAAAGACCCGGCCCATGGCCGACGAGTCCATGCCGCAGCCGGTATCGGAAACCTCGATACAGGCGTAATTCTCGTCTCTCGGCGTCCAGTCCGGGGGAAAAACCGGGATGCCGCCACCTCTGCGGACGGCACTTCCAGGATCCGCACCGTCACCTCCCCCGACTGCCGATCCAGGGATTCCGCGGCATTCGTCAACAGGTGGGTGAAAACCTGCCCCATTTGCCAGGCATCCCCCAGGACGACGGGGTCCCGTGGGGGAAATTCCGTGAGGATTCGCACGCTCCCGGGCAGGGAGGCGCCCCGGGAGGACAGGACTTCCCGGCAGGCTGCGCACAAGGCGATGGGTCCCATCTTCCTCGGGTCCCGGCCCAGATAGACCAACAGGAGCCTGCCGATTTCGGCTGCCCTGCGGGAAGCCTGCATGGCGGCGACTACGTTGGATCGAGACCGGAGATCCTCCGGGAGGTTGTTGAGGGCCAGGTCCAGGTTTCCCATGACCACCTGGAGCAAGTTGTTGAAGTGATGGGCCACGGCTCCGGCCATCCGGCCCAGGCTCTCGGCTTTCTCCACCTGTTGCAGTCGTCGTTCCCAGCGCCCTCTATCTTCCTCGGCCTGCCTGCGCTCGCTCATATCCCGGAGGATGGTGGAAGTCCTGGGGTCTCCCGTGCCCCCCTCAAAAATGAGGCTGGTGAGTTCGCCGGGGAAGCGGGTGCCGTCCTTGCGGATGCAGGTCAACTCTCCCTGGAAGATTCCCGAGCGGGCGCGTTCCTCGATGGCCCCGGCTACCCGGGGGTCCGCAGGGTCAAGCAGTCCGGACCGGCCCACCCGGATCAGTTCTTCTTCGGTGTACCCAAACATTTGACAGGCGGCTGGATTGGCGTTGAGAATGGTCCCGTCGGGCCTCGTGAGGAAGATGGCCTCGGCGCTGTGGTGAAAGATCGAGCGGTAGCGTTCCTCGCTTTCACGCAGGGTTTCTTCGGCCCGCTTGCGGTCCGTGATCCGCTGAAAACAGACGCAGATGCCTCTGTCCCGGGGAAAAACCCTCACGTCGTACCAGCCCTCAAAAGGCTCGATGTCGAAATGGGTTTCAAAGGCCAGGGGAATCTTCTCCCGGACGGCCAAGCGGTACTTTTCATCGAAGATCGATCCCCGCCCTTCGGGAAAGGCGTCAAAAAGATGCCTTCCCAGGACTTCGGAACTCTGGCGATGGAGCATTCGTTGGGCCGCCGCGTTGAAGTAGGTGAGCACCAGGTCCTCGTCCAGGGTGAAGAAGGCGTCGCTGACGCTGTCCAGAACGCTCTCGAGCTCTTTTACCGTCCGGCGAAGGGTTTCCGCCTCGATTCTGTGCCGGGAATCTTCCATCTTCCTCTCTTCCGCGGCGGGATATAAATCCTGATTTCGGTTGCTTGCGCGGGCCTTAGGGAACTGCCGATGCCTGGTTGTCCCTCTCCGAGTCCGAACGCCATGTCCGGAGTTCCGGAATAGGGATCAAAGGTTCCTTTCCGTGCCTTGATTTTCCCTGTCAGCCGGCAGGATTCCGCCGGGAAAAGGTCCCGTGAGCGTCGGGAGAATCCGGAGTGCTTCCCGGTGGTCCTTGGAAAAAAGACGACTCCTGCCCGCAACATGGGTATGCAAGATTTGCGCTTACTGGGAAGGGAGCGTCCCCTTTGTGCGGATTTGCCGACACCTTTTCAGCGAAGCCCTCCCCCCGGAAGGGAACCCGCAATCTCCCTTTTCAGTCCTTCCACGGTGTAGCCGTATCCCATCCCCATGGGCCTCCCATCCTTCCCCATGGGCCACAGGCCTTGGATCCCGTTGACGATTCGCAGTCTTCCTTCCGGATCCCGTTTCACGAACACCAAGACCCCGGATCCCGTTTCCGGAAAAGTGAGTTCATCCTCGCGCCATACCCGCTTGCCCTTGTGGACAAGGCGACGGGTCGTGAAATGCATCGGCTTTCCCTTGGGCCACCGACCCTTGAGGACCTCCTTGGGAAGGACGGTGTTTTCCAGGGTTTCTTCCGCTCTGCCCCCGCCCTTGGGAACCTCGCCCGTCTTCTTCACCTCCCCCACACGCCCCACGACGATAAAATCCGATTGTGCGATCAGTTCGGGGATTGGCAGGGTTCGTATCCTCCCCGAAGCAACCCCTGCCGACAGAACCAGGACGACGACGGCAAGACAGACTCCTCTCCCCACCCGCCTACGACTCTTCCTCATGCCTTGTGCTCCTTCTCATAAAAGGTTCGGGAACCGGAAGACGGTGCCGGGCCCCTTGGTCCCCCGAGGGCAGTCGGCCGTGAGGACCGTCCCGCCGACAAAAGCCGACATCCAGGATGTGCCCGGGGTGCTGTTCCCTCCCAACCCGGGCGGCAACCCCTGCATCTACGTAGGAAAAACCGGAGACCGGCCTCTTCTTCCGCCTCGGGAAACCGGCCGAACGGCGGGCTCATGCCGGAAAAGGTCCCTCCGAGCACCTCGTGGAAAATTCTCCTGTCCGAGAACCCCCGGACGCGGGGTCCCCGTTACCCTCGGTTGCGGCAGTTCCCGGGAAAGCGGTTGGAAGGTGCTTCCTCCATGGCCCGCGGGAAGCCGGTGACGAGCTCGAGGTCGGGCGGGCCGGGGACGAAGATCTCGCCCGCGGGCGCTGCGTCTTCCCGCACCGGTTTCAGCCTCCTGAAGCCCTACGACCAAAATGACCCGTTTGCGGGGCATTGACCTCTGTGTGCTGTAACCGTCGTGCGGAGGCTACCGCTTCAGGGCCTCCAGCAGTCGGGACTTGAGCTCTCCGTCGCTCAGTCGCTTGTCCGCGGGGGTCTTGAACGGAGAAAAAGGACTCAGGCCAAGGCAGAAGCGAACCTCTTGAAGGAGGTCTTCCTCGTTGACCACTGTGCTCAGCCTTTGGGCGGTTTCCTTCGATTTCTCGCTCGCCCTTGCATACCATTTCCCAGAACGTTCGATGTAGTTGGCGACGGCGGTCCGGACGGCTTCCGCTCTCAAGTGTTCTCGATGCTTTTCCTCGATGCGCTTCCTGGTGAGAAGGGGAGTCACTGGCCCCCTCACGTCGAACTCAAACTGTGCCTCTCTGTGATCCTGATTCTTAAGGAAGTCCGTCGCGGACATGACGGGGCTATGTGCAATGTCGTTGGGGTCCAGCAACTGAACCTTGACATTGGCAAGGGGCACACCAAAGGCACGCAGATGGTCCACCACGAGCTGCAACTGGGTCGGAGTGGGCCGGTAATGACCGCTGAAGTTGTTCAGGTACGTCAATACGCCGTTCACCACCGTTAGACAGCCGGTGCAAATCACATCGCTTCCGCCCGTATAAGAGGAATGATAGAAAGCACCTCCCGGCTGGTCTTTCAAGGAGTGCCGGAATGCGTAGAGACTGCGGTTCAGGGTCATGCAGAAACCGGATACGCCTTTGGGCTTTTCTTTCTTGCTTTTGTCGTAGTTCAACTCGCATCCCAGGTGACAACTGTTTCCTCCGGCCTTGGTCCATTCTTTCTTGGTGGTGTCGAAGGCGGTGAGCGCGTTGGTGACGGTGTCTCGGTAATAGAGCTTGCCGCCTTCGATATGAATGCGGTAGGCAAGGGCTTCGGCGTCAGTCAAATATACGAGGGCCTTGGTGCCTTTCTGTAAGGCGTCGACCTCTTTGCCGTGCGGGGTCAATCCGATCATCTGCCTTTGGAGAAGGATGTCGATCTCATCGCCGGGGACCTCGTAAATCCGGCCCAGCTCGTCTGCGGCCGCAAAGTGCACGCCGCGGTAAATTGCGAAAAACTGGCAGTCGCGATCCGATCTCTGCTCATCGCGCAGAACTCGGCGCATGAAGGTCCCCGTCAACGAGTAGATATCCACGAGAAGGGACCCTAAGATGCTGTTATCGAGTTTGTCTTTGGAGGAATGGGTCAAGGAAGCGGTGTTATAGCGCTCAATGGCCGCGCCCAAGAGATCCGGATCGGTAAGGTGCGGGCCGATCATCTTGCTTTCAAGGTGGGAGATTTCGAAACTCTTGGAGGCGAACTTTTGCAGATCGAAGTCGTCCAGGCTTCTGGACCCTTGGGTCGACGAGGATGACGATTTGCTCTTGCCGAACCCCGGATCCGATTCGAGCAATCGCGGCTTTTTCCGGGACTCCCGGAAGCAGGACAGGCCCGTGAGGGCGGTCGTGACCAGGTTTCTCCATTCGTCAATTCTCGGCATCTTCTTGAAGTCGGTGCTTTGCCCGATGTGCTTACCGCTCATCAATTCCCGTTGCTCAGGTGTGATATTGGGTTTGTTAGCCATGACAATCCCTCCTACAAATTTGCACAGATCCGGCAACATGATTTGGGACGACTCAGGCTTCTATCCGTACCATACAGCTTCCCGCCTCTTCTCCACTCTTGCCCCGGGGAACAGACGGGTCGCCCCGGTCGACTCAACCCGCCTTGGTAGTTCCACCGCAGACGGGAGTCCGGAAACTTCAAGGTCTCCCGGGTCCTTTCGGGTTTGATGAATCCTGCTCGGTGGTTCCATCCCTTCTGTCGTGTGCCCTCGGTGGTTTTTACAGAGTCGCAGCCGGAGCTCCCGACGGGGGATTGTGTTCCCCCCGGTTCATGAGCCCGAGAACAATCATGGTCTGGGTCCTCACACGGACCGTAGTTTCTGAAGTCGCCCCTTTGGAGAAGAGGATGGGGGAAGGCATCGGAGCGGCCTCTTCGCAACGGGGTCCGAGGATCGAAACCATCCGGGACCGGGCTTCCTGTTGTTTTCCGGATTTCTCCGGGACCGCTTCCCTCCCGGTGCAGGCAACTACCGGCAAAAACAGGATCTTTCAGGATGGGAGTATAGAAAAGAACTGGGGGGATGTCGATGAGAAAGGGGCGTGGGATGGGGCTGAGGGGACGGGGCCGAACGCGTGTGCCGGCTTTGACCGAAAGGTGAGTAGCCGCACAGCCGCCGCGCAAAAACCCAGCGACCCCCCATGGGTTCCCAAGGGGCGGACCCGCGGCGCACCGGGTGCAACAGACGGGCAGAGGTCGAATTGCTTCGGACCTGGGAAACGTGTTTCGGCGACCCCGGCAGGACCTCCGCCGGAGTTTGCCATATACCCGCTTTACGGTTATGCTTTGTCTCAAGCGATGAATTCTCGAAATCACCCCAATATGGGCCCCAAGAGGCAGCAAGAGCGGGCCGAACGGGCAAGGGACGGATCGTCCAAATCGGAAAGACGGCCGAAGGGGCCGGGCCCTTGCCTGAGGGGGGAACATATCGGAAGATGGAATTGGAAGAAGTCCAATGCCCCGGGACCCCTTGCGTGCCCATAACCGGCGCATGGGGGACGACCCCTGCCGGGAGAAGGGGTCGGGGTTCGGGACCCGGGACTGACGGTTGACGGGGGGCAGGAGCCATGCACAGATTTCAGAACATACTCTACGCCTGCACCGGGAGGGGGGACGAGACTCAAGGGCTCCAGCAGGCGCTCAGCCTGGCTCGCCACCATCGGGCGGCCTTGAGGGTCTTTCTGATCCACTCGCCGCTTCCAAAGGGCCTGGAAGCCTATAGGGAAAGCTTCCACGCATTTATCTCGAGACAGATCGATGCAGCCGTTCAAGGGGCCCGGGCGACCCTGAACCTGGGTGAGGCCGAGGTGCCGGTTACGGTGGACCTGGAAAGCAGCGACACTCCGCCGGCGATTGGCGTCGTACGACAGGTCCTGGTTCGTGGGCACGATCTGGTCATCAAGGAGGCGGAACCCCAAGAGGGCGGCAGGGGTTTCAACTCGACGGACATGACCCTTCTGCGCAAGTGTCCATGTCCTGTGTGGCTGGCGCGACCGATCCGCCGCGCTCAAAACGAGATCCGCGTCGCCGTGGCGGTGAGTCCGGAAAGTCGAGACGAGAACGAGTCGTACCTGTCGATCAAACTGCTCCGGATTGGGCGCTCTCTGGCGGATACGTTCAGCGGAGAACTGGACGTCATCAGTTGCTCGGACCACTCGTTCGAGGAATTTCTGCGCCGGAACACCCGGGTGGAGATTCCCGAAGAAAGCATCCTTAGCGCCGCCCTGAAACTGCAAAGCCGGCATGACGCCGAACTCCGTCGCCTGATCGAGGATTCCGGCATCGACGGCCCCTATCGCATCCGTTACCTGAAGGGGCACCCTGAAACGGTCATCCCCAACTTTGTCGAGACTCATGCTGTCGATATCCTCGTGATGGGGACCGTGGCAAGGTCCGGGATCGTCGGCTTTCTCATCGGCAATACCGCCGAAAACGTCATGGGCCGGCTCGGCTGTACTCTGCTGGCTCTCAAGCCCGATGCCTATGTCTCGCCCCTCGCTGAGCTGCCGCTCAAGCCGTGAGCCGGGATATGGGCGGGATGTCGCCGGGTGTTTCGAAGCACCCCACCCCCCTGGAGGGCGAGGGTCCCGGGGAAGATGGCCGCAACGACGTCTCCGTATAATGCCGCGTGACCTTCTGCGGCCAGCCGGCGCACCGTGTCGAGGTTGAGATCGATGACGGTGATTCGGGCGCCGCGCTCCCGAAGGAGCTGGTGGACGATTCTCCCCACCGGTCCGTATCCGACCAGGATGCAGCGGTTGGGATGGATCGGGGCGTTCCCCCTTCCGATCGCCGGGAGCGGTCCGGCGGTCCTCGGCGTCGCCATACGGCGCGCCCACCGATAGATGTACGGGTCCAAGGCGATGGAAAGGATGGATGCGGCCCCGAGGGCGTGCCGGCCGCTCTCGCTGAGCACTCCCAGGATGAGGGCCACCGTGCCCAGGATGAAACTGAATTCCCCCACCTGGGAAAAACGGGGCCGACGGGGATTGCCGTCGACACGGGCTGGCCCGGAGCGCGAACGATCATGCCGAATACCCGGCCCGGTTTGGGTACCGTTTGGATGAGTTCGGGCGGGGTCCCGCCCTCATTCTTGGGGGTGACACGTGCCCGGCATTCGACTCCGCCCGGAGTCCGAAAAGTTCGGATCAGCCGGGCTCCTATCTCCTGCCCCCGAGGATCGAGCCCAACACCCCGCGGATGATCTGGCGGCCGATGGAACTTCCGATGGAACGCAATGCGCTCTTGGCGAACGCCTCCGCCATGCTCTCCCGGGGACGTCCCGGGCTTCGACGGGAAGGCGGTTCTTCATAACGAGGTTCCGGCTGCCTATAGGTCCGGGGCGGTTCTTGACAGCGAGGTTCCGGATGTCCGTAAGCCGGCGGCGGTTGGGCTTCCCGACGGTCCCGGGCCATTCTCCGGTCCGTCCGGTTTCGGAGTATCTCGAAGGCCGATTCCCGGTCCACCATGGTTTCATAATTGCCGAAATGAATGGAGTCCCGAATTCGGTCTCGTCGTTCCTCGGGGGCGATCACACCCACGCGGCTCTCGGGCGGGCACACAAAGGCGCGTTGGACCACGGCGGGGGTTCCGTCTTCTTCCAGGAAAGAAACGAGGGCCTCTCCCACACCGAGTTCCGTGATCGCGTCTTCGACGGCGAGTTTCGGATTCGGACGGAAAGTCTGCGCCATGATCCTGACCGCTTTTTTCTCCTGGGGCGTGAAGGCCCGGAGAGCGTGCTGGACGCGGTTGCCCAACTGGGCCAGGACCTTCTCGGGAATATCCTTCGGGTTCTGGGTGACGAAATAGACGCCCACCCCCTTGGAACGGATCAGCCGGACCACCTGTTCGATCTTGTCCAGCAGGGCCGGTGGAGCGTCCTCGAAAAGAAGGTGCGCCTCATCGAAGAAGAAGACCGTTTGCGGCTTCTCCGGGTCCCCGACTTCGGGCAGGCGTTCGAAAAGCTCCGCCAGGAGCCACAGCAGAAGGGTGGCGTAGACCTTGGGACGCGCGATCAGTTGATCCGCCGCCAGGATATTGATGATGCCTCTGCCGTCCGAGTGGGTCTGGATGAGATCCAGGATGTCCAGCATCGGTTCGCCGAAGAACTGGTCTCCCCCCTGGGCCTCGAGCTCGATCAGGCCGCGTTGAATGGCGCCCACCGACGCCTTGGAAATGTTTCCGTATTGGGTGGTGAACTCCCGGGCGTTGTCCCCCACGTACTGGACCATGGAGCGAATGTCCTTGAGGTCCAGAAGCAGGAGACCGCCGTCGTCCGCGATCTTGAAGACCAGGGCCAATACCCCCGTCTGCACCTCGTTGAGGTTCAACAAGCGTCCCATGAGCAGCGGTCCCAAGTCGGAAACCGTGGCCCGGACCGGGTGCCCGCTCTTTCCGAGGACATCCCAAAAGGCCACGGGGAATTCCCGAAATCGATGGTCCGAAAGTCCGAGCAGTCGGACGCGTTCCAGGATCTTGGGGTTGTCGTCTCCTTTTTGGCTGATCCCGGCCAGGTCCCCCTTCACGTCGGCCAGGAAAACGGGAATGCCGTTGTCGCTCAGCCTCTCGGCAATCCGCTGCAAGGTCACCGTCTTCCCCGTTCCCGTGGCCCCGGCAATGAGGCCGTGCCGGTTGGCCATGGAAGGGATCAGGCAAAACTCGACCTTTTTGGAACTCTTGGCAATGAGCATGGGTTGGGCCATGATTGAAGCCTTTCTTTGCGAGGGATGACGAACAACCGTCGGCGGCACGGGATTGTTGTCATAGGGGGAGGGGATTGTCAAGGAAGGGCGGGCGCGGGGGCCTGCCCCTACGGAAACCTGCGAACCCCTGGCGGAAAACACAACGCAGCCATGCTGGGTATGAGCCTACGAATGCCCGAAATTTCCAACCGGGAAGGAATTGTCGTCTGCCGATCCAACAAGATGTTGGCGCCGCCTGCGGCGTCGCCAATGCGGCGTTGCCCCTATCGGGTCCCTGTCCCGGCCGGCGCCGCCTGCGGCCCTGTCAACCAGGCCATTGGACCCGATGTCACTCGCTTGCATGCGCCTTCGGCTCCGCAAGCTTCGCGCCACGGGTCAACGCCGCATTGAATTAACGGGGTGAGCTCAACCCCTCTTTCCCGGGTGGATTTTTCTGAGAACTCGTTCTTTCTGAATTTTTGCAGAATGCATGTAACTGAACTTTTGCAGAATGCATGTAAGTGACTGAAAAGGTTTGAAATGATTGGGAAGAAGGGCTATACGCCTTAAGGATTTCCTGCAAGAAACTTAAGGAGGCATAGCCATGGAC
>Ga0116192_1003167_pt1 | contig 10445 bp, 6 predicted proteins | sample AD_UKC113_MetaG_FD_89876 | JGI IMG/M metagenome (GOLD analysis project Ga0116192, IMG submission 89876) | Active sludge microbial communities of municipal wastewater-treating anaerobic digesters from Hong Kong - AD_UKC113_MetaG | ecosystem: Engineered > Bioreactor > Anaerobic > Digestate | place...
CGGCCCATCGGAGCCGCTTGGTCTGTTCCGTGGATACACTGGAGAATCTGTCCAGTCGATCCTGATCACGATGCCGTCGGCGGTACTGAATCCGAATCCAATCACAATGTGGTCGGATGTCATCGTTGGATTCGATACTGCTACCAGCTTCGACCTGCTCCGAACAACTTGCTGTCCGAAGATCGGCTCACACGAACTGGTCGAACTCAACGAGATGGAGCCGACCGACATCAAGTACTCCGGTACGAAGATTGTCGTCCAAGCGGATCTCTCGACTCGTCCGCGTTTCTACCTCAACGCGTATGCGGGTGAAAGCTTTGCGATCGTTGATCCAAACTGGTTTACTCAGCTCAACGGTGCAACTGGCCAGCGTGCAACTCTGTCGGCGCTCGTATTCGAAGAGAATAACTTCAACCTCTGCTACGGCAACCTCATCCCAGACAGTGAGTTCGCTGACGCAGAGCTGATGTCGCTTGAGAACTGGAACTGTGAAGCTCACGTCGCGTATGCAGGTGAGTACTCCACACTCGTCACCCTGCAGAACAACGTACAGCCTGAGCCACGAATCGGTTCCGGTGAAACGTTCGAGATGGTTCTGACAACTGATCCTGCATGGCTGCTCTTCGTTTACTCAGGTGAACATGCGAAGTGGGCGAACACAGAAGTCACTCCACGAGCACAGACAGGTGAATCTGCAACCGTCTCGTTCTACGCTCCGCCGTACACCGCATCCGTTGGTCAATCCGCTACACTGGTTGGTCTGACGACCGAGTACAATGTGGAGTTCCTGGAGCTTGGCTGCCTCGACAATGAATTCCTCCCAGCTGATGAAGACGGCGATCCTGATCCAGACAATGCGAACCCAGTGCCAGTTGAACTAGACTTCTTCGTGCACTCCATCAAAGCGCGCTGTTTTTGAGCACCTCGAGTAAGTAATGACTACATGTATCCAATCCGCAAACGACATCATTGCAGGTCCGGGCTATGACTCGCTCACCAACATCTTCCCATCAACAATCACACCCTTCACGACTTCGAATCCTACGAATGCTCTGTTCAAGCTCCAGATTCCGAACTTCCAGACCATCAACTTCACGTTCACATTGACGAACACACCGTACGCGTCCACGCTGACCATCCTCAGAGTCGTTGGTTCGGTTGTCACGCCAGTGGCATCGGCGAATCTGAATTCGAGTTCTACGCTCGTCACAGCCGACCTTGCAGTCGGACAGTACATTGTCTGCCTACGATCAGTCAATGCTCAGTCGGGTTCGTTCATCGGCTCATTCACAGGATACGCGGCAGCAGCATTCTTGAACCCTATCGCATATTCCGGTCAGTCGGCCGTTCTCACCAATCTCAGGACGTTCCCGAAGCCACGTGAATGCACCGAGGCACTGTTCTTCAACATCATCGACGGCTCACTCCCGCCAGGTCTAACAATCGACTCACTCGGCACAATTCGTGGACAGCTACCGAATCTAGATTGTCTTCCTGATCCGATGAGTCCGTCCATGAACTGGTCATACCAAGAGAATGACGGGACAATCTGGCCATGGGGACGACAGTGGCGCTTCCAGGTTGAACTCTGGATTGCATCACAACCTGAGATCCGAGTGAACGAATGGTTCTGCGTGAAGATCCACAACAACTGGGACTTCGACCGCGACCGCTTCCTCGAGTTAGCGCCGTTCGAACACATCGAAAAGCTGAAGGTCATCGAACCTCCGAAGCAACTCCCTGCAATGATCTGCGAGCCATGTGCGCCCGTAAATCCGAAGAGAGAAATCTTTGTTCCGACACCGATCGACAAGGATGACTGCCCTGCATGTGCAGCTCCGAACCAAGACACTAGCATCGAACTCATCCCAATCCCAGACGAACTTTGCGACTGTCCAGCCAATGAACTGCTGGTCTGGTTTGAAGAGAATCGAGACGGTGATGATGAGAACCCAAACATCGCGAAGTTCAAGCGCGACCTCAGCAACTCAGAGTCGTTCCGAATCCTACGAGAGCGCGCCGGATACGTTCCAGGTGATCAGTTCACAGACGAACAACGCGCTCTGATCTTCGTCACCGCTTCGAACTACCAGAACTTCCTGCAGCTCTCCCAGGTTCGTCTGAATCCGAATGCGAGCGATCTAGGCTTTCTGCTCGAGCTCTGGAAGAACCAAGAGAACCAAGCTCTCCCTATCACTGGTCTCGGTCATGATGGTCAGACCTTCACCGTGCAACTGAAATGAAAGAGATCTGCCTACCTTGCCCAGTCGTGCAGCCGTTCGTTCCGGCTCCGAAACTTCCTGAGGTGCTCTGCCCTTGTCCCGAACCTGTGGCTGGGCCGAACCTCCTGCCGACCATCACATACACCGACAACACAGTAGACGATTTCGAAGCAGTCCTCAAGGCTATGACTTCGAATCTCTATTGTGTCATCCCAGAGTGATAAATAGAGAGTATGGGAAGACAAGTATCAAGATTGACCGACAAGACTACCGGACATGGCTGCTTCCCGCCGCAGACCGTCATCCAAGGTAGCCCGAACGTCTTTATCGAAGGGAAGCCTGCTCACCGTCAGGGTGACGCTATCCAGCCGCATTGCTGTGGCATCTCATGTCACCCAACTTCTGCCCTCAAGGGATCAACGACTGTGTACGTCAACGGACGACAACTGATGCGAGTCACAGACTCCACCACCTGCGGTAGCCGTCTGATGACAGGCGCACGAACAGTGAGGGCTGGCGGATGAAGACTCTAGGCCTCTACTCCGATCTCGATCTCAGCCTCATCCCGCACCCTCTCACGGGCGATCTCTCCCCGAAGAAGGATGCCGAGGCGGTCGCACGTTCCGTGAAGCACTTAGTTTTCTGGAACGCGTTTGATATGCCGTTCGATCCAACACTCAAGTCGGCGGTGAAGACGTACCTGTTCGGTCAGAACAACGGCATCACCCGTTCCAATCTCGAGACAGACATTCACTGGATCCTCACAACTCTCGAGCCACGGATTCGACTCAAGAATATCGACATCAAAGAGGCGATGCAAGGCCGAGCCTTCGACATCACTATCACCTACGCTCTCGTTTCGCTGAACCGCGACGAGTCCGTCAACTTCATCGTTGAGCGTGTCCGCTAATGCAAAACCTTCCAGTACAAAGCCTCAAGTTTGACAACATCAAGGAAAACTTCAAGGAGTTCCTGCGAGGTCAGTCTGCCTACACAGACTACAACTTCGAAGGCTCCGGTGTTGCCACCCTGCTCAACATCTCGTCCTATCAGACGCACTACATCGGCTACTTCGTCAAGATGCTTCTCGACGAGGCGTTCAGCGATTCCGCCCACACTCGTGGTGCACAGCTCTCGCACGCAAAGCGCGTGGGATACATCCCGAAGGGTAAGCGTTCCGCATCTGCTGAAGTGACTCTGAAGATTCACACGAATCTCGCAGACGAACCAGCAAGCCACTTCCTCGAGATCCCTCGTGGCGCGACCTTTGTCGCGGCGAACAACAACCAAGACCAGCGAGTCTTCACCGTTCTCGACGGGTCGACGATCTACAAGCGCGAAGTATCTGGCTCCAATGTCACGTACACTTCCGAACCTCTGGCAATCTATGAAGGCACGCTTGAGACTTGGAACTTCAAGGTTGATTCATCCGTCCTGAACCAGCGTTTCATCATCCGCGACCGTACCATCGACGTTGATTCGATTCGCGTGCGTGTGAAGGCAAACGAGTTCTCGACCAACTGGACCGAGTTCACTCTCGCTTCACAGATCTCAGACCTCGACGAGACCTCGAACATCTTCTTCGTCTCCACCGATGAGCACGGCTACTACCAGATCTTCTTCGGCAACGGCGTGTTCGGTGTACAGCCAAGCAACGGCAACTACATCGAGACTACATACGTCTCGTCCAATGGTGAGACGGGCAACGGCGCCAAAGTCTTTGCGTTCAACCCGGTCGGCTCCGGTGCGCTCGCTGCATACTCCAACTTCGAAACGCTGACGCTGTCCAACGCAGCTGGTGGACGTGAAGAGGAGACGGTTGAAGAACTGCGCTTCGCAATTCCGAACCACTGGCGTAGGCAGAACCGACTCGTCACCGAGGGTGACTACCGTTCGATCTTGCTGTCTGAATTCCGCAACATCGACAGCATGAACGTTTGGGGTGGCGAAGAACACATCCGTCGCGATTACGGTAAGGTGTACGTTTCGATCAAGCCACGCAATGCCGAGCGCCTCACAGCTCTCGCACGCGAACAGATCCGCACGTCGATCGTCAAGAAGTTTGGTGTGGTCGGAGCTGACGTTGTGTTCGTTGATCCAGACTTCATCGAAGTAGAGCTCACAGTCAACGCGAAGCTGGACCTGCGAAAGACTTCGAAGACTCTCCCAGAGATGATCGCTCTTATCAACGATCGTGTGAGTGAATTCAACACCGCACAACTCTCCAAGTTCGATGCTATCCTGTCCGACCTGGCGCTGCTCAACACAATCAAGAAGGATGACGAGACGTTCGTCGGTCTATATGATACCAAGGTACTGACCAAGAACTATCTGCATCTCCACAACTCAACATCGAGTCAGGACGTTGCCTTCGGTAATGCCCTCATCCCAGCCTCAATCAAGAGTTCTGCCGTGACAGTCGCAGGATCGTCGCTCACCATCAAGGATGATGGGGCAGGACTTCTGAAACTCTACCGTGCCGACGGTACTGTTCATTCCACCGTTGGTTCGGTGAACTACACGACAGGCACGGTCACGTACTCTCTACCATCGGCTGCAAGAATCACTGGATATGAACTGTCGTCCTATGGCCGACTCGCGTTCTCCGGTGTACCTCTGACACCTGACGTGGGTACTTCACTCAACAACATCGTTCGCATCTCCAAGGTGAAAGTAGTAACAGGATGACAAACAACACCATCATCCCAGTTCTCGAACAGAAGCTGCCAGAGTTCGTTCAAGACAACTATCCGAACTTCGTTCGCTACATCAAGGACTATCTGTCCTTCCTGGAGCAGGACGGCGGGTTCCTACGTATCATCGAAGACTGGAAAGACAACAACGAGCCAACTCGTGAAGTCGGTCCATATATCGATGCGATGCTGGTTGATTTGGGGTTCGAGTCGAAGGGTCAGCTACAGGTCAAGCGTCACGTCCTCGCTCACACGCTGCGGGACTTCTACCTATCTCGCGGCACCGAGGCGTCCTTCCAATACCTGTTCCGTGCACTGTTCAATGAAAGCGTTTCGATTCGTTACCCACGAGAAGAGATGCTGGTGCCGTCGAATGCTGAATACGGCTCGCGGCACTTCATCTTCACTTCGTCCGCAAACCGCAACACCATCCATTTCCAGACGATCATCGAGAACATCACAGAGTACGGTGGAACACTCCGTGGTCTAGACAGTGGAGCGATCAGTTCCATCGAGAACATCTCGATCATCTACGGCGGCGGCGAACCATTTTTCCAGATCGAGATCCTCGAACCACTGAATGAATTCAAAGTCAACGAAGTCGTCTCGATCCTGTCCGACGAAATCGAAATTTTCGAAGTCGTCAAGCCTGTCATCGAGAAGGTTGTCGTCAACGGTGGATCGGGCTATCTGGAAGGCGACGTCGTTACAATGACAGGAGCCTCTGTACAGGGTTCTTACGTAATCGGAAAAGTCGCTGCTGGTGGTGTGGATGGCGTCAACATTCTGAACGGAGGATCGGGATACGTCGTTGGCGACCGAATTTCAGCTTCGTCAAGCGATGATGGTTTCGGTTTCAGCGCTCATGTTTCGAGTGTGTCTTCAGGCGCAATTACAGGCGTGGAGATCATCAACGAGGGTTACAACTACACCAATCGACCAACGCTATTAGCGAAGGGTGGTACAGGAGCCTCGCTCGAAGCAACATCATCTTCGATTGGCGCGGTCAAAGGTGTCAGGAGTCTCCAACCATATATCGGTGAACCAACATCGACCAGCATCATTACCAACACAGGTACTGGTTGCTTCCTTGGTACGATGCTTCGTTCACGTTGGACGACCAAGGCTTGGGAGAACCGCCGTGGCTTCCTCGGTGAGAATTCCACACTCATCGACAGTGATAAATACCAACAGTACTCCTACACTCTCGTCAGTCCGATCCCGGCTCAAGAATACAACGACTTTGTTTCGGAACTCTTGCACCCAGTTGGGTACATTCGATCCAACTCGTTCGAGATTGTATCTGAAATTCATCTGCCTGTCAACCCTGGGTATGAACTCGATCCGTCCGTCAGCCCTTGGGTTTACGAACACAACTCCGGATTCCTCTGGACTCTGGGTTACGAAGTTGAGATCCGCGATACACCATACATTGTGGCTGTGGACGGAATGACCTCCACACCAATCGTCACCGATGATGGCGAGATGATTCTCGCATCCTAAGGAATAGAAACCATGCCGTTCGAATTCACACCAAACATGAAGCCATTCATCGCTTCGAGCATCCTCGACGCGGTTTCGTCCCAGAAGCTTGAAGCGCGCAAGGCATCCACAACGTACGCCCAGGGTGCTCGAGTCTCGAACGGAAGCAACGGCTACATCTCGATCAACTCTGGAACGACATCAGCAGGCGCTGGGCCATCGAACACGTCAGGTATCACAACCGACGGCACTATCCAATGGCTGGCAACGGGACCGGTCTCGGGACTTGATTCCGCGATCAACTCCAACATCTACCTCGGAATCGGCAAGAAGACTGCGTGGCCAAACCCAGCATCTCCTCCGAACGTAGATTCGTCTGACGCAGGCAACACCGCCGCGCTCGACAATCTCTCGTCACTGGTTGCACTGTCAGCTGCAAACTTCCGTCTCGGTATCTCACGCAACGACTGGGAGACAGGCGAGGTCTATTCTCAGTACGATCCAGAACAGGAAGGAGCATACGCCAATCCACACTACGTCATCGTCGCGGACGAGCGCATCTACAAGTGTCTCGACAATAATGGTGGCGCGGCGTCGACTGTTCTGCCAACAGGAACAGGTTCCGCTGTCATCGAACTTGCAGACGGTTACATCTGGAAGTACGTAGGATCGATCGCTTCACGCAACGACTACTTCCGTTTCACAACGGACAACTTCGTTCCGTGCCCAACGACCAATGCAACACAGGTCGTCGGCTCAGTCTCGACCTTCAAGGATATGGTTGCTCTGGCGACCCCGTTCGATGATGACGACGTGATCGTAACGTCAATCATCGGTGACGGCACTGGAGCCTCCGCGGCAACGCGCGTAAATGTTTCGGGTGGACAGGCGACCATCACAGGCTTCTTCGCTTCTGCTCTCGGAAGTGGCTACTCCGATGTTTGGGTGACCGCCAACAAGCAGGGCGCGGCCGGATCCGGTGCTACCGCGACCGTTACGCTTGACGGTGACGGAGTAGACACGATTGCAGTCAACGCTGGCGGAACCGCTTACGTGACCGCATCGGTTGTCATCATCGGTGACGGCACTGGAGCAACGGCAACCGCAGCAATCACCTCAGGCGCAGTCACAAGCATCACCGTAACCGATCCAGGTGAGAACTACACTTGGGCGCGCGCGTTCGTCATCCCAGGCAACCAAGGTGCTGCCGCACGAGGCGTCCTGGCTCCGAAGAATGGTCACGGATCACAGCTCACTTCCGAACTGAACGCGAACACTCTTCTCGTTTCCGCTACTCTGGCATCCGCCCTGGGCGACTACATCGAAGCCGATGGTGGTGGCGTGGACGGATCCTTCCGACAGATCTCTCTCGTTTCGAATGTGAAGCCTCATGCAGGCAGCACCAAGAACGCCGAAGCTTACATCGGCCCGCAGCACCACTCTTTTGCGAGCCCTGGAAGCCTGAATAAATACTTGCGAGGTTCGGGCTTCGCCGTGTATGTAAACAACATCGTGGCAATCACCCACACAGCCCTCCAAGAAGAGATCATCAAGATCTCGATCACTCTCTAAAGAGAATTGAATGTCTAAGCTAGATTTCAACCGAGCGCCGTACTTTGATGATTTCGACAAGAACAACAACTTCATGAAAGTGTTGTTCCGTCCTGGACGTCCTGTTCAGGGTCGTGAACTGAACCAAGTTCAGAGCATCCTGCAGAACCAGGTGACGCAGTTTGCGAACCATATTTTCAAGAACGGTTCGAAGGTCAGCCAGGCTGCACCGCGCCTGTACGCATGCTCCTACGTCCGACTACTCAACACACCAGACGTCACCGTCTACACTGAAGGGACCCAGCTCCTGGGTGAGACTTCCGGTATCAAGGCGACGCTGGTCAAGGGTGTCAACGTAGATGGCTCCGATCCGGCTACACTCTATGTCGTCTATACCGGAACCGCTGTGGACGGCACCACTTCGACTTTCATCCCAGGCGAAGTCATCAAGATCCTCGACGCTTCTGGTGTCCCTGTCCAGAACGTCACTGTCCGTTGCCCATCGTGCCCAGGCTCTGGCCTGACTGACACCATCCCACCAATCGGCCGAGGTCAGCTGTTCACCATCGGTGAAGGTGTGATGTACTTCGAAGGCATGTTCATCAACGTGAACAAGCAGGACCTGATCATCACGAAGTACTTGGTCAAGGAAGACAATGGTTTCAGCGGATTCGCGCCGTGCAAGATCGGTCTCGACTTCGTACAGTCCATCGTCACCTCTGAGGATGATGCATCCCTGCTCGACCCATCGCTCGGCTATCCAAACCAGACCGCTCCAGGTGCAGACCGATACAAGGTTGAACTGAAGCTAGTCAAGCGTCCGTACGCGGCTGATGACGGCGAGAACTTTATCCTGGTCTGCAAGATCGGCGAAGGCATGAACATCGAGTACATGAAGTCAGACAGCGAATACGCTGACCTGATGGACATGCTCGCGAAGCGCACCTACGAACAGGCTGGTGACTACACCATCCGTCCGTTCCGTGTCAGCTTCCTCAACTCCAAGAAGGCAAACGCTTCCGATGCAACTGGTTGGTCAACGAACGGCGATCCCGACAAGCTCGTGGCATTGGTCTCCCCATCGGTTGCTTACGTCAAGGGTTACCGTGTTGAGACGATCAGCGACACTCCAGTCCTGATCGACAAGGCACGTGACACGAACAAGATGGCGTCATTCGTCAAGCACTTCGACGGTCGCACATACATCCTCGGACAGGTCAAGGGCAACGGCATGTGGCCGAACCCGAACACCGACGTAGGTCTCCTGTCGAGCAACACCACTGTCAGCCTGTACTCCGGTCCGACCGACGGCACATCGACTACAGGTATCGTGATCGGTTCCTGCCGGGTCAGTGACGTTGAGTACGTCTCTGGTGAGCTTGCATCCGGCACCGCAATCTTCCGTTACTACATCTACGACCTCCAGATGGAAACCGGACGTCGTGTCGACGAGATCAAGGCACTAATCCGCGCCGACCGTAGCTTCTACGTCAACACCGTGGAAGACGTTGCAAGTGAGCAAGTCGAACTGTACAATACGAACCGCTCGGCTCTAATCTACAAGCTCGACCGTGATCACGTCAAGACCCTCCGTTCCATCGAAGACAACGACAATGGCTCGATGAGCATCGTTGTCCGTAGGAAGCTGAACGGTGTCGCAGACGGTGCGGGGATGCTGACCTTCACAACTGCAACGAACGAATACTTCGACAACGCTGGTGACAGTTTCGTCGGTTGGTACGTCCTGAGTGGCGTGACGCACTCCTTCCACCCATCAGATGTAGTAACCTTCAGCCCAACAAGTCTGACCCTGAACCTCACTGGTGCAGCAGCTGGTGCGTCTGTCTACGCGATCATCGACGTCCTCAAGACCAACCAGACCGAGAAGACCAAGACCTACACAGTCTCAACCATCCAGACCAACACCACCCCACCAGGCACCGTTGGTGCTGAGATCGACCTCGACCTCGCAGACGTCATCCGAATCAACAGCATCAACCTGTTCATGGATGGTGCTCCTGAAACTCCAGTGGCTGATGTTACCGACGAGTTTACACTGGTCGATGGCATCACTGACATCGCATACAACATGTCGAAGATCGTTCGCAAGAAGGCTTCGAGCGTTGCTCTGACTGCTGACCACCGTCTGGCAATCAACCTGTCCTACTACCAGCACTCCGGCTCGCAGGGCTACTTCACTGTCGACTCTTACGCAGGCGCGATGGCCGACTCTGGATCGGGTGTGACGTACGAAACTCTCCCGGTGTTCGTATCGTCCACGGGTGAGAAGTACCCAGTCGCATCCTCGATCGACTTCCGCCCAATCGTCTCGCCGGGTGATCCGATCAGCTCGGTTCTGCCAGCGAACAACACTACCGCAATCTTCGACCTCGAGTACTACCTGGGTCGTGCGGACGTCCTGCAGATCAGCAAGGACGGAACGATCTACTCCAAGAAGGGTAAGCCTTCCGAGTCACCTCGCGTACCAAAGCCAGAC
>Ga0116192_1003173_pt1 | contig 10430 bp, 9 predicted proteins | sample AD_UKC113_MetaG_FD_89876 | JGI IMG/M metagenome (GOLD analysis project Ga0116192, IMG submission 89876) | Active sludge microbial communities of municipal wastewater-treating anaerobic digesters from Hong Kong - AD_UKC113_MetaG | ecosystem: Engineered > Bioreactor > Anaerobic > Digestate | place...
GATTTTCGAACTGCTTTTTCCCAGCAAATAAAGGCAGGGGACATAGTTGACAAATGCGTAAGGTATCATTAAAAGCAGCGCGCGCACGGCTTTCGGGTAGATGGTTATCGGATAGGTAGCGGCGTCCTTTAAGGTTCAGCGGACAAAGCTGAAAATCGAATCGGCGCGCCCCCACCAGAAAGCAAGCGGGCTCCCCGCGCATACGCTGGCCTAATGACAGCTGCCTCGCAGGCTGCGACCAAAACTGGTCCAATTCCAGCACTTCGCGCAGCAGCTTAATCCGCTTTGTTATATCTGTCATCCGGGATTTGGTAGATATGCTGCAGCAACTTGAACGTATCGTTTAAGCGCAGATGCCACCATAACTGGGTTCGCTGCCCGAACATTACCCCGAGTTGCTCGCGTTTTGCTTTCTTTGCCTGAAAGGGTCCAAACCGTTTACCCGGATTGTGCCTTCATCGGGCAAAAGTATGCCCGTCAGCATCTAGATTGTCGTTGATTTGCCCGCGCCGTTTGGCCCGATGTAGCCGACGATCTCGCCTGCGCTGATGCTGAAGCTTATGCCGTCGACCACGCGCTTTTTTATTTTCTTTAGCTGAAACACGCCCCGGACATCGGTGTTTTCGCCCTTGACAAGGTAATCCTTTGATAGCCAGTCGGCTACTATAAGCGACATGGTGACCTCTATTTAATCAAATATGTAATTTAAATTAATACTCGGTTATAACCGGCCTGTTCTCCAGCCACGCGATCATATTCAGAACAAGCAGATTCCAGTTTTGAAAGCCGGGATGTATTATGGGTTCGCCCGTATCAGGATTGTAGTATTCGTGCATTTCGCCGCACTTTTCTATATCTCGGCCAAAAAGCTTTATTGTTTTATATGCCAATTCGCGCGCTTGATCATCATAGCCGTATCGGATAAGCCCGCGGAATGTGAGGTAATTGGATATGCCCCATATTGGCCCGAGCCAATTTGATGGGTTATTTGAGGCTCGCAAGTTATACATCTTTTCTAATCTCGACAACGTGCGGATCCCGTACTCGGCGTTGAAGGTGCGGGGGTTAAGGATATGCCCGCGGATTACCCTTTCCGCCTGAACGGGCGCGGCAATGCCTGCCCATAGGGGCAGGAAGTTTGACCAGTTGTCCAGCCGCATAATCACCGTATCCCAATGCCGCGGCGCGTTTTTATGCAAAAACGCATTCGGATCTATGGGCCTTAAGTTTAAATCAACCGAATAATATAAGCCGTCCCGCTCGTCCCAGCAGAGCTCGTTGATTTTATCTTTTAGGCATTCAGCCTTTTTAACCCAAGGCAGGGCTGCGGCTTTACCGCTAAATTGTTCTTTTATTAACGAAAAAGCAAGTAGCTCGCGGTACAAAAACGTGTTTAGGTATATCGACCCGCAGCTGTTTTCGGGCCTATAAAAAATGCTTGGGTCATTATCCACGCCTATGGCAAAATCGTCTTTCCAAAAATATAACCCGCACGGGTGGAAAAACTCGCGTTCATACATATTGAGAAAGGCTTCAAGGCGGGACAGGAAGTCCTTGAGCCATGTGAAACTGCCGGACTGCAGGGATATGAAAGCCGCATGCTGCGCAAGGATGGGCTTGTGCATGTTCTTGCCCATTTTGCTATGCTTGTCCCGGATGGTTGAATAATCATCGTTTACATTGATGACAATGGGTATCCATCCGTCATCCGTGCAGGCGGAGAGGAAATTCAATACACAGCCCTTTTCGTATTCAATCAAAGAATCCTTATCCAAATGCCCGCATTCTGAGTACGCTTGCCTTAAGGCTATATCGGTAAGCCATGAATCCCAGTCCCAAAGGTCGTCGAAATAAACGCTGCCCGCCACTATAAACGGGTAACGGAGGCATCCTTTCGGCTCGCGGAGCATACGCGTACAGTTAGAAAAGATATAATCCTTAATGGCCTGTTTGTAACGAACCAATTCATCGGATTCGGGCATAATTGCTCTCCCCAAAATAAGACAATTGTTTTGGATTATATTAATATGGTTTGTAATCTTTGTCAATTGGTTTGCGATTAAAAAAGGAGCGGGAACCGCTCCTTTATCGTAAGCCCAATGTTACTTTTTCATTTCATTTAGGGTTTTTGCAAGCTCATCTACAATTATATCTCCGCCTTCGGGCGAGGTGATCCCGTCTACTATGCCAATCCCGTATGACGGGTACTCCCATGCTTTGCGCGAGGGCAGATACCCGTAATGCCCACCCGTGAGCTGGACTGGAAGCACGTGCTCGTATTGAGCCAATTTGCGCAGCTCGAGCCCATAGGGCAGATGCATCTCAAACGGCGCCGTACCGATTGCAACCTCGCCTAACCTCACCGCGTGCAGCAGCAGCTCCTGCTCGGTCTCTTTCCGGACATTCATGCGTTCATACCGCTCCTTGACGCCCAACGCACCGAACACGAGATATACATTTTCGTTTTTCTCGATAATCTCAAGCGCGTTTTTATACTTCTCTTCGGTTACCGGGAACAGCGGTACATATACGCTGATTTTCTTATGGCACAATACGGTTTTATCCGTGCGTATGCGAAATGCTTTTTGAACTCCGTCGGCAATAGCGTCAGCAAGCAATCCTGCCAGGCGTTCGAATTCAATCTTGCGCTCGTTGTTCGGGACATAGGGGTCAAACGGTTTTATATCCCCCGAAAACATGCAGAATGTCACAACGGGCACGTTTATTTTGTGCTTGCCGGCAAGATAATCGCGCGCAAAGCCCCAGATATCCGAGGATACGAAGCAGTCTGATTCGCTTATCTGCGCAGGCGAATGTATGCCTGCCACAATACCCATTAGGGTATCGTTATCATCCCAAAAGCCGATAGTCTCAACCGTGTCGTCGCCGTCGGGGCCGGTAAAGCCGATAAACTCATATGCGGGCATATTCCCCGAAGCCTCCCTTGTGGCGGCATAGCCGTACATATGGTCCTCTATTTTCCCCGTGCTCAAGTTTTTTAGTAGCACATACCGGCAGTGGCCAATTTTTGCCAAGCTGGCCCCTGCGCCCATTTTCGCCCTGCGCCGCGACTCAAAGGCAGTGCGTATGGCAGTTACGGATTCGCTTACTACAAACTCGAAATATTCCTCGGGAGTCAGGCAATCCGGCGGAACCTTGTCTTCGGGGTAGCCGAGGTCGCCTTTATATTCGGGAGAGGTTGTGCGGATGGGGTTGCGGTGGTGGAAAGGCGCGTCGTGGGTATGTGTAGCCGACACAAAAACATGCGAAGGGTCTATTCCAAAGCCCTGGGCTCTGCGGCCTATTTCGTTTTGGAGCTCTTCGGAGGAGATGCTTAAATCAACGGTTACCCATACCGAATGCTCAACCCTTATGTCGTCTTTTCTTGTCTCAAGATAGACGGCGGTAACTTTTAATGGTTTTTTTACCTCAGATGTAACCCTTACCATGAATTGCCCCTGAAGCGCTGCGGGAAACCTGGGCGTTATGTCGCGGGTGCAGAACCCGGCGTAGAGTTCGTATGAATCGTTTGTTTTGCTGCTCATGACAATCCCCCTCAATCAAAAGAAAATACGATATTAGTTTAACGCCGCGCGGCATAATTTTCAATATACTAAACGTTCGCCTGATCTAATATTATAGAATTAGGACAGTAAAAAAGACAAAAATAGATATTTCAATTATTTACATGATAAAAAGGATTGAAACATTCATTTGTTTGATATATAATACTAATACCGATACTACGGTAGAATGTATTAAAGGTGGTGTGCGGATGTTTCTGCCCGGTGTAAATGCAGATGTAGCGGTAGTCCAAGAAACCGAAATGCATGTAAGAAGGACATATACGCGCAAGCAGCGGCTTATGCATTTTTTAAGATCCAATACGACCCGCCGGTATATATATGGATTTTTCCGGAATACGTTATTGATTGGTCTTGCATTCGTTGTTTTGTTTCCGCTTTTTAGCAAGTTCTCAAACTCGTTGAAACCGACGAGCGAGATGTTTGACTCCACGGTGGTATTTATCCCCAAGGCGCCGACTTTGGATAACTACAGGATAGTCATAAAATACATGGACTATTGGAATGTTTTGGGGAAAACGGCGTTTAGCGCGTTTTACCTTTCGGTTATTCAGGCAATTATATGTACCATAGTCGCATACGGGTTTGCGCGGTTCAAGTTCCCCGGCAGGAACATACTGTTTACTCTTGTTATCGCAACCGTCGTCATTCCGCAGCAGGCGCTAATATTCCCATTAATCGTAAGGTTCCAGTTTTTTGGCTTCAAGAGCTTACTATGGGTAAGCGAGGAGAGCATCAAAGGCGGAATCTCGTTGATGGCGGGCCCGCTGCCGTTGATATTGCTGTCATTGTCGGGCGTTGCATTCCGAAACGGTTTGTTTATATATCTGCTCAGGCAATACTTTAAGAATATTCCCAAAGAGCTTGAGGAAGCCGCATTTATTGACGGCGCCGGCTTTACGCGCACATTCTTTAAGGTTATGCTGCCCGGTGCTGTACCGCTGATGATGACGGTATTTCTGTTCTCGTTCGTATGGCTGTATAACGATGACTTTTATTGGCGCGCGCTGCAGTCGGATGCACGGGTTATGAGCGTTCAGGTTCAAACGGTAGCCAGACAGATTATCCAGGCGATTACGAACCAGCCGGGCGCCGGCAGCCAATACGGGTTTATCATGCAGGAGGTATACAAGCAAGCGGCGGTTATGCTGCATATAGCGCCTTTGACACTGCTATATATCTTTACGCAGAAGTTCTTTGTCCAGTCAATCGAGCGCAGCGGCTTAGTCGGCTGATGAGTTTAAAAACACAAGCGGCGTTGAAAAACGCCGCTTTTTTTATGCGCGCAGGCTCTCCAATAGGGTTAAAATAAAAACCGATAGCGCGATTTTGAAATTTCGGTTAGAATAACAATGGAGAAATAAAAGGAGAGTGACTTGCGAATGGCCTTAGTGAATACCAAAGAGATGTTTGAGAAAGCATATAAGGGTGGATATGCGATAGGGGCATTTAATGTAAACAATATGGAATCCCTACAAGGTATCGTGGATGCCGGCAAAGAGCTTAACGCCCCGCTGATTCTTCAAGTTTCATCCGGAGCGAGGAAATACGCAAAGCCTATTTATCTGAAAAAAATGGTCGAAGCGGCGGTAGAGGACAGCGGATTGCCCATCGCGCTGCATCTTGACCATGGGGACAGCTTTGAGCTGTGCAAAAGCTGCATTAACAACGGCTTTACATCGGTGATGATCGATGCGTCGCATCATCCGTTTGAGGAAAACATAGCGATAGTAAAACAGGTTGTGGATTATGCCCATGAGAGAAATGTCACCGTAGAGGCCGAGCTTGGACGGCTGGCAGGCGTCGAGGATGATATAAATGTATCCGAAACGGATTCGGTATACACAAATCCTGCCGAAGTCGAGGAGTTTGTGCATCGTACGGGCGTGGATTCGCTCGCGATCGCAATAGGCACCAGCCACGGCGCGTATAAATTCAAGGGCGAGCCTAAGCTGCGCTTTGATATTTTAGAGAGAGTATCCGAACTTTTGCCCTCGTTCCCGATAGTATTGCACGGCGCATCCTCCGTGGTGCCCGGGTATGTCGACATAATAAACCAATACGGCGGGAAGATGGAAGGCGCAAAGGGCGTGCCCGAAGAAATGCTCCGAAAGGCTGCTTCGATGGCGGTGTGTAAAATAAACATAGATTCGGACCTGCGCCTGGCGGTAACAGCCGCAATCCGGAAACACCTAGCACTTTATCCGGATCACTTTGATCCGCGCCAATACATGGGCGATGCGCGCGCGGCAGTCAAAGAAGTAGTAAAGCATAAGATAATAAATGTTTTAGGCTGCGACAACAAAGCTTAATTGATAAAAAAGGCCGATTTGATCCAAATCGGCCTTTTGTAAAAAGAAGGTGGATTAATTGGCGGGACAGACAAGCCTTTTTACCCCGTTAAGCGGTAAGGACATAACAAAGGCAATAAAGAAAAACACATTTCCTTACCCAATTTTGACAAGCGTCGGCGAGGCATCCAGCCGCGGACAGTCGGATTTCTTTGCGTCCAGATTCGACGATGCGCAAATGCGGATCGTCCATATAAGGATAAGCTTCAATAACGTATTCCGAAGGACCTTCCATGCCAAGCTTATCCCCTGCGCCGACGGCACGATTATTACAGGCAGGTTTAAAATGGGCTTGTTTGCCAAGGTGTTTTCAATTTCCACATATGTTTGTCTGTTTATTTCATATTCCGCATATATATTCACGCTTATATCAAAAAAAGCATTGCCCGAGCTGAAACCGACGCTGATACTCGTGATTCTCACTTTGGCCGTATCGGCTATGATTTTTGGCGGGTTGGCAATCTCCCGCAAGGACGAGGATGCCGTATTAACCTTTTTGGCCAATGAACTCGGCGCAAAACCGTGTACGGTTAAAAGCAAAATATAAAAAATTGCATGTTTATTGTTAATCGTTTAAAATAAATATTGGATTTATTAATATGCGGGAGGTGTTCTACATTGGATATTTCGGTAGTGGTACCCGTTTATAATGAAGAGGAGAGCATTTCCGAATCGGTGCGCAGGCTTAAGTCGGTTTTAGAGAGCATGACCGCCAATTATGAGATAATACTCGTAAATGACGGAAGCCGGGATGGCACGATGAGTATAATTGAGGGGCTTGCCAGCAATGATAAGGCATTGAAGATAATTTCGTTTTCTCGCAATTTCGGGCATCAATTGGCGGTATCTGCAGGCATGAAGTATTCCTCGGGGGACTGCGTCGTAATAATTGACGCGGACCTGCAAGACCCTCCTGAACTGATACCCGCGATGTACGAGAAATGCCGCGAGGGTTACGATATAGTCTACGGCAAACGGATAGCGCGTCACGGCGAGAGCTTCTTCAAGCTTTTCACAGCTAAAGTTTTCTATAAGATTATAAATAAACTTACAAACAACCTTATCCCGATGGATACGGGGGACTTCCGCTTAATTGGCCGCAAGGCGGTCGACGCATTGAACTCGATGCCCGAGCATGCGCGCTTCCTACGAGGCATGGGCAGTTGGACGGGGTTTTCTCAGTGTCCGTTCCTTTATGAGCGCGATAAGCGTTTCGCGGGCAAAACCAAGTATTCGCTTAAGAAAATGCTTAAGCTTGCGTCAGACGGGATATTTTCGTTCTCGTACGCGCCGCTTGTCCTGCCTTATATTATCGGTTTGGCTATGAAAACCGCCGGGCTTGTCTGGCTGATTGTGCTCCTTTTTATGCTGGGAAAGGATATACCGTCATGGCAGCCGGTTATCGCGTTTATGCTGCTGATTGCCGGGATTATCCTGCTGTGTATGGGCATAATAGGTACGTATATAGCAAGAATTTACGAGGAGGCCAAAGGTCGGCCTTTGTATATTATTGATAAAACCATAGGATTTTAAGAAAGAAAGGGCTAAAGGAATGAAAGACGACAGAGCTAGAATATTGGCAGAGAAACTGGTTAATTACTCTTGCAAGATTGCCCCGGGCGAATATTGTATTATCGAGTCGACAGGGGCGGATAACGAATTTGTGAAAATGCTTGTTCGCGAGGTGTATAAAGCCAAAGGCATACCGTTTGTGTGGCTGAGGGACTCATCGGTTCAGCGGGAATTGCTTTTAAACGCTACCCCTGCTCAATTGGACGAGATGGCCGCGTATGATTCGTCATTGATGGAAAAAGCCAAGGCATATATAGGCGTGCGCGCGGGCGCAAACATATTCGAATCATCCGACGTGCCGCAGGCAAACATGGTTGAGTATGAAAAGAGATATTCGCGCGTGGTGCACAGCGATATACGCGTGGCAAAAACCAAATGGGTGATATTGCGCTATCCCAACCCTTCGATGGCGCAGCTTGCGCACATGAGCACAGCCGCGTTTGAGGATTTTTATTTTAATGTCTGCAACCTTGATTACGCCAAGATGTCGGCCGCGATGGACAAGCTGGTCGAATTGATGCAGCGCACGGACAAAGTCAGGATAACAGGCAAAGGTACTGACTTAACGTTTTCAATCAAGGGCATGAAAGCAATCAAGTGTGACGGGCACCACAACATACCCGACGGCGAAGTCTATACCGCGCCCGTATTGGACAGCGTCCAAGGCTATATAACGTATAATACGCCTTCGATGTATCAAGGCTTTACCTATGACAACATCAGGCTTGAGTTTGAAAACGGCAAGATAGTAAAAGCTGACGCCAATGCCACCGAGAGGATAAACAAGATATTTGATACCGACAAAGGCGCAAGATACATTGGCGAATTCTCAATCGGCGTGAACCCGTATATCACCTCGCCTATGCTGGATACGCTGTTTGACGAAAAGATTGCGGGGTCGATACACTTCACGCCCGGCATGGCATACGAGGACGCGGACAACTCCAACCGTTCGGCCGTTCACTGGGACCTCGTGTATATCCAGACGCCCGAATACGGCGGGGGCGAGATACTCTTTGACGGCGTGACGATCAGGAAAGACGGCAGGTTTGTCCTCCCCGAGCTTGAATGCCTAAACCCGGAGGCGCTGGTTTAAAACTGGTTGCGTGATTCCAAAATATGATATAAAATTAACTAAAAACAATTAAGGAGTGTTATAAATGGCTATCAAGGTAGGTATAAACGGTTTCGGAAGAATAGGAAGGATGGCTTTTCAAGCTATTTGCGACCAGGGCCTGCTGGGCAAGGAAATAGATGTCGTCGCTGTTGTCGATGTGTCCACCGACGCGGACTATTTTGCGTATCAGATGAAATACGACTCGGTACACGGCCACTTCAAGCATAAAGTAGAAACGACAAAGAGCTCTCCCGAGGTCGAGGACAATGATGTTTTGATTGTAAACGGCCATAAGATCTTATGCGTAATGGCGCAGAAGTCCCCCGCCGATCTGCCTTGGGGCAAGCTGGGCGTGGATTACGTAATCGAATCGACCGGGCTTTTCACCCAGTCGGATAAGGCTAAAGGCCACCTGGATGCGGGAGCGAAGAAGGTTATCATTTCCGCACCCGGCAAAGGCGATTTGAAAACAATCGTCATGGGCGTAAACGAGCATGAGTACAACCCCGCCGAGCATCATATTGTATCCAATGCGTCCTGCACTACCAACTGCCTTGCTCCGCTGGTACACGTACTGTTAAAAGAGGGTATCGGAATTGAGAAAGGCTTGATGACCACGATACATTCATATACCGCAACGCAGAAAACAGTGGACGGCCCGTCCAAAAAGGACTGGAGAGGCGGACGAGCCGCGGCTATCAATATCATTCCTTCCACAACCGGCGCCGCTAAAGCCGTCGGAGAGGTATTGCCCTCAACTAAAGGTAAGCTGACCGGAATGTCCTTCCGTGTCCCCACGCCCGATGTATCCGTTGTGGACCTTACATTCCGCTCAGAGCGCGAAACGTCGATTGAGGAGATTGACGCGCTGCTGAAGAAAGCTTCCGAGACATACCTCAAAGGCATACTGAGCTATACCGAAGAGGAGCTTGTTTCCACTGACTTTATCCATAACAGCCATTCTTCGATCTATGACTCGCTGGCCACATTGCAGAACAACCTCAAAGGCGAAACGAGATTCTTCAAGATCGTTTCATGGTATGACAACGAATGGGGTTATTCAAACAGGGTTGTTGACCTGATCCGCTATATGGACAGCAAGAAGTAAAATAAGGGTTTTGGTTAAATAAATAATTAAGCAGGGCAGCCGGTATGGTTGCCCTGTTGTTATTTATTCGCCAGCATTACAGGCTTCTCCCCTGGAGAAGCTGTCGAGACCGTTGCAAACGAAAAGTTTGCAAACGGGCGAGACTGATGAGGTGGGAAATCTTCTTTAGTTCGTTGCTACTCGTCAGATGCATGTATAGCCCCTCATCCGTCAGGTAAACCTGCCACCTTCTCCTCAAGGAGAAGGCAATTAAGTGATGCTAAACTTAACTTAAGCCCGGCCCATCAACGCGGTTTGCACTTGGAATACTTAATCGGCGACAGACCGGTATGCTTTTTAAATGCGCGAGAGAAATAATATTGGTCGGTGAACCCGCACAGCGTGGATATCTGCTTTATGGACGGATGGTTTGATGCCATGAGCAGCTTTTGGGCTTGGCGGATCCTTTTATCCAGCAGGTACATCGTCGGGGTCATGCCCGTGTTTGCAATAAAGAGCCTGCGAAGGTGGTCTATAGACATAGGTATATCCTTATAGGCTTCGGAGATCTTGTACTGAGGGTTTGAGATGTTTGTCACTATTGATTGGACCATCTTTTCAACATGCTTGTTTATTGTATTGCTGTTTGCAAGCATTGTGTTCAAAAACGCGTCGAGAAGGCTGTTGGAAAGCGCCGTGTTTTTCTCGGCCAATGAATA
>Ga0116192_1003175_pt1 | contig 10427 bp, 4 predicted proteins | sample AD_UKC113_MetaG_FD_89876 | JGI IMG/M metagenome (GOLD analysis project Ga0116192, IMG submission 89876) | Active sludge microbial communities of municipal wastewater-treating anaerobic digesters from Hong Kong - AD_UKC113_MetaG | ecosystem: Engineered > Bioreactor > Anaerobic > Digestate | place...
CATCACCACCAGACGGTTGGCCTTGCGCAGCGTGGACAGCCGGTGTGCGATGGCAATGGTGGTGCGTCCGCGCACCAGGTTGTCCAGCGCCTTCTGGATCTCGCGCTCGGTCTCGGTGTCCACCGAGGCCGTGGCCTCGTCCAGGATCAGGATGCGCGGGTCGATCAAAAGCGCCCGCGCGATGCTGATGCGCTGGCGCTCGCCGCCCGACAGGCCCTGGCCGCGCTCGCCCACCAGCGAGTCGTAACCCTGCGGCAGGCGCAGGATGAACTCGTGCGCATGCGCGGCGCGCGCGGCGGCCACGATCTCGCTGCGCGTGGCCTCGGGCTTGCCGTAGGCGATGTTTTCGGCAATGGTGCCGAAGAACAGAAAGGGCTCCTGCAGCACCAGGCCGATGTGGCGCCGCCAGTCGGCCAGCGCCACCTGCCGAATGTCCACCCCGTCGATGGTGATGCGCCCTTCGGCCACGTCGTAGAAGCGGCACATCAGGTTGACCAGCGTGCTCTTGCCCGAGCCGCTGTGGCCCACCAGTCCGATCATCTCGCCCGGTTCGATGTCCAGGTCGAGCTGGCGAATGGTGCTGCGATTGCCATAGCGAAAGCTCACGTCCTGCAGTGCAATGCGGCCCTGCACCCGGGGCAGATGCACCGGATTGGCGGCCTCGGGCACGCTGGAGACATGGTCCAGGATCTCGAAGATGCGCTTGGTGCCGGAGGCGGCCTTTTGCGTGACCGAAACGATGCGGCTCATCGAGTCGAGCCGGGTGTAGAAGCGCCCGATGTAGGCCAGAAACGCCGTCAGCACACCGACCGTGATCTGGTGCTGCGCCACCAGCCAGATGCCGCAGGCCCACACCACCAGCAGGCCGATCTCGGTCAGCAGGGTGACGGTGGGCGAGAACAGCGACCACAGACGGTTGAGGCGGTCGTTCACCGCCAGGTTGTGGCGGTTGGCATCGCGAAAGCGATTGGCCTCGCGTTCCTCCTGGGCAAAGGCCTTGACCACGCGAATGCCGGGAATGGTGTCGGACAGCACGTTGGTGACCTCGGCCCACACGCGGTCGATCTTCTCGAAGCCGGTGCGCAGCCGGTCGCGCACCTGGTGGATCAGCCAGGCAATGAAAGGCAGCGGCACCAGAGTCACCAGCGCCAGCTTGACGTCGATGGACAGCAGGATGATCGAGGTCATGACGATCATCAGCACGTCGGACGCGAAGTCCAGCAGGTGCAGCGACAAAAAGACGTTGATGCGGTCGGTCTCGGAGCCGATGCGCGCCATCAGGTCGCCCGTGCGCCGCCCCCCGAAGTATTCGAGCGACAGCTTGAGCAGGTGCTCGTAGGTGGTGGTGCGCAGGTCGGCGCCGATGCGCTCGGACACCAGCGCCAGGATGTAGGTCTTGGCCCAGCCCAGCACCCAGGCCAGCAGGGCCGAGCCCAGCAGCCCCGACAGCAGCAGCGCCACATAGCCGGTGTCGATGTCCTTGCCGTTCTGGAACGGGATCAGCACCTCGTCCATCAGCGGCATGGTCAGATACGGCGGCACCAGGGTGGCGGCCGTGCCGGCCAGGGTCAGCAAAAACCCGGCCAGCAAGCGCCAGCGGTAGGGGTGGGCAAAGCGCCACAGGCGCAGCAGGGTCCAGGTCGAGGGGGGTTTTTCATCCTCCGGGGCCTCGTCGTCGGCATCGGCCTCTTGCGGTTCTCCGGCTTCCGGAAGCGGCAGCTCGCTCGGGATCCCTCCCGGGACGCGCTCGGCCAGCAGACGGTCGAACTCGACCTGCAATTTCAGGGCGGCCGGGTTGTGCCCCAGGGTGTAACGCCAGCAACCCAGGGTGCCCGCGCCGTCGCGCAATTCGAGCGTGCCAACGCCGGCGTGGTCATGGTGCACCAGCGCCATGCCGGGCGCCAAGTCCCAGGACTGCCACGAGGTTTCATCTGGATACCGCGCGACAAGCCGTTGATTCGTAAGAACAAGGCGCCCCTCGCCGAAGTGCAGGTTCGCGGTCAGGTCAACGTCCAGCGCCCCTCGAACGTTCTCAGAAGGTCGCAAGGACACTTCGAGGGAATCGGCGGCAGAGACCGGGTCAGAAACCTGGCGGGACGCGGAGGTGGACTGTGGCGGCATGGAAACAAGAAGCATGGGCCTGCCTGCGGCAGCGACGGGCTTCTTGGATAAATCGGTTCAACGAAAACGAGCGCACTCCAACATGAGGCGAATCGACCCAGACGAGCTTGGCTCGTTCAGCGGGGGCGGATTGTATCCCCGCACCCTTGACGCACAGGCGGACATCGCCGAGGCCGGCGCGGCGCCCGCGTCGCCGCGCGCGCCGTTCGCGGACATCGTGATCCGGCGCATGACCTACCTGGGCGGCCCCGGCATCTGGACCTACCGCCCGGTGATCGAGGCCATCGTCGATATCGGCGCCCTGGAAGACTTCCCTTCCAACACCCTGCCCGGTTTCTACGATCGCCTGACGGCCTGGCTGCCCGGCCTGATCGAGCACCGCTGCAGCGTCGGTCGGCGCGGCGGCTTTCTGATGCGCCTGCGCGACGGAACCTGGCCCGGCCATATCCTGGAGCACGTGGCGCTGGAGCTGCAAACCCAGGCCGGCATGAAAACCGGCTTCGGCAAGGCCCGCATGACGGGCGAGCCCGGGGTCTACAAGGTGGTGATCCGCACGCGCGACAAAGCCGTGGGCAAACAGGCCATCACCAGCGCGCGCGACCTGGTCATGGCCGCCATCAACGACCGCCCGTTCGACGTGGCGGCCACGGTGGCCCGGCTGACCGAGATGGTGGACCGCCGCTGCCTGGGCCCCAGCACGGCCAGCATCGTGGACGCCGCGGCCGAGCGCGGCATCCCCTGCATCCGCCTGAACGAGGGCAACCTGGTGCAACTGGGCCATGGCGCTGCCCAGCGCCGCATCTGGACGGCTGAAACCGACCGCACCAGCGCCATCGCCGAAGGCATCTCGCGCGACAAGGACCTGACCAAGCAGCTGATCGCCGCCGCCGGCGTGCCGGTGCCCGAGGGCCGCGTGGTCGAATCGGCCGAGGACGCCTGGGACGCCGCCGAGGACATCGGCCTGCCGGTGGTCGTCAAGCCCACCGACGGCAACCACGCCCGCGGCGTGTCGCTCAACCTGAGCACGCGCGAGGAAGTCATGCACGCCTTTGCCGCGGCCGAAGCCGAAGGATCCGAGGTGCTGGTCGAGCGCTGCATCCCCGGACAGGAACACCGCCTGCTGGTGGTGGGCAACAAGGTGGTGGCCGCCATGCGCGGCGAAATCATCCAGGTCAAGGGCGACGGCCGCTCCAGCATCGGCGCGCTGATCAACACCCACATCAACACCGACCCGCGCCGCGGCGAGGAAGAGCACCTGCCGCTGGAAACCCTGCGCCACGACGACCCGGTGCTGCAGCTGCTGCTGGCGCGCCAGGGCTTGAGCATCGACAGCGTGCTGCCCGTGGGCGCATCGGCGGTGGTGCAGCGCACCGGCAACATGTCGATCGACGTGACGGCCCAGGTCCACCCCGACGTGGCCGAGCAGGTGGCGCTGGCCGCCCGCGTGGTGGGCCTGGACATCGCCGGCATCGACCTGGTCGCTGAAGACATCGGCCAGCCGCTGGCGGCCCAGGGCGCGGCCGTCGTCGAGGTCAATGCCGGTCCCGGATTGTTGATGCATCTCAAGCCCGCCGTCGGCCGCGCCCAGCCGGTGGGCGAGGCCATCGTGGAGCACCTGTTTCCACCCGGCAACAGTGGACGCATTCCCATCGTCGGCCTGATCAGCGACGGCCAGAGCGCGCTGGCCGCCCGGCTGGTGGCGGCCCTGTTCCAGTTGCACGGCTGGCAAACCGCGCTGGCCTGCCGCGACGGCCTGTTCCTGGGGCGCCGGCAACTGTCACCGCACGGCTCCATCGGCTTCGAGGCGGGCGAAAGCATGCTGATCAACCGCACCGTCCAGGCCGCGGTGCTCGAAACCTCGCCGCGCCACATCCTGACCGAGGGTTTGCCCTATGACCGCTGCCAGATCGGCGTGGTGCTGTCCATGCCCGGCCCGCAAGGCCTGAGCGACCTGTACATCACCGAGGCCGACCAGATGCCCGGCATCCTGCGCACCCAGGTGGACGTGGTGCTGCCCGGCGGTGCGGCGGTGCTCAACGCCGACGACCCTGAGGTGCTGGCGCTGGGCGACTACTGCGACGGCGAGGTCATCCTGGTGTCCTGTGATCCCGACAGCGCGGCAGTGGCCGAACACCGCGCCGACCAGGGCCGCGCCGTGCTGGCCCGCGGCACCGAGATCGTGCTGGTTGAAGGCGCGAGCGAACTGGCGCTGACCCAGCTGTCGCCCCAGGTGCTGTCGGCGCTGACCGCCGATGGCCCGCACGACGTACGCCCGCCGGTGCTGGCCGCCGTGGCCGCCGCCTGGGCCGCGGGGGTGGGCCCCGACCTCATTCGTGCCGGTTTGTTGCACTTTGATGAGCCGCGTGACACCCCGACGGTGCACTGAACGGCACACTCGTTCGTTTGTAGTCTTCAGGCTCGGAACATCTTCCGAACAGGATCCCTCCCATGGACATTACCCGCATTCGCGCGCTTCGCGGTCCCAACCTCTGGAGCCGCCAGACGGCCATCGAGGCCGTCGTCACCTGCGACGAATCCGAGCGCGACCTGCGCACCACCCCCGCTTTCGAAACGCATCTGCGCGAGCTGTTTCCAGCCGTGGGGCTGTTGCACGCCGAGCATCCCGATGCTCCGCTGTCCATGGCACACGCGCTGGAGCTTTGCGCGCTGGCGCTGCAGGCACAGGCCGGCTGCCCGGTCACGTTCAGCCGCACCACGCCCACCGAAATCCCCGGCACCTACCAGGTGGCCGTGCAATACACCGAGGAAGCCGTCGGTCGCCTGGCCTTCGTCAAGGCGCAGGAGCTGTGCCAAGCCGCCGCTGAAGGCGGTGCGTTCGACAGCGCTGCTGCCCTGGCCGAGTTGCGCGAGCTCGACGAGGACGAGCGCCTGGGCCCCTCCACCGGTGCGATCGCCCACGCCGCCGTCGCGCGCGGCATTCCCATCCGGCGCCTGACGCGCGGCAGCCTGGTGCAATTCGGCTGGGGCAGCCGCCAGCGGCGCATCCAGGCCGCCGAGGAAGACTCCACCAGCGCCATCGCCGAGGCCATCGCCCAGGACAAGGACCTCACCAAGATGCTGCTGCACTCGGCCGGCGTGCCCGTGCCGCGCGGGCGCCCCGTGGGCGACCTGGAAGACGCTTGGAAAGCCGCGCAGGACATCGGTCTGCCGGTGGTGGTCAAGCCGCAGGACGGCAACCAGGGCAAGGGCGTCACTGTCGGCATCACCGACCGCGATGGCTTTGAGCGCGGCTATCAGGCGGCGGCCCAATACGGCCCCGTGATGGTCGAGAAATTTCTGCCCGGCCACGACTTTCGCCTGCTCGTGGTCGGCAATCGCCTGGTGGCCGCCGCGCGGCGCGATCCGCCGCAAGTCATTGGCGATGGCGAGCACTCGGTGCGCCAGCTGGTGGCCGAGGTCAACCTCGACCCGCGCCGCGGCGAGGGCCACGGCACCTCGCTGACCAAGATCCGCATTGACGCCATTGCCGAGGCGCGCCTGGCGGCCCAGGGCCTGAACGCCGACTCGGTGCCCGCCAGGGGCCAGCGCGTGGTGCTGCGCAACAACGCCAACCTGTCCACCGGTGGCTCGGCCACCGACGTGACCGACAGCGTGCATGCAGAGGTGGCTGCGCGCGCGGTCGAGGCCGCGCAAATGGTGGGCTTGGACATCTGCGGCGTGGACGTGGTGTGCGAAACCGTCGGCAAGCCCCTGGAGGCGCAAAGCGGCGGCATTGTCGAGGTCAACGCCGCGCCGGGCCTGCGCATGCACATCCACCCCTCGTTCGGCACCGGCCGCGACGTGGGCAGCGCCGTGATCGACCACATGTACCCCGAAGGCGGCAACGGCCGCATTCCGGTCATCGCCGTCACCGGCACCAACGGCAAGACCACCACCGTGCGCCTGGCCGCGCACCTGCTGCGCACCCAGGGGCTGCGCGTGGGCATGACCAACACCGATGGCGTGTATGTCAATGGCCGCCAGATCGACTCGGGCGACTGCTCGGGCCCGCGCAGCGCGCGCAACGTGCTGGCCCACCCCGACGTCGACGCCGCCGTGCTTGAGACCGCCCGCGGCGGCCTGCTGCGCGAGGGTCTGGGCTTTGACCAATGCGACGTGGCCGTGGTCACCAACGTGGGCTCCGGCGACCACCTGGGCCTGAACTACATCACCACGCTGGAGGACCTGAAGGTGCTCAAGCGCGTGATCGTGCTCAACGTGGCGCCCACCGGCACCGCCGTGCTCAACGCCGTCGATCCGGCGGTGGCGTCCATGGCGCCGCACTGCCCCGGCCACGTCACTTTCTTCGCTCAGGACGGGATGCACCCGGTCATGGCCACGCACCGCGCCCAAGGCAAGCGCGTGGTGTTCGTCGACGGCGGCGACATCGTGTGCGCCGAGGGTGCCTTTGAAAAGCGCCTGCCCCTGGCGCGCGTGCCCATCACCCACAAGGGCCAGATCGGCTTTCAGGTGCAGAACGTCATGGCCTCGGTCGGCGCGGCGTGGGCCGTGGGCGTGCCTTGGGACGCCATTCAAAAAGGCCTGGCCAGCTTCATCAGCGACCAAATGGGCGTGCCCGGACGCTTCAACGTGTTCGACTACCGCGGCGCCACTGTGATTGCCGACTACGGCCACAACCCCGACGCCATCGCCGCCCTGGTGGCGGGCGTCGAGAACATGCCCTCCAGGCGGCGCTCAGTGGTCATCAGCGGTGCGGGCGACCGGCGCGACCAGGACATTCGCGACCAGACGCGCATCCTGGGCACTGCCTTCGACTCGGTCATTCTCTACCAGGACGCGTGCCAGCGTGGCCGCGCCGACGGCGAAGTGCTGGCGCTGCTGCACCAGGGCCTGGTCGGCGCCACGCGCACCCGCCAGATCGAGGAGATCCACGGCGAATTCGTCGCCATCGATCGTGCGCTTGAACAGTTGCAAGCCGGCGACCTGTGCCTGGTGCTGATCGACCAGGTCGAAGAGGCCCTGGCCCACATCAAACGCCGCGTGGACGAAGCCCGCCCCGCCGCCAAACCAGGCCGCGCACGCGCTGCCAAGACGGTCAAGCGCGGCAAGACGCAAGCGGGCACCGCCGCAGCCACCATGCCGGCTGAGCTGCGCCCCGCCTGAAGGCGCCCTCGCCCGGTCACCGCCGGGCGGCGATCGGGAGTCGGCTCAAGCCAAGGCGAGGCGCTGGCGCGCGGCTTCGTATTCGCTGCGCAAGCGCCCGATCAGCGCCGCAGCGGGTTCCACCGCCTTGATGGCGCCGATGCCCTGGCCGCTGCCCCAGATGTCCTTCCAGGCCTTGGTGGCGCCGCCGCCAAAGTTCATCTTGCTGGGGTCGCTCTCGGGCAAGTTGTCCGGGTCCAGACCGGCCGCACGGATGGAATGCGCCAGATAGTTGCCGTGCACGCCCGTGAACAGGTTGCTGTAGACGATGTCGTCCGAGGTTCCGGCCACGATGGCGTGCTTGTAGTCCTGCGTCGCCCGCGCCTCTTCGGTGGCGATGAAGGCCGTGCCGATGTAGGCAAAGTCGGCGCCCATGGCCTGCGCCGCCAGGATGGCGCCGCCGTTGGCGATGGCGCCCGACAGCGCGATCGGCCCGTCGAACCAGTCACGCAACTCCTGCACCAGCGCAAACGGGCTCTTCACCCCGGCATGGCCGCCGGCGCCCGCCGCCACGGCGATCAGGCCGTCGGCGCCCTTCTCCACAGCCTTGCGGGCAAAGCGGTTGTTGATGATGTCGTGCAGCACCACGCCGCCCCAGCCGTGCACGGCCTGGTTCACGTCCTCGCGCGCGCCCAGGCTGGTGATGACGATGGGCACCTTGTATTTGGCGCACAGCTGCATGTCGTGCTCGAGCCGGTCATTGCTCTTGTGCACGATCTGGTTGATGGCGAAGGGTGCGGCGGGTTGATCGGGATGGGCCTTGTCCCAAGCGGCCAGCGCCTCGGTGATCTCGGCCAGCCACTCATCGAGCTGTTCGGCCGGCCGGGCGTTGAGCGCGGGCATTGAGCCGATCACGCCGGCCGTGCACTGCGCAATCACCAGCTTGGGGTTGCTGATGATGAACAAGGGGGCGCCGATGACCGGAAGTTTCTGCTTTTGCAGGACGGGCGGGAGTTTGGACATGAAGAAAATTAAATGAAATTGGCCTCTCGCGCACGCCAATCAAGCGCAAGCAGCTATTATTTTGTGAGTCAATGACTTGAATTTCAACGCGACACAAGGGCACAGCAGTCCGCAGCAGATGAAGCTTCTGCGGAACTCCCTTGCGCCTTCGCGCCTCGGTGTTCTGTTGTTGTCGCTCAGAACGACTCCAGCGGCATGGCCATCACGCTGGCGCCGCCTTCGACGATGGCGTCGCGCAGGCCCGCCGTGCGCGGCAGGATGTGCTCAGCATAAAAGCGCGCAGTGGCGATCTTGGCTTTCATGAAGGCCACGTCCTTGCCCTGGGCCAGCTCCGCTTCGGCCACCTGCAGCGCGCGGGCCAATTGCCAGCCGGCCACCAGATTGCCCGCCAGCATCAGATACGGCACGCTGGCGCCATAGGCCGCGTTGGGGTCAAGCTTGGCCTGTCCCACCATGAAGTCCACCGCCTCGGCAAACGCGTGGCGCGCCCTGGTCAAATGATGGGCCACGGCCTTGGCGTCGTGGCTGCCATGGGCCAGTTGCTTTTCGGTGGCTTCGACGTGGGCGGCGATCGCCTTGGCGGTCTGACCGCCGTCGCGTGCGGTCTTGCGGCCCACCAGGTCGTTGGCCTGGATGGCGGTGGTGCCTTCGTAGATGGTCAGGATCTTGGCGTCGCGGTAGTACTGCGCCGCACCCGTCTCCTCGATGAAACCCATGCCGCCATGCACCTGCACGCCCAGGCTGGTGGCCTCCTGGCTCATCTCGGTGCTGTAGCCCTTGACCAGCGGCACCATGAATTCATAGAGCGCCTGGTTCTCATGGCGCACCCGCGGGTCGGGGTCGTGGTGCGCTGCGTCGTAGGTGGCGGCGGCGGTGCTGGCCATGGCGCGGCAGCCCTCGGTCAGCGCGCGCATCGTCATCAGCATGCGGCGCACGTCGGGGTGGTGAATGATGGTGGCTGCGCCCTTGACGCTGCCATCCACCGGGCGGCTCTGCACGCGCTCTTTTGCGTAGGCCGCCGCTTTTTGATAGGCGCGGTCGGCAATCGCAATGCCCTGCACGCCCACGCCGTAGCGCGCGGCGTTCATCATGATGAACATGTACTCCAAGCCCCGGTTTTCCTCGCCCACCAGATAACCCACCGCGCCGCCGTGGTCGCCAAACTGCAGCACGGCCGTGGGGCTGGCCTTGATGCCCAGCTTGTGCTCGATGCTGACGCAGTACGCGTCGTTGCGCTCGCCCAGGCTGCCATCGTCCTTGACCATGAACTTGGGCACCACGAACAGGCTGATGCCCTTGACGCCCTCGGGCGCACCGGCCACCCGCGCCAGCACCAGGTGCACGATGTTCTCGGCCATGTCGTGCTCGCCGTAGGTGATGAAGATCTTGGTGCCGAAGATCTTGTAGGTGCCATCGCCCTGGGGCTCGGCGCGCGTGCGCACGGCGGCCAGGTCGCTGCCGGCCTGCGGCTCGGTCAGGTTCATGGTGCCGGTCCATTGGCCCGAAACCAGCTTTTCGAGGTAGGTGGACTTGAGCTGGTCGCTGCCCGCCGTCAGCAGCGCCTCGATGGCGCCGTCGGTCAAAAGCGGGCACAGCGCAAACGACAGGTTGGCCGCGTTGAGCATCTCGACGCAGGCCGCCGCAATCGTCTTGGGCAGGCCCTGACCACCAAATTCGGTCGGATGCAGCAGGCCCTGCCAGCCGCCTTCGGCGAACTGCCGGTAGGCCTCCTTGAAGCCCTTGCTGGTGGTCACCGAGGTGCCCGAATGGCTGGACGGCGCCTTGTCCGCCTCGAAATTCAGCGGCGCCACCACTTCTTCGTTGAAGCGCGCGCATTCCTTCAAAACGGCCTGAGCCGTCTCCAGGCCCGCGTCCTCGAAGCCGGGCAGCTTGGCGATCTCGTCGATGCGAGCGAGATGCTCGATGTTGAACAGGAAGTCCTTGATGGGGGCGGTGTAGCTCATGGTCTTGTCCTCAAATGTCGAAGTCTGCGCACGCAGGCGCAGAAAAAAACAAAAAAGGGCACCGCACGCGATGCCCCGGGGAAGCTCAGTGCTTCATGCGTCCCGCTGCATCACAGCGCCTTGACCAGTTCGGGCACGGCCACGAACAGATCGGCCACCAGTCCGTAGTCGGCCACGCTGAAGATCGGCGCCTCTTCGTCCTTGTTGATGGCCACG
>Ga0116192_1003177_pt1 | contig 10424 bp, 4 predicted proteins | sample AD_UKC113_MetaG_FD_89876 | JGI IMG/M metagenome (GOLD analysis project Ga0116192, IMG submission 89876) | Active sludge microbial communities of municipal wastewater-treating anaerobic digesters from Hong Kong - AD_UKC113_MetaG | ecosystem: Engineered > Bioreactor > Anaerobic > Digestate | place...
AATATAATTATGTAACCTCAGTACACCCCTCCTACTATTCTTCAGAACTCAGGAAGCATACGAACATGCTTGTGTATATTCCATACTTTGTTACAGGCAGGTTTGTACCGGAAACATTTTTAAATCTTCCCTCTTATAAAAATATCGATAAAATCATCATACAATCTCATAGTCAGCTCAGGTATTACAGACCATACATACCTGCTGAGAAATTAGCTGCTCTGGGTTCGCCAAAGATAGATAAAGTGATTGCCCTGAATAACGGGCAAAAGAAAATCACTGATGAATGGAAAAATAAAATTGAGGGTAAAAAAGTCATTTTATATAATACAAGCCTGTCGGGACTACTTAAGTACAGGGATAAAGCTCTTGATAAAATGGCGTATGTCTTCTCTGTCTTTAGCAGCAGGGATAAGGAGGTTTTGCTATGGCGGCCTCACCCTCTGAGCAAGGCTACCCTTCGTTCAATGGCACCAGATCTATATCAGAGATACTGTGATCTAGAGCAGAAATTTATAGATGAGCAGATTGGCATCTATGATACCACATCTGATGTCTCAAATTCTATCGCCCTTTCAGACGCATATATAGGTGAAGAGGGGTCTTCTATCGTTCATCTCTTCGGAGTTTTAGGGAAGCCGATATTTCTGCTGGATATCAGCATTTCCGTTGATCAAATCAACAGAAGCAAACACCTGATTGGCTGTTTGGATGTATGCATGGTTAATAAAGAGTTATGGTTTGCAAGCTGTTACAGCAATGCTTTATGCAAAATGAACTTGAGTACAGGCCAGGTTGAGCTTGTGGACAGTATACCAAATGAACATGAGTATGAACAGCGATTATACCATGATGTTGTTGAGATTAATGATAAATTATACCTTGCTCCTCATAGAGCAAAGGAAATGATTGAGTATGATCTGAAAAAAGGATTATTCAAGAAAATAGCGCTTAAGAAACCTCACGATCCTAACAAGTCTCAGTTTACGCGGATGGTCAGATATAAAGAGTATTTATATCTTTTACCAACTTACTATAATGCAATCGTACAGTATAATACCAAAGACGGTGCATGCAAATATTACACCGACCTGCTTGATGATCTTGGTGAAGCGAATCACCCGGAAGCAAAAGATGCTCCTTTGTTCATGAATGCTATTTATGTTGAAGATAATCTATTACTGATGGCATCTTCAAGATCAAATGCTATTTTAGAGTTCAACATGGATATTGAAAGAGCTGTTATCCATCGCGTCGGAAACGAGAATAATTCGTTTTATAGAATGACATATGACGGTAATGATTACTGGTTGATCCCCCACGAAAGCAAGGCCGTCATCAGGTGGAACAGGAAAACCGGACGGACTATAGAATATTCCGAGTATCCCGAGGGATTTGTCGGTGAAAAAAATGCATTTATAAGTATTGTTTCCTGTGGAGCATACTTGCTTGCTTTTCCTAAGACAGCCAACATGATAATTAAAATAGATAGAGAAACCGGGATCATGAGTGAGTTTAAAATACCCGTGCATTATAGGGAGGGAGAACGAAAAGAGATATACAACGATTGGCCTAATAATTACTACTTTGCAAAAATGATAGATGATACACATCTTGCTGCATTATCGGCTTATGATTGCAGCCTGATCCTAATAGATACTGAAACAGAAGAATGTACAATAAGAAAGTGTTATCAAAAAAATAATACAGAAACGATCATGTTTGGAAGCAAAGGAGATAATATTCCTTATGCTTGTTCTGAAAGTGATTGCATTAGTATTGAAGACTTCTTGATTGAACTTGAAGCCAAGAGGTCATTTAATCCCCATAAGCAAATAAAAGTATATGAATCAATAGTCAGTACTATTGACGGTACATGCGGAGATAAGATTCACAAATACATCATGGAACAGATGGGAATATGAAAATTTATGGTTTAATCCTAACGGAGCGCATGAATTATGAATGATGCTTTTCTTAAAGAAGAAACCCGTTGTGAGTATAAAGTCTCTGAAGCGATAAAAGCCGTTTGGTTGGTTCAACTTGATCTTCTGGAGAAATTCAGAGAGGTTTGTGAACGAAACGGTCTTAATTTCTTTATGGCCGGTGGCTCATTACTAGGAGCAATACGGCATCATGGCTTTATCCCCTGGGATGACGACATTGATTTATTCATGCCCAGAAAAGACTTCGAGAAGTTGAAGGAAATAGCCTCTCATGAGTTTAAGGAACCTTATTTTCTCCAAACTGAAGAAAGCGATCCTAATATTTATCTTGGAGGTTTTGCGCGATTAAGAAATTCTAATACAACCCATATAGAAACCTGGTATTTGGACAGTCCGGTTGGTAATCTGGGAATATGGATCGATATATGCATCCTAGACTTTTTGTACGAAAGTCCAAGGCTGAGACGAAGGCAAATACGGAAGATAAGATATTATCAACGTATGCTCTTTATCAAGACATACAAGGAACCTGGAAGATTTCTTGAGATCTCACCTTTATATCTGAAATTTCTTAGGAGCATTGCCTTTTTTTATTCTAAATCTAAGATAAGGTGTATGCTCCATAAGTCCTTAACATCTTGTCAGCACTCAAAATATGTAACTAGCTTTTCTTATCATACCTTTAGATATTTGCCATTTCCATTTGAAAGTGAGGATTTTACGAGTTCTATCCCTATGAAGTTTGAATGGTTAACTGTTCCGGTTCCAAAAGGATATGATAGTATTTTGAAGCTGCAGTATGACGACTATAATGCACTTCCAAGTCCAGAGAAGCGTAACCCTCACCACACAGGTATAATCGATCCATATATACCATACAAGAACTATCTTTTGAATTTCGATTGGTTCCTTGATGGATTGGCAGACAAATGTATTGTCGTTTTCGGTGCAGGCAAGATGCTGGAGTATTATCTGGCGCATGAAGGCAAGAAATATCCTCCGGATTTTGCGGTTGATAACGATCAGAATAAATGGGGCACAAGTGTATGTGGGATCCCTGTGCAGTCCCCCCAATCCATCCTGACCATACCAAAGGAAAAGCTGCGGCTTCTGATCTGCAGTATCTATTATCGGGAGATTGCAAAGCAGCTTAAGGCCATGGGCATCGATCATTATTATATTTATGTACAGAATAAGGATTGGCTCTAAAAGCTTTGGAGGTTCTAATGCTTGAATTACTTGACTTATATAGAATGGCCGTTGAAAATGCCTTTCAAGAGAATTTTGGAAGGTATAAGGATAAAAGAATCATCCTCTATGGTACCGGAGACATAGCTCGGTTTATCCTGGAGAAGTATCCCGATTATAATATCATCGGCTTTTTAGATGGAAGCATAAGCCATGGCACAAAGCTGGGCAAGCCCGTTTTTTCCTATGAAGAAGCCGTAGCACAGCACCCCGATATCATCATTGTGGCAGCCAAAAAAGACCATATCAAAACGATTTACGACAGAATCTGCTATATGTGTTATACCAATCATATACCGCTCTATGCTATTGATGGAAGGAACCTTTTTACTGCCTTCGGCTATGGCGGTCTATCAGCCCATCAGGAATCCTATGGTGATTTATGCGAATCCTCGCTGAAGGAGGAAATCCTCAGGCATGACACTATAGGCTTTGAGATTTTTGATGTGCTCCTCATGAGAAAAGCGCTCATAAAGGAGGATTTTTTCAAAATAGTGGGTGACAGGCTCAAAAGGTGTGGCGCAAATATTCCTGAGTATTGCAGCATCAGGCGTGCACTTGACCATGAGGTCATGGCACTGGGCGGCAGCCTATATGACATCTACGATAAGCTTGCTGCACGTACCGGAATAGATCGGGAAACCGCAAGGCTTGCATTGGAAACCGAGCTTGCTGTTGAAAACAACTTATTATGCTGCCGGGATAAAATAAAGGAATTGTACTCCTTCGCAATTAGCAGTGGAAAAAAGGTATACCTTCTTTCCGACACCTATCTCCCTGCCGATTTTGTCAGGAAAATTCTGAATAAGCATGGCATCACCCAGTATGAAGGTATACTTTTATCCTCCGAGTATAAAAAAGCCAAGGCGCAGGGTTTATATGACACCCTTAAAGCCCTGTCAGGAGAAGGCTCCTTCCTCCATATTATTGCAAGAAATGATGACAGCGATTACCCTGTTGCTGAAGGCGCAGATGTCTTTAAGATTCCGCGGCCATATGACCTGCTTCTGATGTCCTCATACAGGCATCTGAAATACAGCTTTGATGCGATAAACCATCGCTCCATGGCAGGTCTTTTGGCTGCCAGGCTGCTTTCCGATCCCTTTGCCCTGTACAAAAGGGAGGGACGGCCCGAGATAGACAGCATATATGATTTTGGCTATACCTTTGTTGCCCCGCTTATCACAAAATATGTGCTCTGGATTATTGAAGAAGCCATAAAAGGACAATACACCGATTTGCTTTTTGCCGCCCGTGACGGCTTTTTAACACACAAGCTGTATTCCTTCGCCACTGAGAAGCTTAAACTAAATGCTCCTAGAGGTATTTATTTTCAGACATCAAGGATTCTGTGTACAAGCTCAGTGGTCAGCGAGGAAGAGGATATCCTGTGGAATGCCAATATTCCCCACGCCAACGCCCCAGAACGGATGCTGGCAGAAAGATTCAATCTGGATGAGGAGGATATCGAGCCCTATGACCATGAAAAATATCCTGATGTTTTGACTTATGTGCTTCATCATAAGGAAAGGATCTATAAAAAATCCAAGCAAATCAGAAGCAACTACTTAACCTATATGAGAAGCCTGGGTCTTAAGGAAAACGGAAGATATGCCTTTGTGGACTTTGTGTCCTCTGGAACCTGTCAGCAAACCCTTAGCGAATTTGCTTTCTTTGATATTGAAGGCCTGTATTTCTGTAAATACTGGAATGAAAATGATGATAAGCTTAAGCTGCCGGGACGATCGCTCTTCGAAAATATCTGCAAGGAAAACGTATATTGCAGCTATGCTTATGAAAAATATCTTATTTTAGAAACGATAATGACTTCATTCCAGCCATCATTAGCAAGCATGGATGAAAAGGGTCAGCCCATTTACAGGAAGGAAACCCGCACTGAGGAGGAGCTGCAATACGTAGAAGAGATCCATCAGGCCATAGAGGATTACTTTCAGGATTATATCAGCAATCTGTATGTTCCGGGGGATGAGATAAACAAGCATTTTACCGATACTATATTCAGATTCAGGGAAAAGGCCTATACCAATGAGCACTTAAGTGTTTTTGATACCTTAACCCTGCACGAGGATTTCGGGCAATGGCGAATGCTGTTGGACAGAAATTATTGATTACGAAGTAACAAGGTTCCCGGGTACCCGCCAGCTATCTGTGATTGCGTGGCGGGTGGGGTTCTTTATTTCTTGGAGTGTGCTTTTATGGCAGTTTTAATTTCTGATTATATCTCTGAAAAGGAAGATATGAGGGCCTTAAACGCTGAGGAGCAGGATATATGCGGCTATATTTCAATGAGCAGCGAGGATGACTATGACACATTGATCGCATCCGACGACAGGTGGAAGGTGTTCTATCACCTGACAAGCATGAGAAAATCGCTGCTTAACTGGTATGGGTTTAAGGAAAAATCGTCGCTCCTGGAGGTTGGCGGAAGCTTTGGTGCGCTGACAGGGCTGTTCTGCGACAGATGCAGGGAGGTTGTATCTGTTGAACGATTCTTCAACAGGGCCGAGCAGATATATAAAAGGCATAAAACCAGAAGCAACCTTACCGTATATGCCGGTAGGATCGAGGATATTCAATTTAAAGATAAGTTCGATTATATCACGGTCATAGGGACACTTGAGTATATCGGCAAGGGAAAGCCAGACAGAAGAATTTACACTGATTATCTCAAAAGGCTGAAGGCTCTGCTGAAGCCCGAAGGGAAACTCCTTCTGGCAGTTGAAAACAGATACGGATTAAGGTATTTCTGCGGCACTCCCGAGCCCCATACCGGCATACCCTACTCGGGCATTAACGGCTATCCCCGCGGCAGCAGCGGATACGCATTCAGCAGAAGGGAAATCACCGATATCATTGAAGCTGCGGGCTTCAGGCATTTTAAGTTTTATTACCCCCTGCCTGACTATAAGCTTCCCCAACTGATTTACTCCCAGGATTACACCCCAAAAACAAGCATACGGGAAAGGGTTATCCCCTACTATCTGAATCACGCTTCTTTACTGGCCTACGAGAATGATCTCTACGATGATATCATTGCGAACGGGGTTCTGGGCTTTTTCTCAAACGCCTTCTTAATCGAATGCTCCGATTGTGAGGACTTCTGTGATGTCGTCTATGCGGCTGTTTCTACCGACAGAGGACGGGAGGACGGGTTTGCCACGACTATTCATAGTTCCGGCACCGCAAGGAAAACAGCCCTGTACCCCGAAGGCATCAAGCGGCTGGAAGCTATCGCTAGAAACCATAAGGGGCTGGAATCCAGGAATATTAGGGTAGTGGAGTCCAGGATATCCGATAATGCATTGCTTATGCCCTATATAAAAGCTGATACATTATCAGATTACTTAAAAGAAATCATAATGGCAGATGCAAATAAGTTTATAGCTTTATTCGACAAGCTTTATGCATGCATTCTGCAATCATCGGATCATGTCTCAAATCAATACAATGCGCTTGGCTGCAAAGATGATGCCATTGACTTTGGCGTCATTTTAGAAAAGGCCTACATCGATATGATCCCCATAAACTGCTTTTATCTTGACGGAGATTTCATCTTCTTTGATCAGGAGTTTACAAGAACCTGTTATCCGGCTAAGTATGTGCTTTTCAGGGCCTTGAAATATACTTATTTCTTTATACCCGAGGCAGAAAAGCTGCTCCCTCTTGAGTCTTTGAAAGAGCGTTATGGATTATCGGATTCATGGGACATTTTTGAACAGGAAGAATATGTTTTTGTTTCGAAAAACAGAAGGTATGAGGTAAACAGAGGCTTTTTCTCCCGTGCATATGTGGATAAGGAGAAGATGTATAAGAATGCTTTGGATTTACTCAGGTAGAGGAGAGATGATATGAATACAAACAAGCTCATATCGGTTATTGTACCTGTCTATAATACCGAACCCTATCTGGAAAGGTGTTTGAAGAGCCTGATTCATCAGACCTACCGCAACCTTCAGATTATTATTGTCAATGATGCGACACCGGACGGCAGCAAGGAGATCATTCAGCGCTATCAGGCTCTTGACAGCCGCATTGTATATACTGAGCATGGGCAAAACATGGGTTTATTCAAGGCAAGGATAACCGGATCGCTTTTGGCAGCCGGTGACTACATTGCATTTGTGGACAGCGATGACTACATCGGAGTGGATTATTACAGGTTGTTGCTGGATGAGGCAGAACGAAGCCGGTCGGATATTGTTGTGGGAAGAACGGTAATGGTAGAACACGAGAAGTCTGTCTTTAGCTTCCATGACATTGCCTTTACTGATGAAGCCCTTGAAGGAGAATCGGTATTTAAGGCCTTTCTTGACCAGGAGGGAAGATGCTACAGTTGGCATACCATATGGAACAAGCTCTATAAAAAAGCCCTGTGGGATATCTGCCTGCCATATTATATGGAGCAGCAGGAGCACCTTATCATGATGGAGGATATTGCATTCTCCTTTCCCCTCTTTTACTTCGCAAAGAAGATGACCAAAGCCGAAAACAGCGTTTATTATTATTGCCAGAACATCGGAAGCACCACAGATGCCAAAACAGCCTCTTTTAAAAAGCTTGAGAAGAATGTCGGCGATATGATAAAAGCATTCAGCTTTATCCATGGCTTTCTGAAAAAGGTGAATGCCGATGAATGGATCATGCGTAAGTATCACGATTACCAAAATTACTACATCAGAGAATGGACAAAAGGCATTGAGAGCGTTGATAATCCCGAGGACAGGCAAAAGCTTCGTGATATGCTTGCGCCCTACGCAAAGGGTGCCGGAAGCTATGTCAAGGACGACAGGTTCTTCAGAATCATCAGAACCTTATGGCATGATGATCTGGAGGAGATCAAGCTGAAGATACTTGACCCCCGGTATGACTATATCAGCTTTGACATCTTCGATACCCTGGTGATGAGACCCTTCTACAGACCCACTGATCTGTTTTATCTGCTGGACAGGCTGTATGAAACAAAGTACAGCACCAATACAAGCTTTCATCAGATCAGAATCGATGGTGAGGCAGCTGCAAGGAAAAGGCTCTCGATGCAGCATCCCGATTTTCAGGATGTCATCATTGATGAGATCTATGACTGCATCAGTGAGCTGTACGGAATTCCGCCTGAGTTCTGCAATGCCCTTAAGGAAGAGGAAAAAAGGCTGGAGGTACAGTTTTGCAGCGTCAGGAGGACTGTAAGGGAGCTGTATAATCTGGCTTTATATGCAGGGAAAAAGGTCATTTTGATTTCAGACATGTATCTTGACAGGGAAACGATAAGCAAGATCCTGACGAAAAACGGCTATAAAGATTATCACAGCATATTCCTTTCATCGGATAAACGTAAACTAAAGCATACCGGGGACCTTTTCAGGGCTGCTCTGGATGAGCTTGATGCCGACCCAAAAAGAATTCTGCATATGGGTGACAATCATTACTGCGATTTCATCAAGGCAAGCGAGCTGGGTTTTGAAACCGTTTATATCCCAAGAGCCATGCACGTATTTGAAAACAAGGTCAAGGAGTTTGAAACAGGCGAGCTAAGCGCACTTGCCCAGAAGGTCAGCGGTGCAATACTGGACAGGAGCAAGCTGCTGGAGTCTGTCGGTTATGGCATGATGATTGCTATGGCCGCCAACCATTACTTCGATAACCCCTTCCGCCCCTTCAACGATGAAAGCGATTTTAATGCAGATCCCTATTTTATCGGATATTATGCTGTGGGCATGCATTTGGCAGGGCTGCTGAACTGGATCAGGCAACAGGCCTTCGGCTATAAAAGGATACTTTTTATGGCCAGGGACGGCTATCTCGTCAAGCAGGCCTATGACATCTGGGCAAAATGCTTTGCAAAAGCACCCGAATCGGCCTATATCTATACCTCCCGAAAATTGCTTCTGCCCGCTTTAATAGACAGTACCGCCGATTTTATGAATCTTCCTGTGGTCTACACCCAATACAGCCCTTTAGCCATTATAAGGCTTCTGGATTTTTGCACCCGGGATATGGCCCAGGAAGCTATATCTGAGGTTCTTAACCAATTCGGAGTTGATGGCGAGAAAAAGTTTGAATCAAAGCTGGAATACCAGGAGTTTATCAAATTTTATCTGGAGCATTTTTACGACAAAAGGAAGCATGGCGCTGCAAAGAAGCGCCTTAAGGAATACTATAAAGGCATATCTAATACGGATATCGCCTTCGATATGGGATATTCGGGCAATATTCAGAGTGCCTTTGTTAAAGCCGTGGGAAAACCGGTGGATGTTATGTTTGTGCATAATGACGCTGTTAAGAGCATGCAATTATCAAGAAAGCGGCATTTCAGCATTAAGACATTCTATGATTTCTCACCCGCCGTTACAGGCCTGTTAAGGGAGCATATCCTGTCCGACCCCGGACCGGCTTGTATCGGGCTTAAGCAAAACCAGGACAAGCCCATGCCTGTATTTGAGCCGGTTCAGCATCTTTACACCACCGACTTTGTGCTGAATAAACTACATAGTGGTGCGTTGGATTTTATCAGGGCATTTTGCAGCAGCTTTGATGGGTATTTGGATTATGTCACCTATAAAAGCTACGAGGTCTCCCTTCCCTTCGAGGCCTTTCTCAGAATACCTAAGGGACATGATATTCAAATATTCGAGGGTTCTTACTTTGAAGACAAGGTCTACGGCAGGCAGGATGCCATAAACATTGCGGCATTCATGGAAAATCAGTACAGGTCCATGCCTCAGTTTGCCAGCGATGAAGCTATTGCTTTATATAAAGCTAATTTAATAGACAGCTTGAAATACCAGCGGCAGGTGGTATACTTTGGTACGGGCAAAAAATGCAGGGAGGTTTTGGCCGAATACCCCGACATGCCTGTGAGCTTTTTCCTGGACAACAACAGGAAGATTACCGGAACAACTCTTAACGGAAAGGAAATAAAGCATCCCGATCAAATTGAGAACTGGAACGGCATTTACATCATCATTACCACCTATTACAGCTCCGAGATTGAAAAGCAGCTAAGGAATTTTGGTCTGAAAAAGTACAAGGACTTTATCAGCTTTCAGGAGCTGTTCAAGATTACATGAGCAAAAAGCATAAGATAAGGATAAGTGTTATTGCTACAGCATAATGTCCAGCAATAGATATTGTTAAGTGTCCGAACATTGACGGAGTTAGCGTCCAAAAGTGATAGAAAACACCCTGCCCCTCCAAGGGGAGGGAGAATCAAGA
>Ga0116192_1003178_pt1 | contig 10423 bp, 9 predicted proteins | sample AD_UKC113_MetaG_FD_89876 | JGI IMG/M metagenome (GOLD analysis project Ga0116192, IMG submission 89876) | Active sludge microbial communities of municipal wastewater-treating anaerobic digesters from Hong Kong - AD_UKC113_MetaG | ecosystem: Engineered > Bioreactor > Anaerobic > Digestate | place...
ATATTTTCGTAATATAATTACAACTGAAAGTTTGTAAATAAAAAATCCAATTTTGATTTTACCTTATTTTTATTTATTTTAAAAATACTGAATTGAGATATATTAAATTTTTATATGTTGAACGCTGGTATCCTTGCACAAAAAATTTTGGTAGAGTGAAGGGGAAAAAATAAAATAGACACGATGGTAGAGTAGAAAGTTCAAACAGAAATTTTCTCTTTATTTGCTATAGAAATTTGTTATATAATACATTTCTAGAACAACCAAATAATTTTTGATAAAGAGAAAATAATAATATTCATATAAATATTAAAAAGGAGAAAAAATGGGTATTACAATAAGAAGAGAATTGTATGTAAAAGCACAGGATAAAAATATGTGTGAATGGCGTTCTCAAAAATATGTCAATGGGGAAGGACTAAAAAGAGTGGAAATTAGAAGTTTAGAAGGAGAATCCGACTGGAGTAGTGGCTTATTTGAGAGATATTCTGATGATAATGGGCGTACATGGAGCCAATGGAAAGATATATATTCACAGGGATATGAAAAAAAAGGAGAAGATGAAATTTCCACTAACTATGGCTGTGAAACATATAATCCACAATATAAACATTTTGTATCACTTATGATGAACAGGATATTTTTAGGTGGACATACTCAGGCATACAAAAGATTTTGGGAAAAGGGCGAAGCAGGATTTATTGACCATTGTTTTCTATCAGTTCGTAACGATAAAAGCCAAAATAGTTCAGTGAAACTAATTAAATATGAAGAAGGGGCTGATTATGATCCTGATAACTGGCTTAACCCGGAATATATCACTCGTAATCGTGCTTATTTTGGATGTAATATTGATATTTTGAATAATGGAGAAATAATTTTCCCCATCGGTGCTAATGTTAAGGCATGTTGCCGTATTCTCTCCCTAAACATCAATGATATATTCCCTTCCTGCCCAGATATTATGTGTGGTATGATTGTAGTGCGTGGTATATTTAACCAATCTTCTGGAAACTATGATTTTATATTTTCTAAACCAGTTGTTATAAGTGATTTGAAATCTTCCAGAGGTATTGATGAACCTGCAGCAATATCTCTGCCATCAGGTAGAATTATTGCTGTATTCCGTGGAAGTAATATTGAATGCAGGAATTGGAATACTCGTATAGAACCTGGCACTCCTTCACATAAATGGTATTGTTGGTCTGATGATGGTGGAAAAACATTCACTGACCCTGTTCCATGGCACTTTGATAATAGAGAGGTTTTTTACTCTCCTGCCTCTATTTCTAATTTTATCAAAAGTATAAGTAATGGGAAGATATATTGGATTGGGAACATTACTGGATATAATGCTTATGGAGGACATCCTCGTTATCCTCTGGTAATAGCAGAAGTTAATGAGAGAGGGCTACTTAAAAAAGAGACATTGACTATAATTGATACTAGGCAGGAAGGAGAAAGTAAAGAAGTGCAACTTTCAAATTTCAGTATTTTACAGGATAGAGAAACAGGACTTATAGAACTCTACCTAACAAAAATAGGACAACACGAAGGATATACATGGTGGGCAGATTGTTATAGATATTTTATTGATGTTAATAAATAAGGGATTTCGTCACATTTTAAACATTTAATATATCTTCTTTAACAAAAGTAATTTTTTCTCTATACATTACAAGAAATAATCAGAGAGAATTTTTGTTTTTCTCTCCCTTTATAAAATCCTATCATGATTTCTGAAGGAGCAGGTCGGAATGAATTTATTTATTGTTTTTACTCTATGTTTTTGTGTCCAATGGCTCCTTTGGACCTAATATATGGGTTTCACTAAGGTCTTACAATACATTTGGGGAAAATTTGAAAAGAAAAATTTTCTCTGTGCTAAATTAAAAAAGGAAAGTTGACCAGAAATACCTTATAAAGTAAAATTTAACTACTATGGACATGAATAAAATTGAGGAAAAATTTGAAATTATTAAAAAAAATACTGTTGAAATAATAAATGAGGATGAATTAAAGAAGAAAATAAGAAAGTCAATAGAGGAAAAAAGACCATTACGGGTAAAATATGGAATTGACCCAACTGCTCCTGAAATACATTTAGGTCATACAGTTCCAATAAAAAAACTAAGGGACTTTCAAAGATTGGGGGATAAAATTCTATTTCTTATTGGTGATTTTACTGCAAGAATTGGAGACCCAACTGGCAGAAAAGAAACAAGACCTATCCTCTCTGTTGAAGAAATTAAAAAAAATTTATTAAGATATAGACAACAGGTTGCAAAACTCCTTGATATTGAGAAAGTTGAATTTGTGTATAATTCTACATGGCTTGCTAAACTTAAACTTGAAGAAATAATAGAACTGACATCTATTTTTACTGTTGCTCAAATTCTTGAAAGAGATGATTTTACAAAAAGATATAAAGAAGGATATCCAATATATCTTCATGAATTTTTTTATCCACTTTTACAGGGATATGATTCTTATCATTTAAAAGCAGATATAGAAATTGGAGCAACAGAACAAAAGTTTAATTTACTTGCAGGAAGGACAATTCAGGAATTTTTTGGACAGAGTAAACAGGTTGTTATTACAATGCCTATTTTAGTTGGAATAGATGGAAAATTAAAAATGAGTAAATCATATGGAAATCATATTCCAATAGAAACAACACCTGATGAAATGTTTGGGAAAATTATGTCAATTCCTGATGACATTATGAAAGATTACTTTTTACTTCTTACAGGTATCCCTTCTGAAATTTTTAGTAAAAAAATAGAAGAAAACCCAAGACAGGCAAAGTGTTTTTTAGCAAAAGAAATTGTCAGAGAATTTTTTGGAGAAGAACAAGCAAGAAAAGCAGAAGATAAATTTAATAAAATTTTCAGAGATAAAGAAACTCCGGAAGAAATACCTGAATTTAAAATCCCTGCCGACCTTCTTGAAGATAGCAAAGTAAATGTCATTGATTTAATATATGCCTCTGGAATTATTAGTTCAAAATCAGAAATAAAAAGATTAATTTCCCAAGGTGGAATTAAAATAAATGGAGAAAAAGTAAAAGATACTGATTTTGTTTTTGAAGTAAAGGACGGACAAATTATAAAAATAGGAAAAAGAAAATTTCTGAAAATAAAGAGGTGAAAATGGAAAATATAAGAGAAAAACTAACTGAATATGGTAAAAAAATTGTAGAGAAAAAACTTGTTGCTGGCTCAGGTGGAAATATAAGTGCAAGAGAAGGAAATTTTGTTTATCTTTCTCCAAGCGGTTTTTTTCTTGATGATATAAAAAACAACGAGTGGGTAAAAGTTGATATAAAAACAGGTGAAATTTATGGAGAGTTAAAGCCAACATGTGAAATTTCAACGCATCTGGGTATTTATAAAGAAAGAGAAGATGTAAAAGTTGTTTTTCACACTCACCCACCATTAACAGTTGGGTTGATATCCTCTGGAATGGACTTTAAACCATTTTTTCCGGATTTTGTCGCTGTTTTAGGGAAAGAAGTTCCTGTAATTGATTATGTTCCACCAGGTGGAGAAGAAATGAGAAAAAGAGTTGTTGAAAAAATAAAAAATTCTAATGTAGTGCTGATAAGAAATCATGGTGCTATTTGTATAGGAGAAACATTTAAAGAGGCATTTGCAAGAGCATGGCTGGTTGAAGATACAGCAAAAAGTTTAATTGCCTCACTTATATCTGGTAAATTAAGGTATTTTACAAAAAAGGAAATTAAAGGAATAGAAAACCTTGAATCAGAAGATTACAGAAAAGCAATCCTTAAAAAAATGGAATAATGAAAGAAAAATGGAAAGTTGATAAAAAGAATATTTTATTAAAAAATGTCCTGATAGCAGGGATATTAAATATAACCTCTGATTCTTTTTATGATGGTGGAAAATTTATTGATATTGAAAAAGCAATTGTAAGAGGAAAAGAAATTATAAAGGATGGAGCGGATATAATTGATATAGGAGGAGAATCATCAAGACCTGGTAGTATTCCAATAAGTGAAAAAGAAGAAATTAAAAGAGTTATACCTGTAATAAAAGAACTTTCAAGTGAAAATATAATTATCTCAGTTGATACATATAAATCAAAAGTGGCAGAAGAAGCAATAAAAAATGGTGCAAAAATTATAAATGATATTTCTGCTTTAGAGATGGATAGGAAATTAGTAAATATATTAAAAACAAGTGAGTGTGGGTATGTTTTAATGCATATGAAAGGTACCCCAAAAATTATGCAAGAAAATCCATACTATAAAGACACAATTGGTGAAATCACAGAATTCTTTAAAGTAAAATTAGAATATATTGAAAAAAATGGAATTGATATTGAAAGAGTTGTAATAGACCCTGGAATTGGATTTGGAAAAAGAGTTATTGATAATATCCTTATTCTAAAACATCTTGATAAATTCAAAAAATTTAAGAGACCTATTTTTATTGGAACTTCAAGAAAAGCATTTATAGGGAAAATTTTGAATTTAGAAGTTGAACAACGACTTGAAGGTTCTCTTGCAACAGTTGTTTATGCATACTTAAAAGGAGGTAGAATTTTCAGGGTTCATGATGTAAAGGAAACAAAAAGAGTACTTGATATTATACAGGCAATAGAAAATGAGAATATTGGGACTTGATATAGGGACAAAAAGAATAGGAGTTGCAATAAGCGATGAAAGTTGTACTATTGCAAGAGGACTTGGAATTCTTGAAAGAAACGGGAAAGAGATAAATAAAATTAAAGAAATAATTGAAAAATATAATATTGAAAAAATTATTTATGGACTTCCTTTAAGGATGGATGGTTCAATAAGTGGACAAACAGAATTAGTTATTTCCTTTATTTCAAAACTAAAAAACGAGATAAAAATCCCTTTAAAAGAATGGGATGAAAGATTGAGCACAAAAAATGCAGAAACAATTTTAATTCAAGCAGACATAAGTAGGAAAAAAAGAAAAAAACTTATTGATAAACTTTCTGCTCAAATAATTTTACAGAATTACCTTGATTCAAAAACCCTTGAAAATAAAACCATTGAGGATATAGAACATGAATATTAACTTGCTTGATAAAATTTTTCATGGAGTCAAAATAAAAATACAAAAAGTAAGAATAAAAAAGTGTTATTACTATATTCCCCTCTACACATTTTTGACTTTTTATGTATGACTGGTTATAATTCAAAAAATTAATAATTTAGCCAATTAAAAAGGAGATATTATGAGAAAAATTAAATGCGCAGTTGTTGGAACGGGTATTTTTGGCGAATTACATGTTGAAACATATGCCTCTTACGATAAGGCAGACCTTTTAATTATTTGTGATTCAAATGAAGACAGAGTAAAAAAAGTAAGTAAGAAATATAATGTAAAATATACTCTGGACTATAAAGAAGTTGCAGAAAATGAGGAAATAGAGGCAGTAAGTGTTGCAACTCCTGATTTTGCTCATAGAGATATAGTTGTTGAAATGCTCCAAAAGGGTAAACATGTTCTTGTTGAAAAACCAATGGCAACAAATGTTAAAGATGCCGAAATAATGCTTGAAGCCGCCAAAGAAAGTGGAAAAATTTTAATGATTGATTTCCATAATAGATTTAATCCTGCGTTTATTCAGACAAAAGAGAGATTTGATAATGGGGACTTTGGAGATATTGGAATGATTTATACAAGAATGAGTGATGCAATATCTGTCCCTCTAAAATGGTTTTCCTGGTCAGACAAAAGTGGTCCACAATGGTTTTTATTCCCTCATATTGTTGACCTTGTAACATGGATAAGTGGAGAAAAGGTAAAAAAGGTTTATGGTATAGGTAAAAAAGAAGTTTTAAAATCACATGGACTTGATATTTATGATACAGTAACAGGGATTCTTGATTTTGGAAAGTTTTATGCAACTGTTGAGACATCATGGATTATACCTGAGGTATGGACATCAATATGTGATTTTTATTTTAAATTAGAAGGAAGTAAAGGAAGAGTTGAAGCGGATTTTGGAGATATGGGATTGAAAATAGCATCTGATGTAAAAAAGACAATGGAAATTCCTTTATATACTGGATATATCCCAACTTATGGAAAATTACAGGGATTTCAACCACTACCAATTATGTATTTTATTGATTGTATACTGGAAAATAAGAAACCATTTATTACTCCTGAAGAGGGTTTAGAAAATGTAAAAATAATTTCTTCTATTATAAAATCAGTTGAGACAGGAAAAGTTGTTGAAATTTAAGGAGGATAAAAATGAAATTAGGAATAGTAACTTATCAGATTGCGGCTGATTGGGACATTGATACAATAATTGAAAAGTGTAAGAAATTAGGTTATGAAGGTGTGGAATTAAGAACCGGCCATAAACACGGTGTTGAAACAACTCTTTCAAAACAAGAAAGAGAGGATATTAAAAAGAAATTTCAAGAGAGCAATATTAAACTTGTTGGGCTGGGAAGTGTTTTTGAATATCATAGTCCCGATAAAGAAGAATTAAGAAAAAATATTGAAGGAACAAAGGAATATATAATTTTAGCCAAAGATGTAGGGGCAGAGGGAGTAAAAGTAAGACCAAATGCTTTTCCTGAAAATGTTCCAAGAGAAAAAACAATAGAGCAGATTGGTATATCTTTGAGAGAAGTATCTTCTTTTGCTGCCGATTACGGGATAAAAATACGACTTGAAGTTCATGGGAAAGAAACATCCTATCCTTATTATATAAAACAAATGATAAATATAGCAAACCATCAAAATTTATATATTTGTTGGAATTCAAACATCACAGATATTGATGAAACAGGTTCAATTGAAAAAAATTTTAACCTGCTTAAAGATAAAATTGATATATGCCATATAAATGAGTTATGTAATGAATACCCGTGGATAGAACTTTTTAAACTTTTAAATCGTATAAATTTTGATGGATTTTGTCTTGCAGAAATTCAGGCAAGTTCAGAACCAGATAGATTACTTTCTTATTATAAAGTTCTTTTTAACACTTATAATAAAATTGTTCAAACTGAAAAATAAAAAATTATGCGAATTGAAGTTGCCATAATGTATAGTACACCCCTTGCTTATCAAGTAGTTGCTGATGTGTTCCTTCTTCAACAATTGTTCCATCTTTAAGAACAATTATTTTATTAACTTTTTTTAATGTTGAGAGTCGGTGAGCAATTATAAAAGATGTTCTATTTTCAAGTGTCTGGTCAATTGCTTTTTGTATCATTTTTTCTGATTCTGTGTCAAGAGAAGAAGTTGCCTCATCAAAAATTAAAATATCAGGGTCTTTATAAATTGCTCTTGCTATTGAAATTAATTGCTTCTGCCCTCCTGATAAAGTTATTCCTCTTTCACCAACAATCGTATTTTCTCCTTCTGGCAAAGAATTTATTAACTGCGCTATTCCATCCATTTTTATTACTTCTTTAAACCTTTCTTCATTTTCAAATCCAAGTGTTATATTTTCTTTAACTGTTGAATGAAATAAAACTGGTTGCTGTGAAACAAAACCAATATGCTGTCTTAAAGAATTTATTTTATATTCTTTAATATTTTTCCCATCAATTAAAATTTCACCTTTTTCAGGGTTATAAAATCTCAAAAGAAGTCCTACTAAAGTTGTTTTTCCAACGCCAGTTGGCCCAACTATCCCTATTTTTTCACTTTTTTCAACTATAAAACTTATTCCTTTTAAGACCTGTTTCCCTTCAAAAGAAAAAAACACATCTTTAAACTCAATATTTTTTTTAAGTCCCATAAAGACATCTTTCCCTTCTTCAACAACTGAACTTTCTGTATCAAGAACGGAAAATACTCTTGGTAAAGCAGAACTTGCCTGTTTTATCAATCCATATGTCTCTCCAATTCCTTTTAATGGACTTATCATTGAAAGAAGAGCAACAAAAAACAAAAATAAAAAGCCAGTACTCATTCCCCCATTTATTATTTTAACTGCTCCGTAATAAATAAGTCCACTTGATGCAACTGCTCCTGCAAATTCAGTAAATGGAGATATTATAAGCAATCTTTTTACCATACTTATTACATTTTTAAATATATTTTCATTTTCCTTCTTAAATTTCTCTTTCATATATTCTTCTCTGTTGTACACCTTTATAATTTGCTGTCCATATACACTTTCATTTATAACATTACCAATTTCTCCATATGCTATCTGTATTTTTTTGCCTAATTTTCTTAATTTATTTCCCATTTTAAAAACAGGATAAAGAATAACAGGGAACATAAATATTGAAAGTAGACTCATTTTCCAATCAATTGTAAAAATTATTACAAAGTAGGAAAAAGTGAGTAATATTGGAAATACAAATTTAGGGAAAAATGATTCAAAAACAACATTTAGAAGGTTAACATCATAAATTATTCTTGTTGTTAATTCACCCGTTTGTTTTTTTGCAAAAAAATCATCTGATAAACTCATAATTTTTGTGTAAAGTAATTCCCTTACATCAGTCAATAACCTTGTTGAGAAACATCTATAAAAATAATTCTGTAAATAAAAAAATAGCCCTTTAAGAAAAAGAATAGTTATTAAAAAAATAAGAAGGTATTTCAAAAGTAATAAGGATGGGAGTTGGTTTATTTTAAAAATCAATGGTTCTATTTTAATTTTTATAATTTGAGGTAAATTTTCTGGCAGAATAATTTTTTCTTTTTTAACAAGGACTTTATCCATTAAAGGTACTATTGCTGAAAGAGAAACACCATTGGCAAAAACAGAAAGAATTGTAAAAAAGATACCTGCCACGAGTAAGTGCCACCTAACTTTTACATAATTTTTAATTTTAAAGAATTCTTTTATCATTTTTTCCCTTTTGTCAGTTCTAAAATAAATTCTGCAACTTTTTTGCTTACACCTTCCTCTCCAATTTTTTCTTTTAAATATTTAAAACTTTTAATTTCTTTTTGATATATTTCTTTTTTACCAATTAAATCAATAATATCTTTCTTCACCTTTTCTTTTGGTATTTTTTGTATATACTCAGGAACGACATTTTCTCCTATAAAAAGATTAACTGGACTTACCATGTTTAATTTTACCATACATCTACCAATAAAATAATTTAAAAAAGATGTTTTATAAAAAACGATTAGTGGTTTCAATAAAAGAGATACTTCTAAATTAACAGTGCCACTTGTAGATAAAATTAAATCTGAATTTTCAATCAAAGTGTACGGGAAACCTTTAAAAATTTCAAACTCAATTCTTTTTCTTTTACATATTTTTTTTATAACCATTTCTATTTCCTCATCAAAAGATGAAATACCAACATCAAAATCAATTTCTTTTTTCAAGTCATAAACAATATCTAAAATTACAGGTAATGTGTAAGAAACCTCCTGTATTCTACTTCCAGGTAATATTCCAATCATCTTCTTATCTCTTTTTCTATCTTCTCCTTTTTTGATAAGGTCTACAACAGGATGCCCAAAATATGTACATTTTATCCCTTCTTTTTTATATATATTCTCTTCAAAAGGGAATATTGGAATAACAAAATTTATATATTTTTTAATTTTTTTTATTCTTTTGTAATTATGAGCCCAAATTTTTGGAGGAATATAATAGACATTAAAAAATTTCCTTTTAAGTTTCTCTGCAACTTTAAGATTAAAAGCAGGGTTATCAATAAAAACAATTATATCTGGAATTCTTTTTTCAATTTCATAAATAATTTTTTTAAAAAATTTTAAATATGAGGGGAGTTTTAAAATAACAGAAGAATATCCCATATATCCAACTGGCATGCCTTTAATAATTTCAACACCAACTTCCTCAAGTATTTTTCCACCTGTCCCAAAAATTTCAATATCAGGATTTATTTCTTTGATATTTTTAGCAAGAATTGCTGCATAATTGTCCCCTGAAACTTCTCCTGTAAAAATCCCTATTTTCATTTTAAAATGGATGAGAAATACCAAAAAGATAAAGATTTGAGTTAATTCCTGAATTTGGATGGTCTATTCCTGCATTTGAAATATGTCTATATCTATATTCAAGAAAAATGATATTTTTTTTAAAAGAAAACTTAATACCTCCGCATATCTGGTCAACAAAATTAAAATTTGTTGATTGTTCATAAGTATCCTGTGAAATATATATAATTCCACTTCCACCTTTTATATACGGAGAAATCCTTTTATTTCTAAAAAAATTGTATTTAAAGAAAAAAGCAAGTCCAACTTCAAAATTGTTTTCTGGCTTGTAAACATAAGAAACAAAAGGTTCTAACTGAAAATCCCAGACATCTGATAAAGGATAAGAAAAATCAACTGCAAAAATGGGAAATTGATAATCGGGTTGTCTTTCAAGTTTTCCTTCTCCATAACCAACAAAATAATCAATAGAAGAAGGTTTTTTTATATCAAAAGCATAAACATTAACAACA
>Ga0116192_1003180_pt1 | contig 10418 bp, 9 predicted proteins | sample AD_UKC113_MetaG_FD_89876 | JGI IMG/M metagenome (GOLD analysis project Ga0116192, IMG submission 89876) | Active sludge microbial communities of municipal wastewater-treating anaerobic digesters from Hong Kong - AD_UKC113_MetaG | ecosystem: Engineered > Bioreactor > Anaerobic > Digestate | place...
CAAGGTAAATGGTATTAACTGTACCAAGCGAACAGTGGTGACTGACAGGGATAGTATCGAATGCGAAGTGGTGGCCACAGAGGAACAAAAGCTGTTCGAGGTTGAGGTCTCCAAGGACGGTTTTTGTGCCTACCTTACTGTCTATCCTCCAGTGAAGATAGTTAAGAGGCTTCGCGACTCCGAACCGGTCACTGAGCTCGAACTTGCTGTAGACGAGTTTGTGGAGCCTTTGCCTCCCTTGTCTGTGACTGAAGCGTTGGAGGCTCTGCGTGAAAAAGGGGTAGTATATGGTCTTGATGAGGAGAAGGTCGAGCAGGCAGTCCTCCGGCACAGTGGAATTCGCGTGGCAGTGGCTTTTGGCAAGCCGGCTGTACCTGGGAAGAACGGGTATCTGGACCTGGTGTTTAAGCGGCGTGTGAAAGCAGCCAGTGAGAGGAACAAAAAGATAAAAATTGATTTCCGAGAGCTGGCCGCCTTTGAGTTGGTAGAGGTGGGCGAGGTTATTGCCAGAATCATTGATCCAGTTCAAGGGCAGCCGGGGATGACGGTAACGGGAAAAGAGATACCCTGCGGGGTAGCCAAGCCGGTTCAGTTTAATGTTGGACAAGGAGTCAGGCAGGTCGATGATCGTTTGATTGCGACGATAAGCGGCAGGCCGAAGGTGACAGGAAGTTTGGTAGAAGTTTTGCCTCAGCTGGTAATTGAAGGTGATGTTGACCTCAGTACGGGTAACATCAAATTTTCAGGTGATGTCTTCATTCAGGGGGGCGTTGCACCTGGAATGACTGTCAGAGCTGAAGGCATGGTCATGATCTCAGGCATAGTAGAGAAAGCTTGCGTGATAGCTGGAGACGGAGTGATTAGCCTGAATTCAGTACTGAACTCGCGGGTACGGGCAGGGGGTGAATCAGCCGAGTTAGGCAAGGTGTTACCCCTTGCTAAGCAGATACTTCACGACCTGGAAATACTGAGCGACGCGGTGGAACAGGTAAACTTGAGACTCCAGTGGCGTGGAGAAGAACCGGTTCAGGCAGGAAGGATAGTCGAGGTACTGATTGAAAGGAAACTGCGTGAGCTTCCTCGTATGGCGAAAGAAGTTCTTGAAATATGCGAGCAGAAGGGGCTACATTTAGAAGCAGGCGAGGTCAAACTGTTTCAATCCATAGGAGACTTCGTCCTTCACCCCCTTTCCAGTCTGGTCAGCGGTGAGGCAGACCAGGTGCGTCAGTTGGTTGTGGATTTAAAGGAGTGGATATCGAACGTAGAGGATCGGATGAAAAGAAAATCGGAGGTTTATTTACGGTATGCTGTCAACAGCGAGGTTTATGCTACAGGGTCCATAACTGTTGACGGACAAGGCTGTTTCAACACCTTGCTTTCCTCGGGCGACCGGGTTACTGTGAAGGGAGAACCCGGCGTGTTCAGGGGAGGCCAGATAATTGCTGCCAACGAGGTTTACATAAAGGAGCTGGGATCCGAGGCGGGGGCTTTGACCAAAGTGGATGTGCGCGAAGACCGCCGGGTAGTTTGTGAACGCATCTTAGGCAGTACTCTCATCGGGATAGGAAGACGTTCGGTGAGAATAGATGAGCCCCGAAGATCCCTGGTGGTTTGGATGGATAAAGACCGAAGGATAAGGATGAGGTGAAACCGTGCGAATTCTTTATTCACGGCAGTACCGGCTTTATTTGAGCGAGTATATGCCGCCTTCAGGCTTCCTGCATGTTGTGAGGTATGCGATCGATTTGTTTAAAACAGCAGAACCGAATCAATTCCTAAACAAGCTGTTACCATATATATTGAGAAACGTTAATAAGATTGATTGGAACGCTGCTACTTGAAAATTGATAACAAATGGGTTGGAAAGACCATAGGCACGTAGACGTGCAATATTACCTGGGATAAAAGCTCAGGCACCTACCATCTCCACCTTGCGGCAAGTATCTTAACTCACGGCTACATGCCATTTGACCGGGAAGTTTTTACTCAAAATTTGGGACATGACCTTTACCGATGTCAGCTACCGCTTGGGTATACTTGTAGGGTGATATGTGGGATGTACTAAAGATAACTTTAAACTAAAAAACCCGCGGTAGAACCCTGGAGGCGACGCCTTGTGCTCGAATATTTGTGGAAGGGTGATATAGGTGACCAATAGGTGTTGTACATTACGTTTTCGAAATTGCGTAAATGTCGATGCCAATAGTTAGAACTGGTTTGATTCTTACGTCACTGCTCTTCGTCCATAACCGTATAACTCAAGAATGAGGAAGAAGATCGAGCCGGATTTGATTTTCTGTGCCGGGGATATGAATGAACATCTGATATCCATTAGCCAGGGTGCGGTGCTGCTCCCATTTTTTGTTTTTCAGATGATATCGGACTGTGCAAAGGTATCACTCGATAAACTTAGGAGGCAGCGGTTTACCGCCCATTGCGATTACTGCCTGCTCTATCGTTTGCAAGCCGCGGGTTATCATTTGCTTGGAAGTACCATGGGCGAGCGGCTTCCCTTCTTCATTGGTAACCATTGCTTCGGCCAAGCACACATTTCTTCCGATTTTTATGCGGCGACCCTTGACAATAAGCTTTCCTTCTTTAACTGGGGCCAAATTGTCAACGTTCAGATCGAGCGAAATTAACCCTATATTTTCATCTAGCTCGCAATACACTGCCCAGTAGGCCGCAGTGTCAATCAACGAAGAATAGACGCCGCCGTGAATACCTCCGAACGGATTAAGATGCTTTTTTTCCATCGTTGTTTCCACTAATGAATAGCCGGGACCGATATCGCGAACTACCATGGAAAGCAGTTGAAAGTAAGGCCCCGTGTTTATCAAATCGATAACTGCCTGTACGTGTTCGGGATTGAGCTTTCGCGCCATTAAGGATCACCCCCTTTCATTTACCCACCAGTTTTGTCCTCTTAGGAGTTTACTTTAGGTTTTATCCTCGACGTTGATTTGCTGTGCTACGTACTCGTCGAGTGCTTCTATCTTAACCAACCCAATGGCTAGGGATTTGTGGAAAGACACGACCATTTCTAGCATTTCTTCTTTAGATATAGCCTTTAATATTATCCATTTATAGAGCAGGTATTTTTCGACTGCTAGAATGGCATGGGCGATAGGAGCTACTGGCAGATTGCGAAAAATTCCATGCCGTATACCGTAGTCTATGTTTTTGATAGAGAATTCAATAAGCTTGTCATCAAACTCTTTTAGGCACTGGTCAATAACGTCGCTTGTTCCCGCTGCTCGGCAATATATCTCCGACAGTTTTTCATTTTGAGCAAACACTTCCATGGTCACTCTCTTTGTTTCGATGAAGCGAACGTAAAGATTTTTTTCCTGGGTGTAATAGTTCTTTATGCTGGAAATTATCTGGCTTAAGAATTCCTCTAAAAGTGCTTTTAAGATTTCTTCTTTACTGTTGAAGTATTTATAGAACGTACCGGTGCCGAGACCGGACCTGTCGATGATAGATCGTACTGTGGTATTGGAATATCCTTTTTCTGCAAAAAGTTCAAGCGCACTTTTCAGCAACCTTTTTCTTTTTTCCATCATTTTTGCCTGCAGATTCAAGCGTTTTGTATCCTGTAACAAGTTCAAGTACCTCATCCCTTTTGAATGAACGTTCGTTCCTAATCTTGTTACAAATTATAACTCTAATGTTTTTGACAAGCAAGCGAGACTTTTGCAAACTGACCGGTCCTTAAAAATCGGGGATGTATCGTAGATAAAAAAGGACTTCACCCCCGGTTTTGCCGAATTCTTTAGGTGAAAACATCCGAAAACAACAAGACAGAAAATACCATGCCCAAGCTATTATCCCGCTTAACCGGCGCAACGCCAAACAGCCCAAAGCCGGGTTTGACTAGGATGGAGTCTGCTGTTTCTTCATACAATAACTGGCAACGATTTTGCCGGTAGCGGTTGTTCTCGGTTTGTTTGAGTCTGGTTTTTTCGGATTATGCAAAAGTCTCTATTATAGAAAACTCTCTCGCTTAAGCAGGAATTTGCCTATAGAAAAGCTAAGACTTACTTCGCCAAGGCATACTATTTAAGGGCTGAAATGCGTCTTTGGGAGGTGTAGCAATATACTCTACCGTTACAAAGTTATTCTGGAGTGGGATGAGGAAGGCAAGGGATATGTTGTTTCCGTTCCCGCCCTGCCTGGATGTTTCACCCATGGGAATACCGTTGAGGAAGCCCTGGAGAGGGCCAAAGAGGCTATAGCGGGACACCTTGAAGCTTTAGCTCAGGAAGGTTTACCCCTGCCCACTAAAGACGTTGAAATAGCCGAAGTGCAGGTAGAGATAGCCTCATAAGCAGGCTACCCAGGGTCACGGGTAAAGAAGTGATGAGTGTGTTAAAGAGGGCTAGCTTTGTGGTGAATCCCAAACCGCTAGGATGGTTCTTATGGTTTAATTTTTGATTTGGCGGGCGGCACCCGACTGTCGAACATCTCTAAACCGCGCCAGCTCTTAGCATCCAAATCAAAGTCAACCGCAGGAACCGTCCCCGTGGTTGCCGCTGAAAAATCTCTTGCCATTATGTTGACCGATCAGCCATATTTGAATTTCTTTAACTGACCCTGCAGAGGGGGCGAAATGTGGGTTTTGGAAGGTTAAAAAAAGAACAGGCTCTGTAAGCTTATCATTGAACGCTGCCTGGAAGAAACGGCCGGGGACCGTTATTCTCCCTTGCGGTAAACCAGGCCCTCAAAAACGGCGATCAGATTATTCTTTTCGTCGCGTACTTTTACCCGGTAAAGCCGGGTCCGCCTCCCCTTAGTCTCTTCCACGGCCTCGGCGGTAAGGACTGCTCCGGGCGGGGGTGCCTGGACATAGGTAATTGTTACGCTCAGCGCGACAGCAGTTGTTCCCCCTGCATTGCTGGCAGCACCAAAGGCTGCATCGGCCACGGCAAAGATGGCCGCTCCATGCGCTCCACCGAGGAAATTACACAGCGAGTCCGACACCGCCATTTCTACCACCGCATACCCTGGTCTGACTTCTAAAAAGCGCATGTCCAGGTGGCGAGCAAAAGGATCGGCTGTAATTTTTTCTTTCACCTGGTCCTGACTCGCTTCATCACCGAGATTCATTGTTGCCACTTCACATCCTCCTTTCGTGATAGCCGAACGGTTTGTAAAAACCTTGACAAAGACAAAACCTGAGTCCAGTCAGAAGACCCTAACCACCTTTTTCAACAGGCAAGCCCGGCAGCGCAGGTTGCAGCCCCAGAAATAAAGACAGGCAATCTCGAAATCGGGTGAGTAAGTGACATGATAAACATTCGTGGCTTTTGCCAGCTGTAAAGAAGGGTTTGACAAACCCGGTATTTCTGTCGCCTTCATCATGCTTTTCCACCGCCTTATTCCTCTAACGTCTTCTGCAATCGCACCTCACCACATGCAGGATCATTTCCACAATGTGTCGAACCATTAACATGAGACCTCGCCCTCACCCTCCTTTGTTGACATTCGTGTTGGGATTTGATTACCCTATAGAGGCAACCTGCGAGGTCCCTTCTGCTACTTCCTGTCTCAATTTACCTACCACGATTTTACACTTTTGCGGGCGAAACGCGATAGCTTAAACGAGTTTTCTTGACAGTAGCTGTGAACAGGGCTAAAATTTGTTATGACAGGATTTTTGGGAAATTGGGGTTTATATTTGAGGAGAGGTTTAAATGGCTGTTACCAGGCGGCAGATGGACTTCTTGCGGATCATCAAACAGGTCTACGAAGCTACGAGCCTGCCCGTGCACTACGCTCGTGTGGCTGAATTGCTGGGAATAAGCAAATGGAGCGCTTATGAAATGCTGAAAACACTGGAAAGAAAAGGATTCCTGACCAGCCAGTACGAGGTCGACCAAGAGAAAAAGTATCCTGGGCGGGCACGGGTAATGTTTGCGCCTACTCAACTGGTTAATCTCGTATTGTCGGGAAAAACGTTGGAAGACATGGCACCCGTTAGGGAGTTTCACTTGCTCAAAGAGAGACTAATGTCTGTCTACGATAAAACTACTAAGATTACTCCGGCAGACCTTGTGGAACAAATGAGGACTGAATTGTCCAGCGTCGAAAATCCCTTAGTGTTCTGCGCATACGTAATCACCATCTTGATATTGCAGTTGCAAACCTTGAGCAAAACCAGCATTTCTTTGCTCAAAAATATGGCTTTGGAAGTATCCGAGGGGAAAATAGGGCTGGCCATGTTTGTTGGTGCTGCAATTGGCAGCATGGCAAAAACAGCTTCCCGGGTTCAGAGGCTTTCTCATATGGTTGACTGCCTGTCGGGGTTCCAGAAGAATCTGGCAATGCTGAGCCAATCTGAGCAGGCGCTGCTGATGAACTTTTTGAGTGAGACATTGGCAAAAGCGACATAATTTTTTTGCGAGTTATTTGTGGAATTTGGGGATAATGTTGATATTGGGGTAAGGGGTAATTTTTTTAAGATGATTTTGGGGATTTTGGGGAGACTTTCCCTGAACAGGAGGTGAGAAAACGTTATCTTTATTTGCTCTTATTCTTAAGATTCCCGGACGTGGTTGGCACCATCCCATCCTTGATTTAAAAAATAGGGGCAGAAAGGAGTGACTGAAAAGTGTTTGAGTACGCCAAAAAGATGGTCGGAGAAGCCGTGATAACGGAAGCGGCGAATTACCTAGCCAAAGACCCGGAAAACAACATTGAAAAACTTCTAAATATCGCCAGTAAGCTGGCTATACGCCAAAACCATAAAGAACAGATTGCATCTGCCGGTAAACACCTTTCCGACAGAGATTCTCACTGGCACAAGCTGCTTGTCAGGACTTTGAGAGAAACCCATCCGAAAGTCCGCGAACGTCTGGCCGTCAATTTCATCATCAACTCGGTGCTGCTCGGCATCCCCAAACAATACGAATTAGCGGAAAAGCTGGGTTATGCCGTACCGTGGGCTATTCTCATGGACCCTACCGACCGTTGCAACCTACGCTGCAAAGGTTGCTGGGCGGGCGAATATGCCAAGAAAAACGACCTCACTTTTGAACTGATGGACCGAATAGTCAAGGAAGGCGAAGAACTCAACATATTTTTCTACCTTTTCTCCGGCGGCGAACCGCTCCTCAGGAAAGACGACATTTTAAAGCTGGCAAAAAAACATCCCGACAGCGTTTTCCACATCTTCACCAACGGGACACTGATTGACGAAAAGTTCGGCGAAGAATGCGCAGACGCAGCCAACGTAGTATTCGCAATCAGCATTGACGGTTTCGAGGAATCTACCGACATGCGCCGCGGTAAGGGGACCTTCGCCAAAGTCATGCAGGCAGCCGATATCCTGCACAAAAATGGGCTCATTTACGGTTTCTCAACCACTTACCACCGCCACAACGTCGAAGAAATCACCTCCGACGAATACATCGACATGCTCGTCGACAAGGGTTTCCGTTTCGGATGGCTTTTCACCTATGTTCCGGTAGGCTCTGAATCTGATTTGGAGTTCATGGCCACTCCTGAGCAGAGGGCGTATGTTTGTAAGCGCATCCGAGAGATTAGGGCCACCAAGCCTATCCTTGTTGCCGACTTCTGGAACGACGGGGAACTCACCGGCGGGTGCATCGCGGGGGGACGGCGCTATTTCCATATCAACGCGGCCGGCGATGTAGAGCCGTGTGCTTTTGTCCACTATTCTTGCGTCAACATCAAGGACACGAGCCTAAAAGAAGCGCTCGGTAATCCGCTTTTTCTGGCTTATCAAGAGCGGCAACCGTTCAACGAGAACCACCTGCGTCCCTGCCCCCTTATAGACAATCCGCGGGGGTTGGCGGCCTGCGTCAAGGAGAGCGAGGCCCGTTGCACCCAGACGGTTTCGCTTGATGCCGAAAAGCTTGCCGGCAGCTTAGAAGCCTACGCTGCCGAGTGGGGCAGGAAGGCCGACAGGATTTGGGAACAAACAAGGAGAAACATTGACCGATAAAAAAGGGGAGGATTTACCGTTTAGTTCCATTGGTGGGACTGAAAGCTGTGGGATACCGGTGAAGCGTGTAATAACCGGTATCCCATTGTACAGCACTCGGTTTTGACATCACGGTTCAGCTCGGCTATTATTTTATTTTCAATGCTTCTTGCAGTCCATATCCGTCTGGAGAAATGTGATGGACCAAACCTATTCGTTCCGCTTCCTTTGCATTGATATGGCGCCCGGTCATGAGTATTTCGCCTGCTCGGGAAAGCCCTATCGAGCGCGGCAAACGTTGGGTAGAAAACACGAGTCCTAGATTGACACCCGTAGCACCAACCCGGGCCGTCTCCTCCATAACCCTTATGTCAGCACAAAGAGCGAGCTCCAAACCGGCTCCCAGCGCAAAACCGCTGATAACTGCTTCTTGCAAAAATTCTATTCCAAGCGCATAGCATATTATTGGGAAAAATGTTGCGAAATTGGTGCTATTTAGTTGCCTGCGTGAGGTCGTTGTTCCCTATAATGGACGTATAGAACTGTTTGAAAGAAGCAGAAAGGTACTTCTATCTATTTAAATGAATATATGCAGCAAACGTGAAATACATTTGCTTACCAGCGCGAGGAGCGGGTTGCCAGAGGAAGGGGTTAATCTGGCGGGGGAGGGGATGGCTCTTGAATGCCGGGGAGTTGCTCATAGATGCTATCACGACGGTCCCTTACATCGCCGCAATGATTGTAGACAAACAAGGCTACGTGGTGTTTGTCAACAAGACCTACCTCAAGATGCTAAAGCGGAGTGAAAAAGAAACCATAGGCAAGCACATCAGCGAGATCACACCTAACAGCCGCACTTTAGAAGTTCTCAAGACGGGCAAAGCTATCATCGGCTACTATTGGCCGATCAACGGGTATGAAGGGGTCGCTTCCAGTATACCTTTGTTCAAAAAAGATGAACTGGTCGGCTGCCTCGCGTACAGCATATTCCTGGATGTTTGGGACGGCAAGACCTTAATGGAAAACTTGGTTAACGAATTAAACGTATACAAGAGGGAAATAACCAATTTGTACGCATCGAAGTATACGTTTGACGCCCTCATCGGCGAATCACAGGCTTTGCAGAAGGTCAAGAAACTGGCTTGTCAGGTAGCAAACCACCCGGATACTACAGTGCTGGTTACCGGAGAGAGCGGAACCGGAAAGGAGTTGCTGGCTCACTCGATTCATAGCGCATCAAGCCGCGCCCGATTTCCTTTCGTGAAGGTAAACTGCGCAGCCATACCTGACAACCTGCTGGAAGCGGAGTTATTTGGTTATGGAGAAGGGGCTTATACCGGGGCCAAAAAAGGAGGTAAGCCCGGCAAGTTTGAGGTAGCTAATGGCGGCACCGTTTTTCTGGATGAAGTAGGGGACATGTCCTTGGCTATGCAGGGGAAACTGCTGAGGGTGTTGCAGGAAAGAGAGATGGAAAGGCTGGGAGACAACAAACCGATACGGGTGAACGTGAGGGTCATAGCTGCTACCAATCGCAGCCTCGAAGAAATGGTCGAACAGGGGAGGTTCCGCGAAGACCTTTACTACCGGCTAAATGTTGTAAGGATCCACATGCCAGCGCTGCGCCACCGGTCTGGAGATATCCCTCTGTTAGTTAAACATCTACTGTGTAAACTGAACAAAAAGTTAAAAACGTCGGTGACGGGGGTATCCGCGCCGGCTATGGAAAGGATTATGAAGTACAGCTGGCCGGGTAACGTGCGTGAGCTGGAAAATGTTTTAGAAAGGGCGTTGATTCTTGCAGACATGAGCGGGTCCAACACCATAACCCCTGAGTACTTAGTGTTGATGAACGACAGGGCAAATGCGTCTGCGGTTTCATTTGGGAAAGGGCTGAAGGCCCTGACCGAGGAGTTCGAACGACAGGTAATCGCCCGTGTCTTGGAAGAGACCGACTACAATAAGATGGAGGCTGCCATTCGCCTGGATATCGATGTTTCTTCACTTTACCGCAAGATAAAACGGTACGGGCTTGGGATCGGCAAAGGTGCTGGGGTCTAATCGAAGAGGGTTCAAAATGTCGGCGGCAAAGCCAAAGAGGAACCTTAAGCTGCCAGTTTCAGCCAAGTGAAACTGGCAGCTTGCATTTTCTCAGGCCTTTTTTACAGTCCCCTTCGAAATACCCCCTCGGGGTACACGACACCAGTTTCCATAGGATGCCAAAACCTTGACCTTAGGGTTTAACGCCCTTTATAAACGGGTTTCCGTTTCTCCATAAAAGCTTTCATCCCTTCTTTCTGGTCTTGGGTAGAGAACAAGAGGGCGAATACTTTCTGTTCGAAAGCAAGCCCTGATGCGAGATCCACGTTCATACCGTAGTTGATAGCTTTTTTGAGAACACGCAGGGCCACCGGAGGTTTGGCCGCGAGTTTGGCTGCTATTTTTTTGGCTTCGGTCATCAGCTGATCCGGAG
>Ga0116192_1003185_pt1 | contig 10395 bp, 6 predicted proteins | sample AD_UKC113_MetaG_FD_89876 | JGI IMG/M metagenome (GOLD analysis project Ga0116192, IMG submission 89876) | Active sludge microbial communities of municipal wastewater-treating anaerobic digesters from Hong Kong - AD_UKC113_MetaG | ecosystem: Engineered > Bioreactor > Anaerobic > Digestate | place...
CCTGGCGCGCGTGGCACAGCACCTCGGCCTGCCGCCGGAGCAGGTACGCGAGCGCAACTTCTACCGCGAGGACGCCGCACAGCCGGAGCGCAACTTCACCCACTACGGCCAGCCGGTGGTGGACAACCACCTGCCCGAGCTGTGGGCGCAACTGCTGTTGGACAGCGACTTCGCCGCGCGGCGGCGCGCCGTGGACGCGCACAATGCCGCACACCCGCAGCGCAAGCGCGGTCTCGCCATCACGCCGGTGAAGTTCGGCATCTCCTTCAACAAGACCGAATACAACCAGGCCGGCGCCCTGGTGCACATCTACGCTGACGGCAGCGTGCAGCTCAATCACGGCGGCACCGAGATGGGCCAGGGGCTGCACACCAAGATGCTTGCGGTGGCTGCGCGCACGCTGGGCGTGGACGTGGCGCGCCTGCGTCTCATGCCCACCAGTACCGACAAGGTGCCGAACACCTCGGCCACCGCGGCCAGCAGCGGCTCGGACCTCAACGGTCAGGCGGTGAAGGCTGCCTGCGAGACCCTGCTGGCACGGCTGGCACCGGTGGCAGCCCAACTGCTGGGCGGCGACGTGGCCGAGGTGGTGTTCGCCGACGATGCGGCACATCTGCGCTCCGCCCCGGAAAGGACCGTGCCCTTCGCCGCCGTGGCCGATGCGGCCTACCACGCGCGCGTCAGCCTCTCCGCTACCGGCTTCTATCGCACGCCGCTCATCCACTGGGACGGCGCCAAGGGGCGCGGCCATCCTTTCTACTACTTCGCCTTCGGCGCGGCCGTGTGCGAGGTGGAGGTGTGCGGCTACACCGGCGTGCACACGCTGTGCCGCGTGGACATCCTGCACGACGTCGGCGATTCCCTGGTCGAGGCCATCGACCGCGGCCAGATCGAAGGCGGCTTCGTGCAGGGCCTGGGCTGGCTTACCTGCGAGGAACTGCGCTGGAACACCGCGGGCAAGCTGCTCACCGACGCGCCCAGCACCTACAAGATCCCCACCGTGGGCGAGGTGCCGCGCGATTTCCGCGTCAGCCTGTTCCGCCGTCCGCGGCCGCCCAGCACCGACGTGATCCTCGGCAGCAAGGCCGTGGGCGAACCACCGCTGATGCTCGCCTTGGCCGTGCGCGAGGCCCTGCGCGACGCGGTGGCAGCGTTCGCGCCGCCGCACTCCCCACCGCGCGAGGTGGCGCTGGGTGCGCCGGCCACACCCGAGGCCATCCACGCCGCCATCGCCCGCGTGCGCGCAGGCGCCTGATGGACGAGCGGCTGTTCACGTGCCTGGCGGCACGCCTGGAGCACGAGGCCGTGGTGCTCGCCACGGTGCACCGGGCGCGCGGTGCCACGCCGCGCCGGGTTGGCAGCCGCATGCTGATTGCGGCCGACTGGTGCGCTTTCAGCGTCGGTGGCGGCCAGGCGGAGGCGCGCGTCATCGCCACGGCGCGCACCTTGCTGACGAACGCGCAGGACGAGACCGATCTGGCCATCGACCTGAGCGGCCGCGCCGGTGCCGCGGGCGTCTGCGGTGGGCACATGCAGGTGCGCTTGCAGCGCTGGCACGGCGCGGCCGATTGCGCGCGGGCGCAGGCGCTCTGCGCCGCCCTGCGGCGCGGCGAAACCCTGGACTGGCAACCCGCGCCCGATCTGCCGCCGCAGCGCCTGCGGCCGCAGGCGCGCCTGCTCATCGTCGGCGCGGGCCACTGCGGTCTGGCCCTGCACGAGGCGGCGCAGGCGCTCGGATTCGAGATCTGGGTGCAGGATGCGCGCGCGGAGTGCTTTGCCGACGGACGCTTCGCCGGCGCCACCGTGCTGTGCGGCGAGCCCACCGTGCTGGCGCAGGCGCTGGCAACCCCGCGCGACGTCTACGCCGTGCTGCTCAACCGCGACTACCCCAGCGACGTGGCCGCGCTGGACGTGCTGTGCCGGCAACCGCCGGCGTTCCTCGGCATGATGGGCAGCGCCCGCCGCATCGCCACCGTGCGCGCCGCCCTGCCGCAGCACGCGGCGGCCCTGCAGGCGCTGCACGCGCCGATCGGCCTGGACATCGACGCGCAGACGCCCGAGGAGATTGCCGTCAGCATCCTCGCCCAGCTCGTGCAGGTGCGGCGCGGACGCGAACGCGCGGCGGCGGCCGGCTCGGAGTAGGTCCGGGCCTCAGCGCTCGGAATGCCCCGTATCGAAGTAGTCGCGCCGGGCGAACAGATCGGGCTTGATCAGCTCGATGAAGGCGCGGGCCTGCGGCGACAGGTACTTGCCCTTGCGCATGACCACGCCGTAACTGCGCTGCGGGAAGTACTGGCGCAGGTTGCGCACCACCAGGCGCTGCTCGTCCTCGGGCGTGATGCAGATGCCGGTCACGATGGAGATGCCGAGGTCCATGGCCACGTACTGCTTGATCACCTCCCAGCCGCCCACTTCGATGGCCACGCGGTAGGGCACGCGGCGCTGCTGGAACACCAGATCCACCAGGCGGTAGGTCGTCAGGCGCTGCGGCGGCAGGATCAGTCCGTAGGGCGAGAGGTCTTCCAGGTGGATTTCGGCCTTGGCTGCCAGCGGGTGGCCGCGCGGCAGGATCAGCATGGGGTCGTACCACTGCACCGGCTCGTAGCTGAGGTCGTGCGGCACGTCGAGCATCGAGCCCACGGCGAAGTCGACCTGGTCCTGGCGCAGCAGGGCCAGACCGTCGCGGCCGGTGACGTTGTGCAGCTGCAGGCGCACGGCCGGCTGCTGCTCGCGGAAGGCGCGCACCAGCGCCGGCAGCAGGTACTGGATGGTGGAGGCGCCGGCGGCGATGTTCACTTCGCCCGCGTCCAGGCCCTGCAGCTGGCTGCGGAACTGCTGGTCCAGGCTCTCGAAGCCCTCCACCACCGGGCGGGCCAGCTCGTACAGCATCTGCCCCTCGCGCGTGAGCACGAAGCGCGGCCGGGCGCGCTCCAGCAGGCGCGTGCCCAGCTCCTTCTCCAGCGCCGACAGCTGCAGGCTGACCGAGGGCTGGGACAGGAACAGGGCCTCGGCCGCGCGCGCCAGGGTGCCGAACTTCACCACGTAGCAGAAGGCGCGCAACTGCTTGAGGCGGTTGCCCTTGTAGTAATAGCGCGGCTCTTCTGCCGGGCGCGCGCGGCGCGCCTTGGCTTTTTTGCGCGTGCGCCGCGGCGGCGCCGGCCTAGAGCCGGGATTCAAATCGTCGGGCGGGGCCACGGGTTTTCAATCGCTTGGCATCAATTTGACGATGTCAAACATACTGATTGAAACCTTTGCTTTGTCAAATGCTGCGCTGCACGCATAGTCTGCCCGACATGCCGTTCATCAGGGGACCCGCCATGGCCGTTCCGGTCGAACACCTCGACACCGATCCCGCGCAGCTGCGCGGCGCCCTGCGCCCGGGCTACGAACAGATCCTGACGCGCGGCGCCCTGGCCTTCCTCACCGACCTGCACCGCCGCTTCGAGCCCACCCGCCGCAGCCTGCTGGCCGCGCGCGAGGCCCGCCAGGCGCGCTTCGATGCCGGCGAGCTGCCCGATTTCCTGCCCGAGACGCGCGAGATCCGCGAATCGGACTGGACCGTGACGCCGGTGCCTGCGGCCCTGCAGGACCGCCGCGTGGAAATCACCGGCCCGGTCGACCGCAAGATGATCATCAATGCGCTGAACTCGGGCGCCAAGGTGTTCATGGCGGATTTCGAGGATTCCACCTCGCCGACCTGGGACAACCTGCTGGAGGGCCAGGTCAACCTGCGCGACGCGGTGGACGGGACGATCGAGTTCCGCTCCGCCGACGGCCGCGAGTACCGCCTGAAGCCCGATCCCGCGGTGCTGATCGTGCGGCCGCGCGGCTGGCACCTGCCGGAAAAGCACTTGCTGGTGGACGGCGAGCCGATGGCCGGCGCCCTGTTCGATTTCGGCCTGTTCGCCTTCCACAACGCGCACAAGCTGCAGGCGCGCGACCGCGGCCCCTACTTCTACCTGCCCAAGCTGCAGAGCCACCGCGAGGCGGCGCTGTGGGACGCGGTGATGGCCCATGCCGAAGCGGCGCTCGGCCTGCCGGCCGGCTGCATGAAGGCCACCGTGCTGATCGAGACCCTGCCCGCGGTGTTCGAGATGCACGAGATCCTGCATGCGCTGCGCACGCGCATCGTCGGCCTCAACTGCGGCCGCTGGGATTACATCTTTTCCTACATCAAGACCTTCCGCGCCCACGCCGACCGCCTGCTGCCCGAGCGCGGCCAGGTCGGCATGACCGTGCCCTTCCTGCGCCACTACTCCGAGCTGCTGATCCAGACCTGCCACCGCCGCGGCGCCTTCGCCATGGGCGGCATGGCGGCGCAGATCCCGATTTCGGGCGACGCCGAAGCCAACGAGCAGGCGCTGGCGCGGGTGCGCGCGGACAAGCAGCGCGAGGCGCGCGCCGGCCACGACGGCACCTGGGTGGCGCATCCCGGCCTGATCCCGGTGGCGCTGGCCGAGTTCGACGCGGCGATGCCCACGCCGAACCAGGTGCATGTCCTGCGCGAGGACGTGCGCGCGCGCCGCGACGAGCTCATCGCCACGCCGCCCGGCACCATCAGCCGCGCCGGCTTCCTCAACAACATCGACGTGTGCGTGCGCTACCTCGCCGCCTGGCTCGACGGCCTGGGTTGCGTGCCCATCCATCACCTGATGGAGGACGCGGCCACGGCGGAAATCTCGCGCGTGCAGCTGTGGCAGTGGCTGCACCACGCAGAGCGCGCCGGCAGCGGCGGACTGCGCCTGGACGACGGCACGCCGATCGACTTCGCCCTGTTCGATGCCGCCGTCCAGCGCATCGACGAGCGCCTGCCCAAGAGCGGGCTGCCGGGCCAGGCGCGCATCCCGCAGGCGGCGTGGATGCTCACCGAGCTGACCCACGCGCGCCAGCTCGCCGACTTCCTCACCCTGCCCGCCTACGCGCTCTTGCCCTGATGTCCGCCGCGGAGCCGCCGCGCCCCGCACTGATCCCTCTCGACCCACGACTCCTCCCGAAGGCCGACACCATGAAGACCCCGCTTCCCACCGCCGAACAGATCCGCCTGGACTGGCAGAACAACCCGCGCTGGAAGGGCATCACGCGCCCCTACACCGCCGAGGACGTGGTGCGCCTGCGCGGCACCGTGGCCGTGGAGCACTCGCTGGCTCGCCTTGGCGCCGAGAAATTGTGGAAATACCTGCAGACCGAGGATTTCGTCAACGCGCTGGGCGCGCTCACCGGCAACCAGGCCATGCAGCAGGTGAAGGCCGGACTCAAGGCCATCTATCTGTCCGGCTGGCAGGTGGCGGCCGATGCCAACCTCGCCGGCGAGATGTATCCCGACCAGTCGCTGTACCCGGCCAACTCCGTGCCGCAGGTGGTGCGCCGCATCAACAGCACCCTGCTGCGCGCCGACCAGATCCAGTGCGCCGAGGGCAAGGCCGATACGGACTTTCTGCAGCCCATCGTGGCCGACGCCGAAGCCGGCTTCGGCGGCGTGCTCAATGCCTTCGAGCTCATGAAGTGCATGATCGAGGCCGGCGCCGCCGGCGTGCACTTCGAGGACCAACTCGCGAGTGTGAAGAAATGCGGCCACATGGGCGGAAAGGTGCTGGTGCCGACGCGCGAGGCGGTCGAGAAGCTCGTTGCCGCGCGCCTGGCCGCCGACGTGATGGGCGTGCCGACCCTGCTGGTGGCGCGCACCGACGCCGAAGCCGCCGACCTGCTCACCAGCGACGTGGACGCCAACGACCGGCCCTTCTGCACCGGCGAGCGCACGGTCGAAGGGTTCTACAAGACCAAGAACGGGCTCGACCAGGCCATCAGCCGCGGCCTGGCCTATGCGCCCTACGCCGACCTGGTGTGGTGCGAGACCGGCAAGCCCGACCTCGCCTTCGCCAAGGCCTTCGCCGAGGCCATCCACGCCAAGTTCCCGGGCAAGCTGCTGGCCTACAACTGCTCGCCCAGCTTCAACTGGAAGAAGAACCTCGACGACGCCACGATTGCCAAGTTCCAGAAGGAAATTGCCAGCTATGGCTACAAGTTCCAGTTCATCACCCTGGCCGGCTTCCACTCGCTGAACTACTCCATGTTCAACCTGGCGCACGGCTACGCGCGGCGTCAGATGAGCGCCTTCGTGGAGCTGCAGGAGGCCGAATTCGCCGCCGCCGAGAAGGGCTTCACCGCGGTCAAGCATCAGCGCGAGGTCGGCACCGGCTATTTCGACGCGGTGACGCAGACCATCCAGCAGGGGCAGAGCTCCACCACGGCGCTCAAGGGCTCGACCGAGGAAGAGCAGTTCCACGGCGACGCCAAGCACGCCGCCTGACGGCGCGCAGGGGCCGGTGTCGCGGCGGACATCGGTCCCACGGGCACGCCAGACCCTTCACGCGCCCCTCACTGGCGTCGTCGTGAAGTGAGCCCTGCAGTGCCCCACCGTACTCCTGGGGAGGAGGAAGACCTGCCGGCGCGGACTTGTGCCGCGTCCGGCCGGTCGATTTTCCCCGGCATGCCGCCCCGCCCGGCTTGGAGTACCATGCGCCGACCTGTCGTCGGTAACTCGGGGGAGTCGGCCGTGGCTGCGGTAAGACCAGGAGCGTCGCTGAAGGATTCGGATCCGGTGTCGCAGGCGCGTGCACGCGCCCGCCAGCACCTGTTGCCGCGCCAATTGTCCGATGCCGAGTTGGCCCTGTTCCGGGCCACCGGCAACCGTCGGACCTTGATTCCGCGCGAGGTGATCTTCCGCAAGGGAGAGCTCGGTCGCGCCATGTTCGTGATCGAGTCGGGCACGATCCAGCTGGAGTTCGGCGACGGCATGCCGGACAAGCTGATCAGCGAGCGCGAATTCTTCGGCGAGCTCGCCCTGTTCATCGGCAACCACGCCCGCGTGGCCAACGCCGTGGCCGCCAGCGACGCCGTGCTGTACGTCATCGAGCACAGCGAGTTCGAGCGCCTGCTGGAGGCCGAGGCCAGCCTCATGGCGCAGTTCATGCGCCGCTCCTTCAGCTATCTGGTGGCCAGCGAGCAGCAGCTCATCCAGAGCCTCAAGCGCCGCAACGAAGACCTGATGGTGACGCTGGATTCGCTGCGCCAGACGCAGACCCAGCTGTCCACCGCGCAGCGCCTGATCCGCACCGACGAGCTCACCGGCCTGTGCAACCGGCGCGGGCTGTACCAGTACCTGGACGAGTACCGCCGCCAGCACGACTCGGACCTGCAGCTCGGCCTGCTGCTGATCGACCTCGACCGCTTCAAGACCATCAACGATCACTACGGCCACCTGGCCGGCGACCTGGCCCTGCGCGCCGTGGCACAGGAGGTGCAGGCCGCCGCGGCGGCCTGCGACCTGCCATGTCGCCTGGGTGGCGACGAGTTCGCCCTGCTCGCCCAGGTGCGCAATGCCGAGGAGCTGCGCGACCGCGCCGCGGCCATCACCGTCGGCGTGCGCGCCCTGCGCTTCTCCGCGCCCACCGACGGCCTGCAGGTGTCGGTGAGTATCGGTGGCAGCCTGTGTCCGGAGCACGCCGACTGGTCTGCCTGGTACAGCGACGCCGACTGCGCCCTCTACCTGGTCAAGGGTGAAGGCGGCGACAACTACCGCGTCATCGCCTGAGCCAGCCCGCACTGGACAAGCGGCCGCATTGGCGCAAAATCCACTCTTCCGCTGCCTCGCCTGCGTCGCCCGGCAGCCCCGGGACCAAGGAGGTCCGCCATGAGCGCCGTTCCGCTGCCGCAAGACACCCCGCCCGCCTCCGCCGGTCCGCTGCTGCGCACACTGGTGCTGTGCGACCTGGTGGACTCCACGGCGCTGGTGGAGCGCCTGGGGGACCAGCGCGCGGCGGCGCTGATCCGGCGGCACGACCGCCTGGCGCGCGACCTGCTGCAGCGCCACGGCGGACGGGAGATCGACAAGACCGACGGCTTCCTGGTGCTGTTCGAGCGCCCGATCCAGGGCGTGGCCTTCGCGCTGGACTACCAGCAGGAGTTGCGGCGCCTGGGGAGCGAGGAAGAGGTGACGTTGCGCGCCCGGGTGGGTATCCACGTGGGCGACGTGATGGTGTGGGACAACACGGCGGCGGACGTGGCCAAGGGCGCCAAGCCGGTGGAGGTGGAGGGCTTGGTGAAGCCGGTGGCGGCGCGGCTGGCGAGCCTGGCGCTGCCGGGGCAGATCCTGGCCTCCGGGGTGGCGGCGAGTCTGGCGCAGCGTGCGCACGGGGAGCTGGGGGCGCGGGAGGCGACGGCGCGGTGGATCAACCACGGCCGCTACCGCTTCAAGGGGGTGCCGGAGCCGCTGCCGGTGTACGAGGTGGGAGAGGCGGGCCTGGCGCCGCTGGAGGCGCCGCCGTGGTCGGGCAAGGCGCACCGGGAGGTGCCGTGGTGGCGGCGGCCGGCGACGGTGGCGGTGGAAGTGGTGCTGCTGCTGGCGGCACTGGCGGGTGTGGCGTGGTGGGCGCTGCGGCCGCCGCCGGCGATCGCCTTCGCCGAGCGCGACTGGGTGGTGCTGGGCGATCTGCACAACGCCACCAGCGACGCCCAGTTCAGCGACTCCCTGCAAACCGCCCTGCGGGTCGGCCTGGAGCAGTCGCGCTTCGTCAACGTCTTGCCCGATATGACGGTACGCCAGGCCCTGGGCCGCATGGAGCGCACCGGCGCCACCGCCATCGACCGCCAGGTGGGGGCCGAGCTGGCCCTGCGCGAGCACGCCCGCGCACTGATCCTGCCGACCCTGATCGCGGGCAATCGCCTGCGCCTGTCCGCCGAGATCGTCGATCCGCAGAGCCAGCGCACGGTCGCCACGCGCAGCGTCGACGCGGCGGGCCCGGAGGATCTCGTGGCGGCGACCGACCGCCTGGTGTCCGAGCTGCGCGAGAGCTTTGGCGAGTCGGTGGCGCAGATCGGCGAGAATTCCCTGCCCCTCGAGAAGGTGACCACGGCCAACATTGAGGCGCTGAAGGCCTACACCCTGGCCGTGCGCGCCGTGGCCGCCGGCGACTACGAGCAATCGCAGAGCCTGCTCGATCGCGCGCTCGAGATCGATCCGGGCTTTGCCCTGGCCTGGGCGCGCATCGGCGCCAACTACCTCGGCATGGGCAACGAGCAGAAGGCGCGGGAAGCCATCGACCGCGCCCTCGCCTTGGGCGGCCGGCTGTCCCAGCGCGACCGCACCTACATGCGCGCGCTGCGCGCCACGGCGGATCACGGCGCGGCGGCGGTCGCGGCGTGGCGCGTCTACGCCGACGTCTATCCCGATGACGCGGCGGGGGCGCACAACACCGGGATGTACAGCTTCTTCCTGCTCAACGACTGCAAGAAGGGCCTGCCCTACCTGCAGCGCTCGGCCGATTCCTCGCACCCTCTGCACGCGTACTCGATCTACGTGAGCGCCTACTGCGCCCTGCAGGCGCACGACACGGCCAGGTCCGAAGCGCTGTTCAAGCAAGCCTACGCGGCGGGCATCGGCAAGCGCTGGCTCGGGATGGCCGATTTCTACCTGGCCAGCGATCGCCCCGACGAGGCCGAGCGCTGGATGCGCGACGCCGAGGCCGACCGCAATCCGCCCACGGCCGCCGACCTTTTCTCGCGTCGCGCCGCCGTCCTCATGGATACGGGACGACTGGACGAGGCGCAGGCCCTGCTGCGGCAGGGCATCGAGAAAGCCGCAGCGGCGCGGGACCAGCGCACGCAATGGGTGCTGCGCGCCGCCGCCGCCGCGCTGGCGGCCCATCAGGGCCGACCGGAGGCGCCGGGCGAAATCCGCAACCGCTTGCAGGAGTGGTTGCACGAGGGCGCGATGCAGCCGAACGAGCGCCGGCCGCTTGATCCGCACATCCAGGTCGCCTACTGGGCCTGGCTGGCGTCGGTGGGACGCGCTGCCCTGCCGCGCGACGCCGTGTTGCAGGCAATCCGGGACGCCGGCGACCCGGGCGAGCATCCGCGCTATGCCCAGCTGGCCTCGGCCATCGAGGCGCGCGACCTGGTCGCCGAAGGCAAGCCTGCGGCCGCGGTCGACCGCCTGCAGGGTGCCGCCCCGCGCAATCCGCTGTGGCTGTTCCGCCTGGCCCAGGCCCAGGCGCTGGATGCCGCCGGCGCCTCGGCCGAGGCTGAGGCGGCCTACCGCGAGCTGGTCGAGGCGCGCAGCCAGGCCGTGGTGGATTGGCTGGACGACTGGTCGCTGCAGCCCCTGGCCGTGCTGCAGTGGAACGAGGCCTACGTGCGCTGGAGCGAGCTGGCAGCGAAGCGGGACGCCGCCGCCGGTGCGGCGATCGCCCGCCGCTATCTCGAACACGCCCGCCGCGCCGACACGCAGTCGCCGCTGCGTCGGCGCGCCGAGGCGGTGGTGTCCGCCGCCGCGCCGCAGACTGCGCAGCGGCAGCCGGTTGCCGCTACGCCTTGAAGACGACGATGCCGAGGGACGAG
>Ga0116192_1003186_pt1 | contig 10394 bp, 11 predicted proteins | sample AD_UKC113_MetaG_FD_89876 | JGI IMG/M metagenome (GOLD analysis project Ga0116192, IMG submission 89876) | Active sludge microbial communities of municipal wastewater-treating anaerobic digesters from Hong Kong - AD_UKC113_MetaG | ecosystem: Engineered > Bioreactor > Anaerobic > Digestate...
CAAGATAAACCTGGGCATCCCTGGTGCCGCTTCTTCCCTCGAAGTTCCGGTTGAAGGTGCGAACCGAAACACCGCCCGATCCCGGTGCACAGCCCATGCCGATGCAGGCGCCGCAGGCATTTTCCATGATCCGCGCGCCGGCTCTCACAAGGCTGGTATAGTCGCCGCTTTCGGCGAGATGCTCCACAACCTGCCTGGAACCGGGGCTGATAAACAGGTGCAGCTCATTGGAGATGGTTTTGCCCTTCAAAGCCTTGGCCACGATGGTCAGGTCTCTTAAGGAGGAGTTGGTGCAGGAGCCGATGGCCACCTGATTGACCTTAATCCTTCCGGCCTCCCTCACGGTCTTCACATTGCCGGGGCTATGGGGAAGGGCCACCATGGGTTCTATCTCTGAAAGATTGATCTCTATGATTTCATCGTATTGTGCATTTTCATCGGGAACGATGAGCTGAAAATCCTGCTCACGGCCCTGGGCTGCAAGGAACTGTCTTGTAACCTCGTCACTGGGGAAAATACTGGTGGTACAGCCGGTTTCGGTGCCCATATTGGTAATGGTGGCTCTGTCGGGCACGCTGAGTGTTGCTACACCTTCACCGAAGTACTCAAAAACCTTACCCACATTCCCTTTTACGTCCACCCTGCGGAGAACCTCAAGGATCACATCCTTGGCAGAAACCCACGGACTTAAGCGGCCTGTGAGCTTAATACCAACCACCTTGGGATACTTGATGCGGAAGGGAGCTCCCGCCATGGCGCAAGCCACATCCAACCCCCCCGAGCCCATGGCAAAGCAGCCCATGCCGCCTGCTGTGGGGGTGTGGCTGTCTGAACCGATCAGGGTGTTGCCGGGTCGTGCAAATCGCTCCAAAAACAGTTGGTGGCAGATCCCGTTTCCGGGCTTTGAAAAATAGATGCCATAACGCTGTGCGGTGGTTTGAAGATACATGTGATCATCGGCATTCTTAAAATCGGTTTGGAGGGTGTTGTGATCCACAAAGCTGACGCTGAACTGGGTTTTGATCCGGTCGATGCCGATAGCCTCGAACTGAAGATAGGCCATGGTTCCGGTGGCATCCTGGGTGAGGGTGTTGTCGATTCTTAGTCCGACCTCCTGGCCGATTACAGGCTCTCCCTCAACAATGTGCCGTGCTAAGATTTTTTCTGTGATTGTTCCTGCCATACTACATTTTCCTTTACACAATTATTTTGTGGTGAAGCATGTTAAACTTTTATCATCCCAGAGCCCTATTATATACCATGGCGGCTTGAGGTGACAATATCCACTTGGCCCCGTTGTCTTTCGTCTGCCTATAGGCGCTCATGACCCACTGTGTTATAATACTGTATCATCGGCGGCATAAGTCACCGGTGAAAAAGGCGTTATGCTACGTATTATCCTCTCAGTTTTATCCTGGGATTATGAATTTTAGGCATCTAAAGGAGAAGAACATGGATCTTGAAAGCCGTGAAAGAGCCGAAAATAAAGTCTTGCTGCTCTACTTTACAGACCTCATAAAAATCCCGGTGAGCAATATGCAGCTCACCAGGATCATGCTTGAAAACCGCTTTATGAACTATTTTTTGCTTCAGCAAAGCCTTCATGAGCTGATACAGGACAAGCTGGTTATGGTTGAGACCCGTGAGGATATCGACTATTATACCATCTCGGAGGAGGGCTTGAGGATTCTGGAGATGTTCCTGAACATCCTTCCCGTTGGTATCAAAAAGCGGCTGGATGAGAGCATAGACGATATCCGTCCGGTTATCCGCCAGGAAGCATCGGTAATCTCCGAGTACACCCTGGAAAATGAGGATGAGTATGAGGTAAGATGCAAGATCATCGAGAACTTCAGGCCCCTTATCGATATCCGTCTATCGGTGGGCTCCCGGGAGGATGCCCGCAATATCTGCAAGAATTGGAAGGCTTGTGCCAAGGAAATTTACCCTCAGGTTATCGGCGTGCTGTTGGGCGCTGAAAAGGGCACGGGCAGCGAAGAATAATAAGAAGGGGCTGTTTAAAACAGTAGATAGGCCGTGATGTAAAATCTGAAATACCTTAAGCAGGAGCAGATGAATGTTGTCATGCGAGAATGAGGGTATATGCTGACAATTTGCTGAGCGGCGTGCCTGTCTGCAGTTTAAAGCGGAGCATGGATAGCGTAGCGAGCGCGACTTGAATCCTTGGATGGATTCAGGAGCGATAAACTGCTGCAGGCTACAGCCGCTTTGATTTCATAGAGACGGCGCTTAACCTGTGACCTCGCGAGAACAAGATCGAGTATGTACAACTTCCTGCGAACGAGGACAGCAAGAAGATCTAAACATCACGGTCTATCTACTGCTTTGAGACCAGACAGCCCCATGATTGATCGCTAAAGCTAATAATCCACCAGCATGGATTTGACAAAGGCGAAAAACTCTCTTAAGTAGCTGTTGATGAGAACCACATTGGGTGTCGGTGCGGCAATGGCATATGCCTCAAAGCCATTGCGACTGGCCAGGATTCTCGACCTTAAAACGTGAAAGTCGTTGGTAATGAACACAATGCGGATAGGCTCTCTTATCCAATCACCCATAAGCTGTCTTGAGAACTTGAAATTCTCCATAGTGCTGGTGGAGCGATCCTCCACCAGGATATCCTCTAATGGTATCCCTCTATCCTGCAAATAGCGGGACATGGCCAGGGCCTCGGGATAAGGCTCATTAGCGCCTTGACCTCCAGAGACGATGATCCTCAGCGGTCCATGGCTGTTATAGTAGGCAATGGCTTCGTCCAGTCTGTATCTTAATGACAGAGTGGGGCTGCCATCAGGCCATATGCCCGCTCCCAATACAATGAGATAGTCCACATCTCCCGCAAGCTCTGAGCGGTGGAGATAAGGATCCATGATGATAAGAGCCTCTACGATCATGAAAACAAGAAGGCAAAGGATAAGGACAACGGTCAGTACGGTCCTGAGTCTTCTGCTAAGGGGCTTGGTGATGCGATACAGCAGGCTGTTTTTAAATCCGGCACCAGCCGCACCCGTCCTGGATCCCATGGCACCTTCAGCTTGGCTTATGGGACCAAAAAACGCATGAAAAAGGAGCGGCCTTAAGGCAATGACAATCAAAGCCGCTCCTATCATTCCCGGCAGCAGAACGCCCAAATTCCAGTCACTGGAATAACCGTAGGCAGAAAAAGTTTCCAGTATCAGCAATATTCCTGCTATGATTAAAAGAATATAGATCCAGTAGCCCTTCCTACCCTTCACGACTCCTTACTCCCCGTATGCCATAATCTCGATGCTGTTGATCAACACATCTTCAACCGGCATATCGCGGTTATTGGTTTTAACCGAAGCGATTTTCTCCACCACATCCATGCCTTCATAGACCTGACCAAACACCGTATGCTTATTATCCAGCCACATGGTGCCCCCCAGCTCTTTGTACTGCGCCACTGCGTCATCGCTGTATTTAAGGGATTCCATGTAACGAATCTCCTGACTGGCGACGTTTTTCTTCTCCACAATAAAAAACTGGCTCCCGTTGGTGTTCTCTCCCGAATTTGCCATGGACAGCGCACCTCTGAAATGATACAGCCTGGGGCTGAACTCATCCCTGAAGGGAGACCCCCAGATGCTCTTACCACCTGTGCCGTTTCCATTGGGATCACCGCCTTGAATCATAAAATCGGGAATTACCCTGTGAAATTTCAAATTATTGTAGTAGCCGCTTTGGGCATGACCAATAAAGTTTTCCACTGCTCTTGGAGCATCGTCTGGGAACAGCCTGATATGGATATCTCCCATGGTGGTTTTCATAATGGCAATGGTCTCACCCGCCTGAGGTGCCTGTAGCTGGAAATCCTGCTGCATCATTAATTTGTCCTCCTCTATTTCCCGAATTCCTGAATCTCGATGGTTTGAATGATAACGTCCTCCACAGGCTTATCATTTTTATCCACTTCAACGGCTGCGATCTTATCCACCACATCCATACCCTCATAAACCTGCCCGAATACCGTATGCTTGAAGTCAAGCCATTCGGTTCCGCCATGCTCCTTATAAAGGTCAATCAGCTCATTCGGATACTTATACCTCTCCAGATAGGAAACATCATCAGCGGACATAGTCTTCCTCTGAACGATAAAGAACTGACTGCCATTGGTGTTTGTCCCTGAGTTGGCCATGGACAGCGCTCCCCTGTAGTTCAGGAGATTGGGTGAAAACTCGTCCTCAAAGGTCTTTCCCCAAATGCTTTCACCGCCGGTTCCGTCACCCTTGGGATCTCCCCCCTGAATCATAAAATCGTCGATAACGCGATGAAAGATCAGATTGTTGTAATAGCCGTTCCTGGCATGAGTGACGAAGTTCTCAACGGCCTTGGGGGCTTCATTGGGGAAAAGCTTAATCTTGATATCACCCATGGTGGTCTTGATTATAGCGATGGTATCACCGGCCTTGGGGGCTTCAAACTGATAGCCCGGTATTATGGTTACGGGTGTTTCGGTGGCTTCAGGTGAAGCAGTGGCAGTGGATGAGGGTGTGGCTGTTTGCCCAAAGCCCGTCTTCTGGCCCGAATCAAGCTTTGATGAGCATCCCATCACCAACGCCATGACCATGAGCATTGCTGTTGCCAACCGGTAGGCTTTTACTTTTTTCATTCTCATATCACATTCCTTTTATGATGATAATAGTATTATTATGACGATGACCAAGTTAAATCAATATTCCAAAATGAGTAAATTAAACGCGACGTTATTATAACACAGGGGCGGCGCAATATAAACTGTAACTTTGTTACTGTATAGAATGACACCTCGGCGTTATAATTAGAACCATAAGGATCATGTTACATGATGAAAGGAGACAGCAAATATGAACAACAATATAACAAAGACCACATTCGAAAAGGAAGTAACATCCTCTAATATACCGGTTTTGGTTGACTTCTGGGCACCCTGGTGCGGTCCCTGCAGAATGCTGAGCCCTGTACTGGATGAGCTTGCAGGGGAGATGAAAAATGAGGTCAAGGTAGTGAAGGTCAATGTCGACGAGGAGCCTGAGCTTGCATCCAAGTTTGGCATTATGAGTATACCAACCGTTATCGCCTTCAAGCAGGGCAAGGCCATCTCAAAGGTGGTAGGCTTCAGAAGCAAGGAAGATTTTAAGAACATGCTCAGGTAGAGCGTTAGTATAAGAAATGAGAACAGGCATGTCATTGCCTGTCTTTTTTTGTTTGTTGTATAATACACCTATAACAAGCAAAGGAGCAGGTACATGCTGGAAACCGCACTTATTGAGGAAATGAAGAAGGCCTTTCCCTTTTCCGGGGAGCTGGGAGCAGATGAAACGCAGTTCTTTTCCTCACTTTGGCATCAAACCTTTAAAGCCTCCACCGTAATCCTTGATGAAAGCAAGAGCTGCTCAGGTGTTATTTTTGTTTTATCGGGACAAATCAGGATCTACAAGCTCTCGGAGGAAGGAAGGGAAATCACCCTTTACCGCATAGGGCGCGGGGAGACCTGCGTGCTTACCGTTGCCTGTCTTTTGGGATCAGGAGACGTACCCTTTCCAGTGGCGGCAGTAGCCGAGCAGGACTCCCAGGCTTTGTTCATGCCGCTGGATGCCTTCAGAAAAATGTTCTATACCTCATCGGCCATTCAGAGATTTATCTTTACCTCTATGTCCGCAAAATTCTATTCAATATTGGGGCTTCTTGAGAACATCACCTTTAAGCGTACCGGCGAAAGGCTCATGGATCTTTTGATTTCCAAGACCGCCGGAGGCACCTATCCCCTGTATGCCACCCATGAGGCAATAGCAGCAGAGCTGGGAACGGCAAGAGAGGTGGTCAGCAGACTGCTTAAGGAGATGGAAAGCGCCGGAAAGGTCAAGCTGAGCCGCGGCAAGGTTGTCCTGAATAAATCGAAATTCTAAGCTCCCTTGCACCACTCACACCATAAAGCCATCCCTTTTACCCAGCGTGGAATTTTTATCTATTGTCTTGACAAATCCTTCCTGTCATAATAATATAACACTTGTAATATAACATATGTTATTTAATTGCTGCATAAACTCATAATACAGGTAATCCCCAGGCCGATGAGGCTTTCATTGTGAAATTACCGAAGATACAGGAGGTCCTATGCCAAGGAAAATTACCTTTACCAGAGAAGAGATTATCAACGCTGCCTTTGAGATCTTTCAAAAGGAGGGCATGGTCGGTATATCAGCCCGAAAAATCGCTGCCGCGCTGGATTGCTCCACCGCACCGGTGTACACCAGCTTTTCAAACATCGAGGACGTCAGGCAAGCCTTGCTTGAGAAGTCCCTGGAGCTTTTAAGGACCTATACCGAGAAGGAGTACACTGCCAATATCTTTCTGAATATCGGTGTGGGTCTGCTGGAATTCGCAAAGGATTATGGCATCATCTATCGGGCGCTTTTTATTGAACACGGCTATTACCAGGACATCTTAGAGGAAGTGACGGCAAAAAATCTTGAAAGAATGAAAAAGGAAGCAAGCCTGTCCTTGCTTACCGAGGAGGATAAGAGGAAAATCCTCGACAAGATGACCATCTATACCCATGGCCTGGCCTGCTGCATCTGTGCCGGCAAGCTAAAGGATACATCACGAGAAGGACTTATCCATAACCTGGATGAGGTGGGTGGCGATATTATCGGTGCAACCATCATGCGAAAGCATATGCCCAAAGATTTTGACAAGCTGAATGGAGGAAAGTGCCATGAAAAAGATCGTGATCATCAGCAGTATGACGGCTGATGGCTGCAAAGGCTTTGAAGACCAACTGAAGATGAATCTGGACAAAGACCAATATATGATTGAGTCCTTTCCTGTAGGAGAGATGAAAATCAATTACTGCAGCGGGTGCTGGAGCTGCTGGCTCAAAACCCCGGGACTTTGCGCCCAGAAAGATGAGATGCCGGCCATCTTGAAAAGCGTCATAAACGCTGACCTTGCCTTGCTTGTATCCCCTGTGAAAATGGGCTTTGTCTCAGCCGACATTAAAAAGGTCACCGATAAAATGATACCACTGGTTCATCCCTATATCACCATCTACAAGGGCGAATGCCACCATGTCAAGCGATATGACCATTTTCCCAAGCTCGGACTGATTCTGCTGGGCGACAAAACGCAAAATCAGCCCAGTAAAGCAATCATCGACAGGATCTATGAAAGAGTAGCCATCAACATGAGAAGCCAGTTGGCCTTCTCTGTTCTGACAGATGGGGATGTAAAGGAGGCAGCTTATGAAATTAGCCATATTTAACGGTTCACCGAGAGGTACTACCGGAAATTCCGCTTTAATCATCGACTGGCTTACCGAGGGCATGAAAACCCGGCAGGATATCATCTCTGAGGTATATCTCCTTAATAGGCTCAGGGATCACGAGCGCTTCGTAAAGGTGCTTAAGGAATCAGACATAGCTATCATTGTCTTCCCTCTCTATACCGATGCCATGCCTGGGATCACCATGGCCTTTTTTGAAAGGCTTGAGGATCTGAAAGGGACTTTGAACAGCCTTAAGCTGGGCTTTGTGGTGCATTCAGGCTTTCCCGAGGCGTGCCAGTCCCGGCATGTGGAAAAATATCTGGAGTGGCTCACAGGTTACTTGGGTGCTCAGTATTTGGGTACCGCCATTATGGGCAATAGCGAAGGCATGAAGGTCATGCCCCCTTCCATGACCCAGGGCAAGAGGTCCCTCTTTGCTGAGCTGGGTAGGGGGATCGCGCTAGGTACAAGCTTTGCCAGTGCACTTCTCAAGAAGCTCTCAGGTAAAGAGCGATTGAGCCGGTCAGCTATTTTAGGCTATAAGCTTCTGTCTTTAACCGGGCTTGCAAATTGGTACTGGAACAGTCAGTTGAAACGCAATAAAGCCTATGACAAGCGTTTCGCTAAGCCTTATGCTGATTAATGCATATTCCATCCGGGAAGGTATTCGGTATCTTTCATCGAAGCAAATACGCTTATCAATGCCATTGCCTCGACATCCCTCATGACTATAGGTTGAGTCGTAACTTATACGACTTAACCTATTCGTTTATAACCAAAAATTAATCAACTTCCCCTTGACGATTCAGAATCATAGCTATAATATAAATTGAACACTCGTTCATTGAACCTCTGTTCAATTACTATTTGGAGGGCAAATTTATGTTGAAGAAGGTCATCATTATTGGCGCAGGCCTGACCGGCTTAAGTGCCGGTATCCACCTCAGAAAAAACGGCGTGGAAACAGAAATCTTTGAACTGTCTGGTCAGGCAGGCGGTATGTGCACCACTTGGGTGCGGGACCGATACAGATTTGACGGCTGTATCGAATGGATGGTAGGCACGCAGCCGGGATCAGGAATCTATAAGCTTTATCGTGAAGTGGATGCCCTGCTGGAGAACACACCTATATACAGTCCCCCTTCCACGAATATGGATGTCAATGGCAGGACGTATACCGTTCCCCTCACCTTTGAGGGCTTTAAGTCCTTTCTCCTTGACCTATCACCCGAGGACAGCCTAAAGACTACCGAGTTGTGCAATTACATTGACATCATGATGAAGTGCGATCTGATTATGGGGAGACCGTCGGGCTTCATAGAATGTATTAAATTTCTGACAAAAAACAGCAGGCTTCTGCGACTCTCCGCAAAGCTTGGAAAGCTTTCAGTCAGAGACTTTACCGAAGGGTATAAATCAAGCACCATTAAAGCCATCCTGCATCAATTGATGTCAGCCGAATATGCTTTTTTTGCCTTAATCATGATGCTTGGCACAAGAATGACCGGAAACGCGGGCTATCCCCTTGGCGGCGCTTTAGATGTCGTCCGGCGTATGGAGCGTAAGTACAGCGCACTAAGCGGACAATTGCATTTTAATACCAGAGTGGATAGAATAGTGATAGAAAACCACCGGGTCACGGGCGTCATTGCTAAGGGTGTATTTTATAAGGCTGATGCCGTGATAGCGGCCTGTGACATGTATGATACGCTGCATCGGATGCTTGGCGGCAGCTACAGGCATCCCCAGCTTGACACCCTGCTGGAATCTGCCGGTACCTTCCATCCGCTGGCAGTAGTCAGCTTTGGCTTGAATAAGCAGTTAGGGCTTCCATTTGCCACCGACCTGGAATGTCCGGAGGGCATCAGGACCGCTCCTGATCTTGTCATAGACAGGCTGAGGGTCAGGGCATTCGACTTTGATCCCGCTGCCGCTCCCCAAGGGTGCAGCAGTGTGGTGATCTATATACCGGCACCCCTGGATTATTGGCAGAAGCTCAGGGACTGTGACATAGAGCAATACAGGATTATGAAGGCAAGGCTTGCCGAAGAAATTAAGATGGCGCTGGATAAAAGGATTCCCGGGTTTGCCGAGTCTGTCAGGGTAACCGATGTGGCCACCCCTGCCACCTATATCCGATATGCAAACCTATATAAAGGCTCTTTTGAGGGATTCGAACCAACGCCCGATGTTCTCTCCGTGAATATCAAAAAGACCATCAAGGGGCTTAAAGGTCTGGTTCTGGCAGGGCAATGGACTACAGCGGGCGGCGGATTATGCACAGCTGTTTACAGCGGAAAGGAAGCGGCGTACAGGATCATCAAAGGAAACTAGCATTAAGGAGGTACCATGGGGAAACGCAAAGAACAGTCGGAGGCTCGCAGAAACCAAATCTTTAAGTGCGCACTGGATATGTTTGTCAGCCGGGGCTATGAGGCAACAAAGATCAGAGATATCGCCGCCAGGCTTAATATCAGCGTCGGTCTGTGCTTCAACTATTTTGAATCTAAGGAAAAGCTTTATGAGGAGTTGATCCGATTCGGAATCAGCGGTCCAAGCCATGTTTTCGCCTTAGACAGAGAAGGCAAGACACCGCTCATGATCCTTAAGGATATGATTTATCTCATCTTTGAATCCATCCGGTGTGAATCCTTAACGGCAAAGATGTTTCTTTTAATGGCACAGGCCGTGCGCAACGAAGCCAACCCCGAGAGTGTTAAGGCACTTCTCACCGGGTTTGATGCCATAACCCCCATGGTACAGCTTGTGATGGAAGGTCAGAGGCTGGGTGAAATCCGGGATGGAGACCCTCTGGCGCTTACCATAGCCTTTTGGGGCGCTATACAAGGCATCGCCGAGTATGTGGCCATGAGTCCCCAGCTTCCCCTGCCTGAGAGCAGCTGGATCATCGATATGCTTAAGAAGCAATCATCATGAAGAACTCTTCTCCTGCGTATGCATTTCAGGTTTGATCATCAGATCTATTATAGGCGGCGTGCCTGTCTGCAATTTAAAGCGGAGCATGGATTGCGCAGTGAGCGCGACTTGAATCCTTGGATGGATTCAGGAGCGCTAAATTACTGCAGGCTACAGCCGCTATGATTGTATG
>Ga0116192_1003188_pt1 | contig 10388 bp, 5 predicted proteins | sample AD_UKC113_MetaG_FD_89876 | JGI IMG/M metagenome (GOLD analysis project Ga0116192, IMG submission 89876) | Active sludge microbial communities of municipal wastewater-treating anaerobic digesters from Hong Kong - AD_UKC113_MetaG | ecosystem: Engineered > Bioreactor > Anaerobic > Digestate | place...
ACATCTTCAAGATGAATTAGTTGATTTTGTTGCGAAATGTATTGTTCATACATATCGTAATGATGATTACTCTAAACAATCTTTTTGGAGTACAGACACTACTAGAGCATCTTATCATGTACGTGTTGAAGGTGAAGAAAAAAATTATTGGCAAAAAGACAAAGAAGGTGAATATTTAAAAAATCATCTTGTAAATCCTTTAATAAGTTACATATGCGAAGCTGTTAATTATTTTAAAATATATAATGCTCAAAAACACATATGTAAGTATGAAGTATTCGATTATTCAATACCAGTATCACCAGAAGTAGCAACAGCATATTTGAATTTAAAAAAAAATCTTAATCAAGAAATGCCTGAATATGAAAGAAAGAAATTTAAACAATTATTTGCACAGTTGGATAATTTATGTGTATTCGCAAAAGATAATAATTTTAAAAAAAAAGTTTTAGTTAAAATAGCAAGTAAATTTTATTTAGATAAACAAAAATGTTTAATCGATAACTATAAACCTTCAATTACAATTATTGATGCTAATACATCATAATATTATTATTATTATTATTATTATTATTATTATTATTATTATTATTATTATTATTATTATTATTATTATTATTATTATTATTTTTTATTTTTAAAACTAAATTTATCATTTATGTTTATTATTTTAATATTAAAATATTGAAAAAAAAAACCACTAACACATATAAATATTATGGAACATAGATTGTATACAGTGAAGGAAATAAACATGAACTTGTTTAATAACGTGACATCAAATTTATCCAACACTACTAATAACATTTATGGGTTATTCAATAAACAAGATGTTAGTAACATTCTCAATAAATTATCAGACAGTAAGATTATTACATTAGCTGGAGAAATCAATAATATTTTTGCAGACACAATAATTAAAGGATCAACAAAACAAACTAGAATTAACTTGAGATTACCAAGAATTGCTGTAGTTGGAACTCAAAGTTCTGGTAAAAGTACTGTTTTGAATTCTATTATTACTATGGATATTTTACCAACAGGTAAACAAATGACAACACGAACTCCTTTAGAAATTAATATGTCTAGGCTTGAAAAAAATTTACCAGGTTATGTAGAGTTTGGATGTTATGATGATATTGGTGTTTGGAATACAAGCGCAAAATTTCAAATTACGACTCCAGTCCCAACAGCACAAGAAATTACTTGTATTAGAGAATTTATTGCACAAGAAACAATTAGAATTTGTGGTCCTGGAATGAACATAAATTCAACACCAATTATCCTTAATATTTTCTCTCATTATGTTCCTGATTTATCTTTAATAGATTTACCAGGATTAACTATGGTAGCATGTGAAGATAAGGGCCAACCTGCTGACATACGAGAACGTATTGAAAATTTAGTAACAAGTTATATATCTGAAGAACATACAATTATTGTAGCAGTAATGCAAGCAAGGTCTGATTTAGAAACTGATCTAGGTTTAGCACATGTTAAAAAACATGATAAACAAGGAGCACGTACTATCGGTATTCTTACAAAACCAGATCTGATGAATTATGACACTCATATTGGAGATTATTTAATTAATCGCCAAATCTCAATAAATTTAATGTTGCACTATGGTTATTATGTTCTCAAGAACCGCAATGACAAAGAAGCACTTGATTTTGACATACTTAAAGGTTTTGCACTTGAAGTTGAATATTTTACAACACATCCTGAATATAAAAAAAGCATTTACAAAGAAAAAATAGGAATAAAAAATCTTGTTAATACATTAACAAAAATACTTGTATCATCAATAAGTGAAGCAATACCTAATGTAATGGGTGATATTATTGCACTTGATAATCAAATTAGTCATTTACTATCAAATATGGGTGATGAATTACCAGCAAGTAAAGAAGGTAAATTATCAGTTCTTAATAGATATGTCACTAATTTTAGTACAAAATTTGTTGATTCAATTGAATCAAGAGGTAATCCAACTTTTAATGCGGGAAAAAATATTAAGGAAGTAATGATAGAATTCAGAAATAAAATCAATAATATTAAACCTTTTTATAATTCTAAAATCTATGACCAAAATTATTTTAATAACATAATTTCTAGTTTTGAAGGTAATCATATGTCAAATCATACATCTCCTATTCAAATTTTAGAAGCATGTATGACAGATAATAATTTAAGACCTATTTTGCAACTAGAAGATTCATGTACACAATGTGTTGATAATATTTGTGGTATTTTAATTAACCTCATACGTTCAACTTTAAAACTTGAAGAATTTTCACAATATCCACCATTAACAACAGTTGTTATGAATACACTAATAGAAAATTTAATTTCGATAACTAAAATAAAAGCTAAAAAAAGAATTCGCGCAACTATTTCTGACGAAGAATCTTATATCTGGACTGATGATCCAACTTTTATAAAAGCTTCTGAAATAATACGCAAAGAAGATGTAATAAAAATAGAACCACTAAAACATTTTCTTGAGGCATATTTTACAACTGTGAAACAAACAATAAATAATAATGTGCCAAAGATTATTATGAAAGAAATAATAAAATTTATGGAGGAAAATGCACTAACATACCTATTCGAACATGTAGCTACCGACGATAAAATAGATTTGCTTAAAGAAGATCCAGAAGTAGATAAACAAAGAAAATATTATCAACAAATTAAAAATAGAATTTCTAATATTAAAAATTCAGTACAAAAAAGTGTTATGTTAGTTGATTAACAAATATTTTGTTTACTAATTAAAATACAAGTAAATTATATATTTGCTTCACGTACCCAAGATATCAATAAATTACCTTTATGCAAATAATTAGGAATTTTAATATCATAAACTCGAATATATGGTCCTTTTTTATCTATTTCAATATGCTTACTTACACTATTATATGCTTGATAAGCTTGTTTAAAATCTTTTGTTAACGTTTTAACTGTTATGTATTCTATTATAGACCTTTTAACCATACCATTAAAACTATAATTATTATTATTAGTAACTGTACATCTATCACACTCTTTGTAATGATTAAAGAAATGTTTTTTTTTATTTTTAATCGTTTTTAATTCTTGTTTAAAAATACTACAAGGTCTAACCATTATAGGTATCATACAATATTTTGTATCATCGTCAAATACTGTATCAATATAAATTTGCTCACGTAAATAATCGTCTAAATAAGTAATTTCATTACCTTCAGAATCTAAACTTTCAACCTCTAAATCACTAGAATCTCTTATTTCTTCATCACTATAACTACTGCTATTATCATCACTATCGTCATCACTATTATCATCACTATCGTCATCACTATCGTCAATATTAGTTTTATTACTATCAGTATCGCTATCATTAAAGTCTTTTTTATTACAATAATCATCATCATCTTCATAATCACTATTTATTTTAATTATATCATCATCCTCATTCTCATCCTCATAATTATCACTATCATCTATCCCTCCACTTTCACTATCATCTATTTCTCCATTTTCACTATCATCTATTTCTACGCTTCCACTATCATCTATTTCAACGTTTTCGTTATTATTATCATATTCAAAAATTTTATTATTATTATTAATAATTAAGTTATCTTTATTGTCGTAATTATAGTTTTTTTGTTCGTCACTTGAATGCATTATTTGTAGTTCTTCTGATGAAAACAAACTACCTCCTGGTTGAAAATTATTATCATAATCAAAATTATCGTGCAAGTATCTATTTTGGTCAATTGTATAGTGACTAAAATAATCATCTTCGTCCTCATCCTCATTCTCGTTCTTATCTATGTCTTCTTCTTTGTTAAGATTTTTATAAAAATTATCCTGTTCTTCTATTGTGTTATCGCGCTTGCTAAATTTGCGAACATCAATAATAGTATCAATAATACCATCATTTTTTATTAATTTTTGAATTTTTTGCATTATTATTTCTGTTGTATTTTCGTATTGTTTTGTGTGTATTTTTCTTATAGTGTTACCATTACCATAATTATATTTGAATGAAGAATAAATTGTATGTTTTTCGAGTTCATTTTTACAAATTAAAATGATTTTTTCAAAAGGTAATATTTTATTTTTATCCAAAATAATTAATTTAGAAAATGTTATGACAAACCTATTCATTTTACTATTGTTAAAACAATGAATTTTAGTTTGATTATTTGTTTTGCTTTCAACTCTTCCATGACCATATAATTTGAAAATATTATTTGAATCATTATATCCAAGTAATACATAGTCATTTTTTTTAATTTTTGCAGAAAAACCATCATTTTCTACTCCAATTGTTATTATTTTACCATACTTGCTTTTATTATTAGCTCTAAAATTTAAAAAACATTCATACAAGTCTTCTGAAAGATTATAAACCCAAATACACACCATATATATTTATGTAGTGTTATGTAGTTTGGTAATCTTAATAATTTAATTATATGTGATAAATAAATTTATGATTCCATAATTTTTCATTTTTAATTCAAACTCAAACTTGCACTATTTTGAATTGATACATTTTTTTTATTATATTCATCAAATATGAATAAGCTTTTAATTTTATTGATACATTTTAACCATTGAAATTTAGTTATAGCAAACCATGCTATTGACACATGCGAATTACATCCAGCTTCAAAACCTTTTGTACTAATTTCGACAAGTGTAAAAAAGATAACAATGAATATTGATACAAGCATTGTACTTAATAATGTTTGTTGAAAAAATATCAAATTGTTAACATAAGTGAGTTGTACACAATCGAATGTGATATGTATTATCCAACCAACAAAATAGACTATTAGTTGGAATAATATTAACAGAACATTATTTGTTTTAAGATTCACAACATAAAGTATTGATTGGAATACTAACCAAATAAATATTTTGGCATCGCATTTATTAAAATCATTAGCAAAAACAAACAAACATATTATATTAGCAATACCAGCACATATCATGAGTAAATGACACATAATTAATATGAATGTAAGAATAACGATAATTCCCTTGTAAATTAAAGAACAATAATACATTAAACAGCCAGATATTAATACTAAAATAACAATTAACAATAAAAAATAAAGAAATTAAAATTTCAAAATTAAATACTCACAAAGTTATCTCCTTCGACAAATGCATCATAATTGCGCTTTTTTCCAGTAACTGTAATTGCTACATTTTTGTCATTATTGTCATTCTCTTCTTCATTCAAATTATCTTTATAATTATCAAGTAGATTTTTCAATAACTGATAGTTGTATTCATCAATATATTTTTCAATAATACTTGTGTTGCCAACATCTCTACTGATATCTAAAATAGTTTTTTGTCGACAATTTTTCTTTGTGGTTCTACATCCTTTAAAAATTAGTTGTTTTGCGATATCCATAGCATCGGCTGATACAGCAACATGCAACATAGTATTTCCTTTTTTATCAGCATAGTTAATAGGAATATTAGGATAAGTATCAAGTAATAACTGTGCTAGTTTAATTTGTGAATTATTTAACAGATAAATTACTGATAAGCTGAGTTTAGTTTTTTCGCATAAGACTTTATCCTTTATCATTAACTTTGCTAATTTGTACATTTCATACTGTACAACTTTGCAAAGTGCATCAACACCACAATCACCATTAGTTTTATAATATTTAATCGCTACATTTTCATATCGTGAGCTGATTATACGAATAAAATGTTTTCCATTATCTCGACAAAATGTAAAATTACAGTTCATATTCATTAAACGTTCGACAACACTATCAAGTTTCATATTTATTGCAATGTTTAATGATGTATATCCATATTTGTTTTGAGTATTAATGTTGATTTCTGGATTATCAAGTAATTTCGCAATAATTACCAAATTACGAGTTTTAATTGCTAACGTCAAAGGAGTATCAAGTTTTTTGTTAATTGCATTAATATTATAACCACAATTTATTAGTAAGATAGCAATTTCATTAACTTTAAATTTGATTGCATAGTGTAAAGGTGTGTTATTAAAGATATTTGGTTGATCAAATATTTTTGGATCTTTATTGGAAAAAATATGATCAATTATATCAATGACACTCCTTTTCTTAATATTGGATGAATGTGTTGTGAAATAATCGTAATTATTGATAAGATAACCAAACGCGTTATTACCATCCAAGTAATTGTAATTTATCAAAGTATTGAGTGATTTTTCGGTGTAATCGTAATCTGTCAGAATTTTTTCTATATTCCTTAATTCTGTATTACGTGTTAATCCATTCACATTTTCTTTTAATTCTACTTTAAGTGATTTATTATTATCATGATTATCGATTTTATTTTCGTTTTCATTAACAGAATAATCATGGTAATGATAATTAGAATTTTTCTCTAAATCTTTCATAAAATCATTACCTAATTTAATTAAATTAGCAACAGATACTTGTTTTGAATTAATAAAATCATTAACACAATATCCTACATTATTTTTAATATCAGTTCTAAATTTTTTTGCAAGTAAAATAGCTGCTGCATATGTATTATTATTGTAGAATGCTTCATGCAAAATAGTATTACCATAAAAATTAACATTATTAAGAGAATCAATGTATTTGTTAAGAAACTTTGCAATGAATATATTCATATTGTGTCTAATTGCTACTCTAATTGTTATCGTGAAATTACTATTATTAGGTTGAATTCTATCAAGCATCATGAGTGCTAAATCTTCTTGTTCATATTTAATACAGACGTTTATTAAGTTATGAACATCAATATTATCAATAATATTACCATCATACGTTTTGTATAATAGCTTTTTTCTTGAACGTAAACGTAATTTATTAATTTGCGTTTTTTTTTTTTTGACATAGTTAATACCAAAATTATGCTTAATCATTTGTTCTGCCAAATTAACAAAACCATTTTTGATTAATAAGTATAAGTGATCACCATGATACGAAGCTACAAACAAATTAACATTCATAGATAATAACTTTGCAGATAATTTATTTAGATTATTCATTATTGAATAAATGAGATTGGAATGCACATGTCCTTGCGTTGTCATCAATGTTTCAACATTGACACCCCTTTCTATTAGTTTTAGTGCTACTTCTTCCTTTTTGGCGATGATTGAAAGACTTAAATATATGTTACAAAAAAGACCAATATCAAGTTTATTTGTTTTAGCAAGTATTTTAAGAACAATAGATTCATTAATGGATTTATGTTTAATAGCATAGAACAGGGGTTGTTTTTTATAAATATTTTCTAAATTAACATCAGCATTATTATCAAGCAACCATTCAATAATTCTGTTTTTCTCTGCAAAAAAATTATCTTTAACTGTTTTTACAGCTTCAGATGAATCAAGATCCATTAGTTTAACATAATTGTTCGCAGACGCCATTATAATTGACAATAATGGTGTGTTTTTTTCAGCACCTAGTACATTTACAGAAAACTTTTTGGTAATTGCTTTTAGTTCTTCATTTGAGGCCAAATTACAAACAGCAATATGTAAAGGTGTATCTTGATAAGTTTCCATATTAGTGTATTCTTATTATATGAAATAATTAGGTCGCTACAAAATTTAAGTTTCAATTTTTAAAAATGAAATTAATTTGTTTAACCAAAATGATCTTAAATTCATTAAATAACTTAATTATCTAAATGCTCGTGAATAATTTATCTGTAATAAGAAGTGATACTTCCGATAACAATGTTGTTTTTACTAAAGAGAATTGGTTTTCTGTAAGAAAGAGTAATAGCACTATGCAAAAGTTATCTTACATTGATTTCATCAAAGAATTAGAAGTACAGATTAAGAATGATGTTAATAAACATGTGACTAACTTTATTAAAAATTTACCATATCAAGTAAATACTCTTGAGATTGTAATTACTAATAGTAAATATGATTCATTAAAGATCAATTCAGAATATCTTCCTATATTAACGTATCATATTACAACTAGTACTAAGAATGTTAATAGTATTCTGAATAATGGATACTTGTTACCAAATTCAGAACATCCAATAAGTAATCAAAAAATTAAGATGGCGAATGGTAACTTTTTTGGTACTGGTATCTATTCTCATATGTCTTCGAAATCAGCTACATTTTTTGGCTTATTCGCGTCTGATGATAATTTAGACATACAGTTGATAGTTAATTTAGTTGACTTGAAGCAGCCACACATATTTAAAGATAACTTGTTAGACAAAAAAGTTCCCTCTAACAATAATATAATACCTTATTACTTAACTCCTGATGCGAATGGTATTTATTCGTTATCATTAACTGATTCAACTAAAACGGCAACAAGTTTGATTCTTTTTAATGATATGATAGTAACAGGTAGTCCATCTGATATTATTCCTGTTTGCGTAGTAACATTATCGCCAGTACGTAATCCAGCTAAAATTCATCAATTTAAGTTAACAGACAAAGATACGAGACCTAAAGTACATAAATCAAGTATTGTTAAAATAAATGCTCCAACTATCTCTGCAATTAGAATTTGTGATGATATGTACATGCTGACAAGAGATTTACAACAAAATAATAATACTATACCAGATCTATTGTACTACTATGCAATACCTGATTACTTTCTTACATTGGCTAATAAAAGTATTTTAGAACAATACATGAGTACAAAAAGTAATGGTGTAGTTTATACATATGGAGAAAAAGGTTACAGTGTAAAAAATAATTTAAGTAGTATTTGGTGTAGTGAAAACTTTCATATTATTAAAAATACTACAAAACAACAACAATTCAGAAATAATATTTATGAAGCATTAGAACACATGCTCAAATCTATTACTAATTCTAACAAAGAAACTAATGTTATTTACCTTTTTTCTAATTCTCTTGATACGAGTAATTTGATACCTTTGATAACTAAATATTCTAAAATATTAAAATTTAAGAGAATAGTTGTCAAAGTAATTACACTTAATAATAATCCAGATAATACAATGCCGGCTATTCAACTTAAATATTATTTGCAAACCGAGTCTATTTTTGATAATGCAATTTATGCTCTCGAGGACCATAACCTTGCATCTATTTTGCAATTTATTGATTCTGAAAATGTTGAAATTAGCGGTAATATCAATATGTTCACATGTGATAATGAATATTTTGGAAGTGGATTTATTGTTAATTTGCATCAGTTACCAGAACATAGTGTCAGAGCATTATGTCCTATTTACAAAGGTGCTTATCAAAAATATTTTCACATTGATGGTAATATCGTTCAATCTAAATATGTAGGCCATATTACTGTAGATAATCTAGAAGCAAATATTTTTGGCTATGAACAATTAATTAATTTGCTTTGTTCATTTAGAAATTACATTCTTATTAATCCTAAACTAATAACATATTATTCAGTAATCTTTAATAGGATATGCATTACAACCCAAGAAAATCTAAAAGCGATTGCAACATTCATACTAACTTTACCTGCTTCACAAAATAAAGTTAATATGATTAAAAATACCAAACAATTAAATTTTAGACTTAATAAAATAATTTCCGATATTATCACATACACAAAAACTAAAATTAATGGCAAATGGTACAATGAATTAATTAATTTGAAGTTTAGTAAACAGATTATTAAAAGAACAAGTAAACATGCGCAATCTTTCAATACAACTCAAGAAAGTTTGTGCAATTCGGATATTTGTGGAATTGGTATTTGTTGTGTTGTTACTAATGCAGCAACTATTGAACCATGGATGATTAAAGTGCAATATGTATCGGAAGATACATTGAGTCTTGGTGATGTTTTTACTAGAACAGAATTAGGGCAAAATATTTTAGACTCAAAAAATAATATGATTACTGATGTAATGTTCACTAGATATCCTGTGACTGATGAAATGATGAAAATGTATTACTCTTATGTTTTTACTAGAAATATTTATACATTTTTACCAACACAACCTGTAGCACTATTAACCAATGCATGGATATCTTTATTAGAAAACTTTTTCAAAACAACAAATGCACGAAATATAAGTACTAATGACTTGCCTGAACAAACAAATAGATACCAAGAAGCATTCGATAAAATATGGAATTTGTTTGATATAGTTAAAACTTTTTACCAAAATGTTAATACTGCATTTGAATTAGAATATTTTAATAGATTTATTACAAGTGGTAATAACGAACTAGTAACATTTAATCAATTAGTCGGTTTGTTATTGCGTACTGATATTGACATATTAACTGATGATAATTTTGTCAAATGTTTTGTAGAAACAATTACAAGATCTACCAAAGCATATGTTAAGTCGTGTTGCAAAAGTGGTATTACTATAACTAGTTTGATTAGCGATTTATTTTCTAT
>Ga0116192_1003192_pt1 | contig 10379 bp, 9 predicted proteins | sample AD_UKC113_MetaG_FD_89876 | JGI IMG/M metagenome (GOLD analysis project Ga0116192, IMG submission 89876) | Active sludge microbial communities of municipal wastewater-treating anaerobic digesters from Hong Kong - AD_UKC113_MetaG | ecosystem: Engineered > Bioreactor > Anaerobic > Digestate | place...
CCACGTCTCCCGATCGTGCGTCTTTTACGGCCTCCCGAAAGGCTTCGGGCAGGTTCGCAAAGGATCGGACGGAAACCCAGGGATCGAGCTCCTGGACCATGCGGGGAGCCGCCTCTCCAAAGGCATAGACGGCTTTTCCCAGCCTCTTCATCCGTTCTCCGATGGGGGAGTAGGACCCCAGCTTGTCCTTTCCTCCCAGGAGGAGCAGCACCGGCTGTCGGAAGTTCTCGAGGGCCTTGACCACCGCCCCCACGTTGGTTCCCTTGGAATCGTCGTAGAAATCGATCCCCATCCAGGTGCGCACCCATTGCAGCCGATGGGGCAAAACCCGGTATTGCCGGACCGTCTGTTCCAGGACTTCCCGGGGGATCCCCAGGGACGCCGCGACAAGGCCCGCAGCCAGGATGTTCTCCTCGTTGTGCACTCCGCGAAGAGACGACCCCTTGAGAGAGAACAAGTAGTCTTCTCCTCCCGGCAGCCGCACCCGCACTTCCCGATTTCGGAGAACGGCATGGGCTGTGGAATCGTTGCGGCTGTAAAACAGCACCCGGCCTGGGAGATCCCCGGCGCGCGCCGTGCAAACGGGATCGTCCCCATTGAGAATCGCCAAGTGGGACGAGGTTTGCCTTTTGAAGAGGGACAGCTTCGAGTCCGCGTAGGAAGAGAAGCCGTCGTATCGATCCAGATGGTCTTCGGTGACGTTTAGCAGGATGCCGATCTCCGGGCAGAATCGAGGAGCCGTGTCCAACTGAAAGCTGCTGACCTCCAACACGAGGAAATCCGCTTCCCGACCGGAAGCAACCCACTCGCTCAAGGGAGTCCCGATGTTTCCCCCCACGAAGACCTGCTTTCCCGCCCGCCGCAGCATTTCGCCGATGAGGGAGGTGGTGGTGGTCTTCCCGTTGGTGCCGGTCACGGCGATGACCGGGGTCGTGGTCATGCGCCATGCCCACTCGAGCTCTCCCACGATCTCGATCCCCTTTTGGGCCGCTTTTCGCAGGGGTTCGATCTCGAGGGGAATCCCGGGACTCACGATAATCTGGTCGGCCTCCAGGAAGTCCTCCACCCGGTGGGTCCCCAGGCGAAGCCCGCAGCCCTTTGCTTCGAGGGAATCCAGCATTCCTCCGAATTCTTCCCGCCTTTTCAGGTCCGTGGCGGTCACCCGGACACCGTGACGAAAAAGCAGCTCACAGACCGATCTTCCCGATATTCCCAGCCCCACCACCAGGGCCTTCTTGGGCATGGCGGCACCCGGCCGCATCGCTTTCATGAGTCCATCATCCCTTCCACGACCCGCTCCATGGTCATACCTCGGGACCCCTTTACGACGATCCAGGCATCCCGAGGCATCCAATCCCGGAGCCGCTCCACCGCTTCCTCATGGCTTCCCGCATGGAAGCACGACGAAGCGGAAAGCCCGGCATCCCGAGCACCTCGTTGGATCTCCCGCCCGAATTCTCCCATGGTGATCAAGAAGCGAATTCCCGAGGCCCCGACCTGGAACCCCACTTCATAATGAAGAGCGGCGCTCCCCGGCCCCAGTTCCCTCATCTCCCCGAGAACCGCCAGGACGGGTCTCCCCGAGCTTGCGGCCACCACGGTCCGCACCGAAGCGAGCATGGACTGGGGATTGGCGTTGTACGTATCGTCGATGAGGATTCTTTCTCCGGCAAGCCGGTGCATCTGCATACGCTGCTTCACCGGCTGATGCAGGGAAAGACCACGGACAACGCTCTCGGGGGATTCCCCCAATGCCCAGGCAAGGGCTGCGGCGGCCACGGCGTTTTGAACCTGGTGCATCCCCAAAACCGAAAGCCGGGCGGGGACGGTCTCCTTTCCCAGACGCAGGGGAAACACACTGACCCCTTCCTTCACCTCCACGGGACCCCCGAGAGCCACCATGGCTTCCTGCTTTTGCAGGGAATAGGTCACCCGCCTGCACTCGAGCCTTTTCGAGAATGTTTCCAGCCGCTCGTCGTCCAGGTTGATGACGGCCACGCCCCCGGCTCCCAGGCTCGAGAGCAGCTTTCCCTTTTCTTCGAGGATTCGATCCAGGGACCCCAGTCCCTCGAGGTGAGCCGGATGAACGTTGGTGACGATGCCGGCCGTCGGCACGGCCATGTGCACCAGCCGATCCATCTCCCCGGGAACATTGATCCCCATCTCCACCACGGCAATCTCGTGGTCCGGCTCGAGAGACAGGAGCGTGAGGGGAACTCCCACCAGGTTGTTGAAGTTCCCGCGGTTCTTGAGCACCTTCCTGCCCTGCCCCAAAATGGCGGACACCATCTCCTTGGTGCTGGTTTTTCCGTTGCTGCCGGTGATCCCCGCCACGGGAACCGTGAACCGGGACCGGTGGAATCGAGCGAGCTGTCCCAGGGCCGTCAAGGTGTCCGGCACTCGAACGACGGTCACATGGGAGGGCGCCGGAACAGGCCGTTCGTCCGGGAGTCGGGAAACCACGAGGGTTTCGGCTCCCTTTTCCACCGCCGCCCCTAGGAAATCGTGGGCATCGTGGTTTTCCCCCCGCAGGGCAACGAAGGCGTCCCCCGGTTCGATGCTGCGGGTGTCGGTGGAAATCCTGCCGACGGAGCCGACGGGGGAACCCTGCAGAAGGGTGCCCCGGGTGGCTTCCAGGATGTCCGATCTCGTCCAGTTCATGGTCATGCTCACCCTGCGCGGCTACGAGGATTCTTCCCCGCTGCCCAGAAACTCCCGGACCACCACGCGATCATCGAAGGGAAGGACGGTGGTCCCCACAATCTGATAGGTTTCGTGCCCTTTCCCCCCGATGAAGATCACATCTCCCGCACGAGCCCAGGACAGGGCCAGCTCGATGCCCTTCCTGCGGTCCGCGACCACCGAGTACCCCCGGGCGGGAAGATCCTCCCGGTCGGGATCGAGGTACGGCATGCCTTCTTCCCGCACCCCCGGCTCGATTTCCCGGATAATCTCCTCGGGAACCTCCGTCCGGGGATTGTCGCTGGTGATGACCACCAGGTCGGCCCAACGGGCGGCAGTCTTTCCCATGAGGGGGCGCTTGCCCCGGTCCCGGTCCCCGCCGCATCCAAAGACCGCCACCAGCCGTCCTCGAGTCATTTCCCGGAGACAACTCAGGCTCTTTTCCATGGCGTCGGGGGTATGGGCGTAGTCCACCACCACCTGGAAGTCCAAGCGCGAGGGAACGGCCACCTGCTGGAGACGCCCGTCCACGGAATGAATTTCGGCCAGACCGCTCCTGACGGCCTCCCCGGGAATTCCCACGGAAAGGGCCGCGGAAGCCGCCGACAGGAGATTGTACAGGTTGAGCCTTCCCAGCAGCGGGGACTCGATCTTCAGGAGTCCCGCCGGGGTGATCAGTTCCGCCCGGATTCCCCGGGTCCCCAGGTCCGCGCCTCGGACTCGGACCGTCGCCTCGGGGCGATCCACCGAGTAGGTCCAGATTTCCCCCGCCACCGACCGGGCCAGTCGTTCGCCGTATGGATCGTCAAGGTTGATGACCGATGCTCCGCGTTCCCGGCCCGAAGATAGGAATTGAGTGAAAAGCAGGGACTTGGCCGCAAAGTACTCTTCCATACTCCCGTGAAAATCCAGGTGGTCCCGGCTCAGGTTGGTGAAAACGCCCGCCTTGAAAAAACAGCCTTCCACCCGGCCCAAGGCCAGGGAATGAGAGGAGACTTCCATGACCACGTGGGTGACCCCGGCTCCCCGCATCTCGTGGAGGAGACGCTGCAGGTCGAGGGATTCGGGAGTGGTCATGGGTGCGGCCCGCCGGGTTCCGGGCCATCGATATCCCAGGGTGCCCAGGACCCCGACGCCATGGCCCCCCTGGGCCAGGATCCCTTCCAGGAGCAGGGTGGTGGTTGTCTTTCCGTTGGTCCCCGTCACCCCGATGAGGTTCAATCCCCGGGAGGGATGGTCGAAGAAGTTTGCCGAAAGACGAGCCAGGGCCCTGCGACTGTCGGGGACCCGGATCCAGGGCAGAGCGACCCCGTTTTCCGGTTCGGATTCGGCCACTATGGCCTGGGCTCCCCGTTGGACGGCGTCCCGGATGAACGCCCCGCCGTCCTGCCGGGTTCCTCGGACCGCCACAAACAGGTCTCCCCGTGAGACCTGCCGGCTGTCGTAGGCCACCCCGCCGATGGGAGTGCCGATGTTTCCCCGGGCGTCGAGGACTTCCAGGCCATCCAACAAAGTACCCAGTGCCTTCTGCATTTGCCGTCCGTTCCTTTGGGGGGCTCCCGCGCCCCCCGGATTCATGACCCCTTAAGCAACCTCATCGAGTCCCGGTTTCCCGGACGTCGTTCAGCACCAATTCCACGGTTCCTTTGGACTTCAACGGCGTACCCACCTCGGGAGACTGGCTCACCACGGTCCCTCGGCCCCGCAGCTTCACCTGGGCGTCCAGGGGGGCCAGTCGTTGAAGGGCCTCTTGAAGACTCAATCCCGAAACGTCGGGCATCTTGCTCGATGCCGCGTTCTCGACGGCAGGAGGAGACTTGGTCGATTCCTTTTTCGGTGCATTCACCAGCTTCAGTTTCGGACCGTTGCCGGTTCTCCCGGGGGAAGGCGACACCCCCAGGTACGGGAGCGCTTTTGCCGCCACGTTCTTGAAGACGGGGGCAGCCACCACTCCACCGTAGATGGCCCCGTGGGGTTCGTGGATGACGACGCTGATGACCAGGCGAGGCTTCTCTGCAGGGACAAAACCGGTAAACAGGGACGTGTATTTGTTGGAAGCATACCGTTTCGTGGCAGGGTCCAGCATCTGTGCCGTGCCGGTCTTGCCTGCCGCGGAATATCCTTCAGGAGCCGCATTCACTCCGGTACCGCCTTCTTGAGTCACACTTTGCATCATATCACGGATCTGCTGCGCCGTCTTGGATTGAATTGTCCGGCGGGTGGGTTTGGTCCTCAGGGGCTCCGTCGGCCTCGAATCGCTGTCCACGATTCCTAGGACCACCCGGCTCTGCTTCCATTCTCCCCCGTTGGCGATGCAACCGATCCCGGCCGTGAGCTGCAGGGCCGTGACGCCGATGCTCTGGCCGAACCCCGTGGTGGCAAGGTCGATGGGGCGCCACTTCTTCCAGCTGCGAACCAATCCCCGGGCTTCTCCGGGGAGCTCGACCCCCGTGCGGGAACCGAAACCGAACCCCTTGATGTGTCGGTGATACCGCTCTCCGCCCAACTGGAGGGCCAACTTCCCCGCGGCAATGTTGCTCGAATACTTGATCACCTCGGGGATGGTGAGCCATCCGTAAGGATGGACGTCGTTGACCATGTGGCCCGCCAGGACGCACTTGCCGTTTTCGCAAAAAACCCGGTCCTTTTCCCGGACGCTCCCCTCCTCCAGGGCCGCGCTCACCAGGAACACCTTGAAGGTGGAACCCGGTTCGAAGAAATCGGTAATGGATCGGTTTCTCCAGATTTCCGCGTTCTTCTTTCCCTCGAGATTGGGATCGAAAGAAGGCCAGTTGGCCATGGCCAGGATTTCGAAGGTGTCGGGATCCATCACGACCACCTCACCCGAGGCCGCCCGGTACTTTTGGACGCACTTCTCGAGTTCGCTTTCGCACAGGTATTGGAGGTATGCGTCGATGGTGAGCGTCACCCCGAAGTTTTCCTTGATTTCGGGCGGCGGGTCCGCATTGAGCCACAGGTACTTGCGAACCCCGTCCCTGTGTTGGGAAAAGGTGGTCGTGCTCTGCCGCAAAACCCGGTCGAAAGATTTCTCAATACCCTCGAGCCCCGTCCCGTCCCGTCCCACAAACCCGACCACATGACCGGCAATCTGCCGGTGGGGATAGAATCGGCGATACTCTTGGATGAGGTTGAGCCCCCGGGCGCGCAGCTTCTCGACGGCCAGGGCCTGCTGGTCCGTGAGGTGACGCTTGAGCCAGACGAACTTGCGGCCGCTGGCCAGTCTTTTCTCCAAAGTCGCCTCGGGTTCTCCCAGGATGGGAGCCAGACGGGTCGCCAGTTGTGCGGAGTTTTCCACCATTTCGCAGTCGGCGTAGAGGGAGTGCTGGGGGACCGAGTAGGCCAGGAGCCTTCCCTGGCGGTCGTAGATGGAACCCCGGTATGTGGGAACCTGAAAGGTCGTCTCCATCTGTGCCCGTTCCCTCTGGAGCCAGACCTGATGTTCCCACACCTGGAGGCGCAGGGCCTTGAAAAGAATGAGGCAAAGCACGGAAAGGACCAGGACGTTGCAGAACGCGTAGCAGGACCAGTATCGAGCGCTCAGGAAATTCCTGCCGTTTCGTGCATCCATTCCTCACCACTCCCTGCGGACTCCCGTGCCGCGAACATCGCGGCCGTAACCAATTGCGGCAAACTCGTTTCCGGGACCTCTTTCTGCGTTGGGCGCGTCAACGCAGGCTGATCTTTTGATCGGGCCGGGGTGGAACCAGCCCCAGCTGTATCCGGCCGACCTCTTCCATGTGGAAGGGGTCCTGGAGACGCACCCATTCCAGGCGCAGTTTCCTTTGAACCGAGAGCAGCTGTTCGTATTCGTCATGGAGCCTTGCCAGTCGGTACCCGTTTTGCACCCGTTCAATAGTGAGCCAAACGTAGAATACGGCCCCGCAGGCAAACACCGCCGCCAGGGTCCCGACGACCACCAGCCACTTCCACAGCCCCGTGCCGGAATCCGCTTTCTCCCGGCTCAGCAGTTCGGGACTCAGCTTCAGGGTATGCATGACTCCCTCCCCCTAGATCTTTTCCACCGCCCGAAGCCGGGCGCTGCGGGCCCTGGGGTTGCGTTTCACCTCCTCGGGGTCCGGTCGGACGGCCTTCCTCGTGAGAAGCTTCCCCAGGGGCCTGCCTTCGCATCTGCAGACGGGCAGGTCCTCGGGACACCGGCAGGATCGGGCCCAAGATCGAAACCGGTCCTTCACCATCCGGTCTTCCAGAGAATGAAACGAAACGACGCAAAGCCTCCCCCCCGACCTCAAGTCCCCCAAGACCCGGGATAGAAAGGCTTCCAGCGATTCCAATTCCTGATTCACCGCCATCCGCAAGGCCTGAAACGTTCGGGTGGCCGGGTGAATCCTCAGGGTATCCCTCGTCCGGGGGACCACCGTTTCGATGACGGCGGCCAAATCCAGGGTCCCCGTGAAAGGTCTTCGCCGTCGGCGGGTCACGATGGCCCGGGCAATGGGACGGGCGTACCTCTCTTCCCCCAATCGGAAAATCAGGTTCGCCAAGTCCTCTTGGGAAAGGGAATTGACCAGGTCGGCCGCGGTTTCGGAAATCCCGAGATCCATGCGCATGTCCAGAGGTCCTTGCCGAAGGAAACTGAATCCCCGCCGGGGATCATCCAGTTGAAACGTGGACACGCCCAAATCGATGACGATTCCGTGCACGGGCCCCCAATGCATTTCTTCCAAGATCGCATGGAGGTCCGAAAAACCGGCCTTTCGCAGCACCAGGCGGGGCTCGTGGGAAAAACGCTCCCGAACCCGCTCGACAGCTTCCTCGTCCCAGTCCAGGCCCAAGACCCTCCCGTCGGGGGCCGATCTCTGGAGGATTGCCTCGGTATATCCCCCGCCGCCCACGGTTCCGTCCACGTAGAGCTTGCCGGGGGAACATCCGAGCAGATCAACAGCCGCCTTACCAAGGACGGGGACGTGACCGACGGGCGACTTCGTTTCCATGTCGGATCAGAAGCCGGTGTGTGCAATGTCTAGGGCAATTTCCCGGAAATGCTCCCTGCCCCAGTCGTTCTGTTGATCCCAGGCACCCTTGTTCCAGATCTCGAAGTTGGTGAGCAATCCGGCCAGAAGAACCTCTTGGCCGAGCTGGGCCTTCTCCCGAAGGAGGGGCGGGATCAGGACTCTCCCTTGACCGTCAAACGGGCATTCCTCAGCTCCCGAGATGAATTGGCGCACGAACGCTCGATGTTGTGGTTGAATCTGGGAGAGACCGAGGACTTTCGCTTCGATTTGCTGCCAGTAATCGATGGGATACACCACCAGGCACTTATCCAGCCAGGTGATGATGACCGAATCCGACTGGCGGTGCTGCAGGACCTCGCGGAACTTGGCAGGGATTCGCAGCCGTCCTTTGGCATCCAGGCGAGCTACGGATTGACCCCTGAAATAGGATTTCTCCAAGACGACCACTTCCGCCCCCTTTCCTCCACTTTCCGCCACTGACGGCCCATTAAACACCGCTCATTGGGGGTTGTCAAACCCAAACTGACCCGGTTTGCCCACCGGGCCGCTTTTTTCCCCTTGGGAGCCCCGCCCCTTAAGTCCTCGAAACCGCGCATTATTTCCCGTTGCATTCCGGACCCCTCCTGTGCTATGGAGAGGGTGGGCCCTGAGATGCCTTCCGGGGTATTTCGCTCGCCCAAAAAAGAAGCCTCTGCTAGTACCCCCCAAAAGGCCTTCCCTCCAAACAGCAGAGGCTTTTTTATGTCGAAACCGCAAGGGGAGATCCATGAATCCGGATGACGAGAAGGTTCTGCGCATTGCCAAGGAGATCGTCGTCAAGTTCATCGAGCTGGGGAGGGTGTCCCCCGGCAACTTCGATGCTCATTTCCGAAGTGTCTTTTGGACCGTGAAGGATACCGTTGTGAATGCCCAGGCCCCCGATTGGTCTTCGGAGCTTTCCAAACCGGGCGAGACCGGGGAAGAATAGCCGGGCCGGATTCCTGGGGGCGGTAGGGCCGGGAAGACCCGGCGCGGAAGGGCGGAAGGGGGGCGGAAGAAGATCCCCCATCCTCTCACGCCGGAACAAGGAAAGGATGGGGGAGCTGGGCTTGGTTGAGTACGGGGACTAGGCCTGAAGGCTCTTTTCCAGGTATTCGAAAATGTCTTTGACCGTGCGGATCTTTTCGGCTTCTTCGTCGGGAATCTCCAGGTCGAACGCCTCCTCGAGGGCCATGACCAGTTCCACCACGTCCAGGGAATCCGCCCCCAAATCATCCACCACGTTGGCCTCGGGGGTGACGATTTCTTTGTCCACGCCCAGCTGATTCGCGATAATATCCACCACCTTGTTCCGCATTGCATTCACGTCCATTGATTTCCTCCTTAGGGCACTCTTTTCGGGAGAGACTGGGAATCCTTCACAAATCCGTAGAAAAGGACTTCCAAAACGGTGGGGAGTTCCTCCACCAGGGAGTAGGAACATTCCCGGGCCAGCCACTTCTGGATGACGCCGTGGCTGAATCCCATCACCCCGTAGAACACCGTTTGAAAGTCCACGTCCTTGAAAACGCCTTGCTGACTGGCTTCGTACACCTTCCGCTTCAGGGCGGGCAAACGCCGCATCACCTTCTTTACGTACAGGTCCTGAACCTGTTTCCCCACATCCAGCCGCTCCTGGACAATGACCCGGTAGAGGCGCTGATTCCGGTCGAAGAATTCGAAATAGACCCGCAGATATTTGGCGATCATGGTGAGCACGTTATCGCGGTCGTTGAGGGCTGCATTGGCATCCCGCTCGAGCTCTTCCAGGCGCAGCCGCACCAGTTCGTTGAACAGGGTCTCCTTGTTGGAGAAGTAGCGGTACAAGGTGCCCTTTCCCACGCCGGCGCGCTCGGCGATCTCGTCCACGGTGGCCACGTGAAATCCCTTGTGGGAAAATACTTCCAGGGCCGCATCCAGGATCTTTTCCTGGGTGGACGGCTTGGGGGCGGTTCGCGTTCCGTCTTCGTGATGGGCATGGAGGATCATTCCTTCGATCAGAGAGGAACAGAGCTCATCGGGGGGGATCTCCGCTTTCCGGGCAAATTGTTGAAACCCTTGAATGATCCTTGGGAGAGAAGGAGGGAGGGCGGGGGGGTCGTGTTTGAGGGATTGGCCCAGTTCGGTGAAGGCGGAGACGAGCTCGTTCAGAAGAACCTTTCGGGGCTGGTCCAGGGAGATGTGCCGTTCCAGAAGGCAGCCGATGGCTTCGGGATCGTCGGTTCCCTGTGCGACCTTCTTCCAGACGATGCGTCCCAAGTGTTGCATGGTGTGGTTGGTTTCCTTTCCAAACGCCTCCGATTCCCCCAGTGACGGACTGGTCAGTCATAAACCACAGGCATCCGGGAAAGTCAAGAAAGATCTCCCCTCCCCGAAACGCCCCCCAAAAGGTCCGGGTAACTTTCCCCCGGCGCCTACAAATCCGGGTCGTAAATCTTCTGCCGTTCGCCCAGGCTCAGCCGATACACCCGCCGAACGGCCTCCTCCGTCCCCTGGGTCAACGAATAGCCGGACAAGGCATCCAGGGATACGAACTCACATCGGAGCACATCCGTAGCCGCCCGGGGCTCTCCTCCTTTCCACCGGCAAAGGAAGTCCAGGAGCACATAATGATACTCGATCCTCCGGTTCTCATCCAAAATCACCCGGTCCAGGGTCACGGCAAGGTCCTCGACCTCCACCTCC
>Ga0116192_1003196_pt1 | contig 10369 bp, 3 predicted proteins | sample AD_UKC113_MetaG_FD_89876 | JGI IMG/M metagenome (GOLD analysis project Ga0116192, IMG submission 89876) | Active sludge microbial communities of municipal wastewater-treating anaerobic digesters from Hong Kong - AD_UKC113_MetaG | ecosystem: Engineered > Bioreactor > Anaerobic > Digestate | place...
AGCTTTACGTTATTGACCGCAACGGGAAGGATGTTCAAGGATTTCCGGTCATTTTCCAATCCAGAGCCACCAATCCCCTCATGGTGGTTGACTATGAGGGAAACCATAGCTACCGGTTCTTTCAGGCTTGCAGCGACCGAAAAATTTATGTATTCGATTCCTATGGAAAAATCGTTCCCGGATGGATGTTTGGTAGTACGGAAACTATAGTCAGTGAACGAATTGGTTACGCAAGAGTTGCCGGACTAGACTATATCATAGTTTTTGACCAAAACCGCCCATATATACTTAACCGAAAGGGCGAGGAGCGGGTTAAACCCGAAAGGTTTTTTGCAAAAAACCCCAATAGCCATTACGCCCTGGGAAAAGATGAGAAAGGAAGCTACTTCGTAGTTACATCGGATACAAAAGGCTTAATCAGGTTCATGTACCTCAACGGTAAGGTTAAAGATATGGCATTGCGTCATTTCACCTCATCGCATTCCTTTGGATATTTTGATGTTACCAGCGATGGCCAAGACGACTTCGTTGTTGCCGATGGTGAGTACCTCCTTGCCACCGACCATCTGGGAAAGAAAATATTCTCCACCCGCTTCAAAACTAAATTGCAACCCGAACTTTACTACTTTAAACTTGAACAAATTATGGGTATTGGTGTTAGAGCGGCAAGTAATGATGAAAACTACCTGGTTGACAGATCGGGAGAGATAGTAACAGGCTTTCCCATTGAGGGGTGTACAATGTTTTCAGTTGCCAAGCTGAGCAACTCGTCCAAAATGTACAACCTGATAGTTGGCGTAAAACAGGGAGCTGTTGTATGCTACACCCTAAATAAATAGCTACCTTCGCACAAAAATTACAAAAGGTAATATCATGTTTGCATTTTTAACCTTCCTGTTCTACTTTTTTCTCACCCTGATGATCATCGGATTTTTGGGCCGATTAATTTTTCGGTACTGGATGAAAAGAGTATATCGTAAGATGAATGGCAATGCGAACGAAACAAAAAAGCGTAAAACAACCACCAGGCAAACCCGGGAAAAACCCTCAAAAAAAATAATTAATAAGGACCAGGGGGAGTATGTCGATTTTGAAGAAATAGACTAATTTCACCCGTTTAATTTAATCGTAATTCTTAAGTTGTATTAATAAACGCTTACTGCTTATTAGTAATTCGACGTTATGAGCGTATTGCGTGAAATTGGTGAAACTAAAGGAATGGTTTATGCGGGTTGGCGGGTAAGTCTTTCTACATTTAAAAAAATTGATTTTATTAGTGATTATGGAAAATGTAGTAGCAGGAATTGATATTGGCGGTACAAATACCGTGGTAGGACTGGTTACCAAGTCTGGTGAAATACTCAAGGAAACAACCCTTTCTACGCGGCTAGAAACAACTTTTGATGGTTTCATCAAAATTCTGGTTTCGGAAATCGAAAAGCTGCTCATGACGTTCGAGCACGACTACAAGTTGGTAGGTATAGGAATTGGAGCACCTAACAGCTCATACGATCTGGGTGCTATTGTTGACGCACCAAACCTTCAGTGGAAAGGGATTCTCCCTGTTTGTAAGGAGATAACAAAGCATACTGGCGTTAACAGCGTTGTAACAAACGATGCAAATGCAGCAGCAGTTGGAGAAATGCTTTTTGGCGATGCACAGGGTATGAAAAATTTTGTAATTCTTACCCTTGGTACGGGTTTGGGAAGCGGCATTGTAGTTGATGGCAGACTGGTTTTAGGTTCTGAAGGTTTTGCAGGAGAGTTTGGGCATATTGTAGCTAAACCCAACGGAAGGCAGTGCGGTTGCGGAAAACGTGGCTGCCTCGAAACCTACGCTTCTGCAACCGGAATTCGCCGAACCGCATTTAAAATGCTGGCCGACAGCAACCATCCAAGCCTCCTGAGAAACATTACCTACGACAAGCTGACCTCAAAATTTATCACCGAAGCTGCAAAAACCGGTGATCCGTTGGCTCGCTCGGCATTTGAATACACCGGGCTTATTCTTGGAACCCGCTTGGCCGACCTGGTGGCCATTCTTAACCCTGAGGCTATCTTTTTCTTTGGAGGTCTTGCCAATGCAGGGGAGCTGCTACTCGACCCAACACGTCGCTACATGGAAGAGTACTTGTTTCCGGTATTTAGGGGAAAGGTAAAACTTCTGATTTCAGGGCTACAGAATAAAAATGCCGCTGTCCTGGGAGCCGCCGCATTGATGTGGAAGGAGCTATAAATCCAACCAAGGGTTATTAGTTCTCACATTCTGATTTATTCCCATTTGAGTTCTAGCTGCAAATGTCGGTTCAAGGTAGTTGCTAATTTTATTAAAACAGCTGATTAGGTTAAACCCAATCAGCTGTTTTCTTAAATATCAGCTACCGCCTAATAAAACATTCCAGGGGTAAGCTATAAGCTGAAAATTAAAACTAATAAGTTCATTTTTTAACAAATCGAGCTTGCAGGGTCAAACCATCTTCCAAAACAACCTTTACAAGGTATATCCCGTTGTTCCATGAACTTACATCCATAGAATAATATGTTGAGCCAACCTCCTTCCTTACAATCTCCTTCCCAATAATGTCAAATACGGTAAGGGAAACCATTTTCTTCGCCTCATGCGAAATAACAAGCCCATCAGAGACTGGATTGGGGTAAACCCTTAGGTTTCCATTAGAATTGCCAGGAATTCCTAATGGCTTAGTTTGAACAACTATATCATCACCATAAACACTTCCCAACTCATTCTCAAGATACAACCTAACATGATATGTTGTATTTGGCTCCATATTGTTTACGGGTACTTCAAATTCACCCTCAATAGCACTGATTGGTAGGAACAGCTGTTCAGTAGTAGGATTCTGTGTTGTCCCAATGCAAAGACCAGATTTAGTGATATTCACACCACCGGTAGAAAGCACAGCACCTGAAATTATAAACTGGTTTTGCATAATATCCTTAACCGAGAGATTGCCTGGAACCGGTACTCCATTTAGGGTATGTAATGTATCTACTTCGCCGTAGGAAATACCCAAACGGTTATTTGCATATACATTAAACAGGTATTTCTTGCCAGGAAGCAGGTTTAGTATTTCATGACTAGCGTAAATAACCTGAGACCCTTCAATGGAGTCAGTCAGCATAACCGTGTTTTCTTCAACGCTGTTCATGCCCCATTCAAAAAATACCGCTGTTCTTTCACCTAAAGGATTTACCTTTCCATTGACGACGGCTGTTGTGGAAGATATATTTTTAGCAGCCAAGGTCTGAACAACAGGTAAACCCGTAGCATTCTTCGCTGTAATATTCACATCATCAACACACCAGTAGTAAGCCCATGCACCAGTGAAATTCCATTTAAAACGAATGTATGAGCCAATAGGGCTTACCTTTATTGCCGTATTGTAAGCTTCAGGATTGCTGGAAGTAGCAGTCCAGGTCTTGAGCAACTGCCACGGCTCTTGATCAACACTATAGTAGAGCGAAGCAGTAGAAGCAGACTCGTACTGTCTGAAGTAGTGATTGAAGCTTAAATATACTGTGTCATAACCCTCAACGCTAAGCAAAGGTGTAATCAAATCGGCATTCTGGCTTCCTGCTCCACCAAAGCCATCACTATCTAAGAAGGCGTAACTTGTAGAATTTGCCAATCCATAGGGAATAGAACCAAAATTCCATATTTGATCAGGAGTTCCACCATTATTTATATTCTGCCAGCATGCAGGCAGTTCATTGTTTGTAAACTCCTGTATATATGGCAATTGTTGAGGTTCGCAAATTGTATAAAACTCCTTTGTACTACCATACTTGGTATTAACATCATTTGAAGCAAAAGCTCTATAGTAGTATCTTGTAACGGGATAAAGCCCCTCAATTTTTGAACTAAAATCTCCAATAGAGCCAACCGGACTGCTGTAAACAACTTCTGAATACTTATCTCCAATTGCAGGAAAAGGATGAATGGAATAAACAAACCCTGAGGCTGTAACAGGAGTGCTACCTTGTGATGCAATTTCAGCATGTAGAACAGCAGACTGATGATCGATGTTGGTTACATTCTGTGTTTCAAGTTCAGGAGATCCAACAGGAATTTCTTTTATTTCAATATTGTCAATTAACCAGTAGTTAAAATTGTAATGATTTCCAATAATGGTAAAAGAAATATAAGTAGTTTGACTATTCAAATTATTTTTAATATCAAACTCAACCTTACTTGGCTCAATATCGCCATGTCCCGAATCAAAAGACCAATCGGTATCTGTCCATGTTACACCATCGTTGGAAGTTTGAACTTTAAAAGTTACACCGCTAAAATAATCTTGATAGTACTGCATGAAACTTAGTGTCAAAGCATTCACCCCAAGAGTATTAATGGCAGGAGTAACAAGATGTGAAGTTCCTATGTGATCAGACCAGTAGGCTAAAAATTCAGGCGCTTCTCCTCCTGCAATGTTGGTGTTGCTAACCGACCAGATACTAGTTGTGCCGGAACCCTCCCAACTTTGACTCCAACAAACCGGAATAAATAAACTTGTTAGAGATTCAACAAAAGGTATATCATAGTATGTGCATAATGTTGTAATAAATATCCCTTTCCCGGGTGATAGTTGACCATCAGGAGAAATTGACCAAATTCTATAGTAGTATTTTGTGGCAGGTTGTAATCCCAAATGGTTGTAAACTGTATCGCTTCCGGTGTATAAAATAAAACCACCACCAGGTATAGAGTCCCCTGTACGAAGCGTTGAGTCAGGCATACCAAATTCCGGGATAGTGTTATAGGCCAACACCACATCGTTAAGCGCATTATTTCTTGTCCAGGAAAGTAAAACTTCGCTAGATGATATGGCCTCAGCATCAAAATAACTTGGATTAGTTAGACCAGTAAGATAGGTCTCCGCTTCGGTAATGGCGTTATATGCATTTAGCCTACCTGCACCAAGCAACCCAACATATATAGGATTCTGAGAATAGTGATCGTCGGAAGACTCCTGAAGTAGGGTTTTTAACTCATCGGGTGTAATTAACCCTGGTAAATGTGAAACTACCAGAGCTGCAACACCCGAAACATGCGGACATGCCATGGACGTACCCTGCATGAACCCATAATTACCTCCCTGTATTGTGCTGAGGATACCATTAGGGTCATTTGCAAAACTTTGTTCGCCACCCGGGGCGGAAATATCAACCCAACCGCCATAGTTTGAGTAGTAGCTTCTTACATCAGCAGGATTTGTAGCAGCCACAGAGAATGCTCCTGAATAGCATCCTGGATAGTAATTTCCTGTTTTCCCTTCATTTCCAGCCGCAAAAATTGTTATCCCTCCCGCTAAAGGACTTCCGGGTTGGGTCCCTGCATTCTGGTTAAAGTAGTCAATAGCGTCAAGTGTTGCTTGGTCGTACACTTCAGGATCAGTATATCCCCAGCTATTCTGGGATATTACAGCGCCATGATCTGCTGCCCATATTGGAGCAGTAGCAAAACCACCTGAATTGTTTGACGAAAAAACCTGACATGACATTATCTTCACACCATCACCCGAGCCACTTCCTCCGGCTATTCCAGAAACGCCAACACCATTATTACTAACTGCTGCTATTGTTCCTGCTACGTGAGTAGCATGATCTTCGGGTATGATGACAGCGGTATCGTTAACAAAGTTATAGCCAATTTCAGGCCACATATTGTTCATTATATCAGGGTGGTTATAATCAACTCCTCCATCAATAACTGCAACAATTACATCAGAATTTCCTTTCTCAAAATCCCAAGCTTCCGGAAGGCTTATCTTCATGTAATGCCACTGCTCGTTAAGCCTGGGATCATTTGGCGCCCAACTTGCAGATTGCTTTACATCTGAAGCTTTTGAAATACCTACTCCATCAGATTTTTCCGTTTTAACACTTTCATACCGTTTGATTTTAAAAACGGGTTCGGCTATCTCAACTTCTTTTAACTTCCTATAACTTTCAACCAAGCTTATAACATCTTGTGTGTCTTTAAATTCTACTTCAAACCAAAGGTTTAATCCCCAATCGTTATGCCGTTGTTCATAACGACCTTTGAGCGCTGAATATAGCTTAAACGTTCTATTTACCCTTACAGCATTATTTTCTTTATTAAGCTGGTCTATTGGTTCAACGCCAAGCAGACCAATATTAAAGTCTTTCGCAACGGCATTGATGCTTTTCGCGTAGTTCTTGCTTACCTTAATTTGAATCATGTTGGGATAGTAACTGTCCCTGCTAATCCTTTTCAGGTCAATTGGAGGCCTTTCTCCTCTTTTTATGTTTCCGGCACCCTGCGACCACAAAAATTGTGGTATCGCCAACATTAATAATGTTAAAGCACTAATTATTTGTTTTCTCATTTTATTCTGTAAAAACCTGACAGGTTTAAAACCTGTCAGGTATGGTTAAACATTTTTCTGAATAGTAATAAATTACTGGCGCATCAATTTTATTGTTGAAATTTTGCTCTCATCCTGAACCCGAACGAGGTATATGCCCTTGCCAAGCGCCGATACGTCCACCGTAGTCTTACCACTAACCTCCAACAGCACTTTTCCTGTAAGATCTGTAACGGTTATCCTTACGCTGGAAGGATTATTTACTCCGGTGAAAACGATTAACCCTGAACTTGGATTAGGGAAAATGGTAAGTTCATTTTCTGATCCTCTGGGGTCATCAATTCCTGAACCTTGAACTTCGACACTCATTGTCTGAGCAGGACCTTCACCGCATAGGTTGGAAATTGTGCAGCTTATCATGCCCGATTGTTCACCTATAGTCAAGGTTATTGTGCCGGTACCTTCACCGCTCACGAGCGTCCAGTCGGCAGGGTAACTCCAGTTGTAGGAAACACCTTCAACGGGTTCAACGCTGTAAACCTGCGTGGTTCCCGAAACAGGGGTGTTCAGACCCTCAATGGCCGACGGCATGTCAGGAATACTGTTAACCAATACCTGTATAGGGTTGGAACTTACTCCTGTCCCGCAAATATTAACCCCCTGAACAGTAATGGGTCCACCAGCTGCTCCATCAGCAAAGCTAAGCGCTACCGCGTTGGTACCCTCTCCTGTGGTAATGGCTGCACCTGCAGGTAATGTCCACAGGTAACTCGTAGCATTGGCAATGGGTTCAACAGCGTAAACCACATTGGCCTGACCTGCACATACCTGGTCGCTGCCGGTTATTGCACCCGGAATACCCACCGGTTGAACGGGGGTAACCTTTACCGCATTAGAGCTTACACCATCGCAAACTCCATTGCTCACTTCCGCCTTGAAGTAGGCAGGCTGGTTTATGGCCGGGGTAACAAGGCTTATGCTGTTTTCACCAGGAATATTGCTCCAGGTTACACTGTCGGTTGATTGTTGCCACTGAATACTTCCTATGTGAGAAGATAGTTCAATTGTAGCTGTGCTCCCTTCACATACCATATCGCTTGCCGAGGAGGCTACACCAACAGCAGGGAGCTGGTCAACATTAATAAGTAAAGGTTCGGAAATTAGAGTATCGCATTGATTGCTCGTAATTGCCCTGTAGAAGGTATTCTGGTTTATTCCAGTTACTACTAGCGTATCTGATACCCAGCCCTCTACATCACTCCACATAACACCATCGATTGAGCTCTGCCATGTGGTCTGCGTGTAGTCCTCGGTAGTGTGAATCATGGTAGAGCCGTTGCTGCAAATAGTAGTTTCGTCGGCTGCTAGTTGAATTGGTGCCAAAGTTGGAATTTCGGTTATCACAACAGTATCCTCAAGCATAGTAATACCATTTTGGTTCTCTGCCATTACCGTGTAAGTTCCTTTGGAGTAAGCGCCAAAAGTGAGAGTTCCCGTATTACCAACCAGCGTGTCCTGTGGTACACCATTCCGGTTAAGCACGTACTTCACGTTGTACTCGCTAATAGGTAAGTATATAATTGGTAGGACGGGATTGCTCTGGCAGTATTCCCCTCCGCCCCTTATAGCAATTTTCGGTGATGGGTTGAACTTTCCCATCCTAAAAATATTACTATTTATGGCTATTCCCGTATTCCTGTTGAAAAAGTGTACAATGGAAGCGCTTCCCTCCTGGTTAAAGTACTCCTGTGTCCAGGTTGCTCCCCTATCAGCAGACCATCTGTAGCAATTTTTTCCGGAAATGTACACAGAGGTGTAAACCGTATCGGAACTTACACATAAATTTCCACCCAATAGTGCATTTTGACCTGTATTAAGAAGCGTCCATGTGCTGCCGGCATTAATTGACCTAAAAACCTTACCCCCCTCGGTGCTCTTTGCAAAAAGGGTATTCTTGTCTAAGCTTACTATGAAATCAACGTAATTGCTAAGGCCTGTTAAGGCTTTGATAGTCCACGTAATTCCGCCATCTGTGGTTACCCCAACTTTCCCTGATACGGGTGAAGCAGTAGCACCTCCAAAGTAACCCGTATCAGCACTGGTAAAATATAGGGAAGTTATTCGCATATTAGGAATATTGCCATTAACTGTTCTCCAGCTTTCTCCCCCATCGGTTGTACGCAGCACCCATCCATAGGTAACAGGCTGACTAAAAGGGTCCGGCCGTTCCCACCTGTAGCCTGCAGCATAACCCACTGAATCAGAAGTAAAGTATATTGCCCTTAAATATCTGTCTGGCTCTTCGGTAGAGTAGATCTCGTTCCAGTTTTTCCCTCCATCGGTAGTTTTAAAAATTTTACTTTTATATCCATCGCTTGAATCAACGGAAAAATTAGTGGCAGCAATATAACCAACTTTATCGCTTGGAAAACTCATCTTAGTGATTGAAACATCCCCTTGCTCCTGAAAAGATTTACTTCTCCAGCTAGTTCCAAAATCCTCGGTGTAAAGGTAAGAACCCTCTCTTATGCCTAAAACACCCAAGCTATCCACATAACTATCACTCATGTAAAAAGTATTGTTGAAGAATACTGGTTTAAAATTTATGTTGGTCCAACTATATATAGAACCCAAAACATGTAAATCCCGAATAGAAATGCTATCACCCGATTCGGTAATTTTCAGCATACTACCACCATCTCCAACAACATACCCTGTATGCTGATCGGCAAAATTGATGGATCGGTAATCGTCATTTAAAGTCTCGTGAACAACACTCCATGTTTGGCCTCCATCAGCTGTTCTTTTAACCTGATAGATTGCTCCATCCTGGCTTGCTAGTAGGTAACCAACCGAATCACTGGTAAAGGTTATATCTCTATTATATATGTCATTGAGTAGAATTGTGGACCAGGAACCTCCCTCATCGTCGGTAAACATAATGCTACTTTCACCTCCTACCGAAGCATAGGACAAAAGGTACAGCCGTCTCCCATGGTTTTGAATCTTGGTGAAATAGCGCGAGGTTACCGGCGGAGTTGCTTCTGTCCAAGTTGTTCCGCCATCGTTTGTTTTAAATAATCTTGAATAGGTTAAATACCACCCATTCATCGGGTCGCTGAACAAAATCTGAACAGGTGAGTTTTCTAAAACATCTTGAAGTTTTACTGCCGTTGTCCAGGTTACACCACGATCTGTTGTTGTGCGAAGCTCCTTTTCTCCTGTTGATGGATTAGTTCCGGCTATAAATCCGGTGTCTAGGCTGCTGTAAAAAAAAGCAATCGCACTAGAGTAAATATTCAGGTTTAAATCACCAGTAGGCAAAGTATCCCATGTTTCTCCAGCGTCAGTTGTTAAAAGAACTCCAGTGAGTCCAGCTATATACCCATCGTTCTCATTAATAAACGATATAGTTGAAAATGTACTAGCAAGTTTTGAGGGGTCTTTAAACCTCCCATCTTCGCTCCAGATTTCGCCACCGTTGGTTGTCTTTAGAATGGTGCTGTACGCACCAACAGCAAAACCCTTTTGCGCATCGGTAAAGTAAACCGAGTATAAATTATTGTCCGTTGGCTTGGGATTCATGTACTCCCAATACCTTACCTGCGAATTGGAGGTAAGCGGGATTAACCCTATCACCTGCCAAATTACTCCAATGAAAATGGTAAATTTTCCTCTTTTCATAGCTAAATGTTTTAAGTTAACGTTATAGGTTCAATAAATTTTTGCAAGATGTCCATACCGGCATCTAGCTCCAAATTTTTCAGCTGCACTTGTCCTGTAGAGGGCAAAAAAAAAACTGCATTTTAGTACTATAGCCGTGCGTATAAAACTATCTTTCAGGATACAAAAAAGTTTAATAGGGACAAAGGAGAAGTGCAATTTTTTTCTTAAGGTGCAAGGAGTTAATAGGCTTTGAAATGTAGTCGTTACATCCAACCTCAAAGCAGCGGATGTTATCGTGGGGTAAGGCGTAGGCAGTTTGGGCGATTATGGGGACTTCGGCATTCTGCCTTCTG
>Ga0116192_1003199_pt1 | contig 10357 bp, 11 predicted proteins | sample AD_UKC113_MetaG_FD_89876 | JGI IMG/M metagenome (GOLD analysis project Ga0116192, IMG submission 89876) | Active sludge microbial communities of municipal wastewater-treating anaerobic digesters from Hong Kong - AD_UKC113_MetaG | ecosystem: Engineered > Bioreactor > Anaerobic > Digestate...
AGCAATCCGGGAGTTCGGCCTGACCTACGAGTACACGAACAAGAACGGGAGCACAAACGTCGTCGCGAGGCCCGAAGTGGCCATCGCAAGGGAATGTCTCATGCTGATCAAGGCCTTCTGCGCGGAATTCGGGCTGACCCCCTCGAGTCGATCCAGGCTGACCGTCCCGAAGAACGAACGGGACGAATTCGAGGACTTTCTCGGAGGGGGAGGGGTGAAATGCGCCCGGGGCGCCTGAAAGGGCTTCTTGCGACAGCGAAGGATGAAGGGTGGAGCGAGTGGATCCGTACCGAGGCGGATGAAAGAGCGGTTCTCTCAGGGTGCTGGTTTGACAGGGAAGCGGCCGCAAGGGTGGAGGTCTTCTTTGAGCGGTTCCTGAGACACTCAAAGGGAGAATGGGCGGGCAAGCCATTCAGGCTGCAGGAGTGGCAGAAACGCGACCTTCTCTTCCCGCTGTTTGCATGGAAAAAGCGGAATGGCTACAGGAGGTTCCGTAATGCATACATAGAGGTGCCGAAAAAGAATGGGAAATCTGCGCTGTGCTCCGGAATTTCCCTGTATCTTCTGGTAGCGGACGGGGAACCGGGCGCAGAGGTCTACTCCGCTGCAGCGGACCGGGACCAGGCTTCGATCGTCTACGGGGAGGCCGAGCGGATGGTCATGTCTTCGCCGGCCCTATCCAGGAGGCTGCGGGTGATCCCGAGCCGGAAGACGATCCTCTTCCCGAGGACGAACTCGGTTTACCGAGCGCTCTCCGCGGATGTGCCCACCAAGGAGGGGCTGAACATCCACGGGCTCATCTTCGACGAACTCCATGCCCAGAAGAGCCGGGAACTCTTCGACACGCTCCGCTACGGAGGAGCGGCGAGAAGGCAGCCCCTCCTCGTATCCATCACGACAGCCGGATTCGACAGGAACTCGATTTGCTGGGAGCAGCACGAATACGCAAGAAAGGTCCTGAAGGGCATCGTGGAGGACGAGTCCTTCTTTGCCTACATCCGGGCGGCGAATGAGGATCCGAACGAAGGTCCGGTCGATGATTGGACAAGCCGGGAAGCCTGGTACAAGGCCAACCCGTCGCTGGGCGTGACCATCAGCGAGGAGGCTTTCGCCGCGGAATGCCGGGAGGCCCAGGAGAAGCCGACGCTGCAGAACTCCTTCAAGCGATACCGCCTGAACATCTGGACATCAGCGGATGTGCGCTGGATGCCGATGGACAAGTGGGACTTCTCCGAGGGAAGTGTCGAACCGCATATGCTTGCCGGGAAATCCTGCTTCGGCGGACTGGATCTTTCCACGACCCTGGACATCACTGCCTGCGTCTTTGTCTTTCCCTGGGATGACGGGATCTACAAGGTGCACCCCCTGTTCTGGATCCCGGAGGAGAACATGCGGGAAAGGTCAACAAGGGACCGGGTTCCCTACGAGGTATGGGCACGGCAGGGACTGGTCCGGACGACTCCGGGGAACGTCGTGGACTACGCCTGGATCGAGAAGGACATCCTGGAGTTCGCCGAAAGGCACAAGGTTGAGGAGATCGCCTACGACCAGTGGAATGCGACCGAGATCATCCAGAGGCTGACTGACGCTGGCCTGGTGATGGTGCCGACGAGGCAGGGGTTCGCCTCCATGAGCGGTCCCATGAAGCAGACGGAGGCCCTCGTCTATGCCGGAAAGCTTCACCATGGAGGAAATCCGGTGCTTCGCTGGATGGCGGACAACGTCCAGGCTTCGGTCGACCCCGCTGGAAACCTGAAACCCGACAAGGGCAAAAGCAGGGAGCGAATCGATGGGATCGTCGCCCTGATCATGGCGATCGGAAGGGCAGCCATGAGGGAAAACCAGGCAAGCGTTTACGAGGAGCGAGGGCTGATCTCCCTCTAGCCGCCGCGAGGCGGCTTTTTTGATGCCGAAAGGAGGGGAGGCATGCAGATCCTGAAGTTGTTCCGCAAGAAAGAAGCTTCGCCCCGGGGAATCCTGGACCTGGTGCGGTTGACGCTCTACGGGGGAGCGGAGGCAGAAAGCGGGGAATACGTCTCTCCGGAGACAGCCCTTCGGTGCTCGGCCGTCTATTCCTGCGTCGGGATCCTGGCGGAATCCATCGCTCAGCTGCCATTGAAACTTTACAGACGGACGGCCGGAGGGAAGGAGGAGGTTGAGGAATCCCCGCTGAGAAGACTCTTGGGCTGGAAGCCCAACGAGTGGCAGACGAGCTTTGAATTCCGGGAAATGGCGATGCAGCACCTGTGCCTGAGGGGGAACTTCTACGCCTACAAGGTAACCGACAGCCGGGACGAGGTTCGTGAACTCCTGCCGCTGCATCCGGACCAGGTGACGGTCGAGCAGAGACCGGACTGGTCGCTCGCCTACCGGATCACTTTCAACGATGGGAGGCAGGAGACAGTTGACAAAAGCCGGATCTTTCACGTCCGGTACCGGACTCTGGACGGTGTCCGCGGTATCAGCCCGATCCTCTATCACCGGGACACGGTGGGATTGGCACTCACCACGCTGAAGCATGGTTCGCGGGTATTCAGAAATGGTGCCCTTCCCACGGGGATCCTCCAGCACCCCGGGAAGCTGTCGAAGGAGTCGCTCGAACGGCTGAGAGAGTCCTGGGAAGCGAGCTACGGGGGAGTCAACAGCGGAAAGACCGCGATCCTCGAGGAGGGCATGACGTTCACGGGGCTCACCATGTCGAACGAGGACATGCAGTACCTGGAGACAAGGGCATTCCAGGTGGAGGACATCGCCAGGATCTACCGGGTGCCGCTGCACATGATCCAGAGCGTGGAAAAGAGCACCAGCTGGGGAAGCGGGATCGAGAACATGAGCCTCGGGTTCGTGCAGTTCACTCTCCTGCCCTGGATCAGGCGCATCGAGTCGGCGATCTGGCGGGACCTCATCCCCGACAGGGAGAAAGAATCGGTCTTCCCGGAATTTCTTGTGGACGGGCTCCTGCGGGGGGACATCAAGAGCCGGTATACCGCCTACCAGCTGGCGATCCAGAGCGGCATCATGTCGCCGAACGAGGTGAGGGCCAAGGAAAACCTGAACCCAAGGCCCGGCGGAGACGATTTTATGAGTCCGCTGAACATGCGGCTGACGGGTCCGGACGGGGACGAGAAGGAGGTTGAGGATGACGAGACAGAGGCTTAGCTGCCCTTTCGAACTGAAGGGAGTCGATGACGTCGGGGTCTTTCAGGGGTATGCCAGTGTCTTTGGCGTCGTGGACTGGTGGGACGACATTGTTGAGCCGGGCGCCTTCTCCGACTCGCTGAAGGCCCGCGCTCCTGCGATGCTCTGGCAGCACAACACCGCCGAGCCGATCGGGGTTTGGACGGAGGCTCGCGAAGACGACAAGGGGCTATGGGTGAAGGGGCGCCTCCTCGTTGGGGAGGTCGCGAAAGCTACAGAAGCTCACGCGCTCCTGAAGGCCGGTGCGCTCAACGGGCTTTCGATCGGCTACAGCGCCGTTGAAAAGAGCTTCCGCAAACAAGGAGACAGGGAGGTCCGGCTTCTGAAAAAGGTGGACCTCTGGGAAATCAGCCTGGTGACCTTCCCGGCGAACGAACAGGCAAGGGTTAGGACGGTCAAGGCCATGGACAGCCTTACGACGATCCGGGATCTCGAAGAGTTCCTGCGGGAGGCAGGGGACCTGTCAAGATCCGAAGCCAAGGGCATCATCGCCCGGATGCGGGACGTCGTCCAGCGGGAAGCTGAAGAAAAGGCGGTTCTGGCGGGTGCCAGGCGGCTGCTCAATCTGATGAGGGAGGGATAAACGTGGACATGGAGCTCAAGGACGTTCTGGACCAGCTGGGCAAGGCTTTCGAGGAGTATCGGAAGACGAACGATGCCAGGCTGGAGGAATTGAGGAAGACGGGGCACAACAGCGCCGAGCTGGAAGAGAAGCTTGCCAGGATCGACAGTGAACTGAGGCGTCTCGACGAGGAGAAAGGGAAGCTTGAGGCGAAGCTGAATCGCCCCGGGCTCGCCAGCGGGAATGAGGATCCGGTGAAGACGGAGCATAAGAGCGCATTTCTTCGGTGGATGCGCAAGGGAGTCGAGGAAGGCCTCGCGGATCTCCAGCTCAAGGCAATCCAGACGGGCGTTGAGGGAGACGGCGGGTATGCCGTACCGGAACTCCTCAACCGGGAAATCTACAGCCTCCTGCAGAAGGCGACTCCCATGCGGAACGTCTGCCGGGTTATCACCGTGGGAGGCGGGGAGTACAAGGAGCTGGTGAACAAGCACGGAGCCACGTCGGGCTGGGTCGGGGAGACGGATGCCAGGGCTGCCACGGCGACGCCGACGCTGACCGAGCTGACGCCCTTCATGGGGGAGATCTATGCCTATCCGCAGGCGACTCAGAGGGCGCTCGACGACCTGTTCTTCGACGTGGAAGGCTGGCTCGCAGCCGAACTGCGCGATGCCTTCACGATCGCGGAGAACGCAGCCTTCACGACCGGGAACGGGACGAACAAGCCGAAGGGGTTCCTGGCCTACCCTGCCGCACTCACTGCCGATGCCACGAGGGCCTTTGGAACGCTACAGTACCTGCGGACCGGAGCGGCAGCCGGCCTTCCTGCAAGCAACCCGGGGGATCTGCTGATCGACGTGATCCATTCGCTGAAGGCTGGACACCGGGCCAACGCCCGCTGGATGATGAACGGCCTGACTCTGGCCCAGATCCGCAAATGGAAGGACAACGAGAACAACTATCTCTGGCAGCCCGGACTCCAGGCCGGTGTGCCTTCCGCGCTGCTCGGCTACCCGGTGACGGAGAACGAGGACATGCCGGACGTGGCGGCGGATGCCTACGCCATCGCCTTCGGGGATTTTCGCGCCGGCTACACCATTGTCGACCGGATCGGGGTCCGGATGCTGCGGGATCCCTACACCAACAAACCCTACGTGGGGTTCTACTCCACGATGAGGGTTGGCGGGTTCCTGAAGGACTCCGAGGCGATCAAGCTGGTGAAGTGCGAGGCGGCCTAGTCAGTGGCATCGTGGCGCAAGGCGGGGGCAGGGAAAAGCCCCCGCTTTTCCCTTTGGGAGGGGGGAGTTCGTGTGAAGGTCAGGATCGTGAGACCCTGCGTCTGGTGGCAGGGAGGGTATAACAGGCGGGAACTCGAGCCTGGGGAGGAAGTGGACGTCTCGGAAAACTACGGGCGATATGCGGTCGGGAACGGACTGGCTGAAAGCCTGGAGCTAGCGGGGGAGGTGAAAGAGGGCGATGTGGCGGGAAAAGACGGCTCCGGCGTCGGAACCGCTGTCCCTGGAAGAGGCGAAGCTGCACCTTCGGGTCGAAAACGACGACGATGACACCCTCATTGGCCTTCTTATCACCGCGGCCAGGGAAGCGGTAGAAAAATTCCTGGGGAGAATGATCCCGGAACGCCGATTTGAGATCGTCCTGGACCGCTACCCGGAGATGCCCTACAGGTTCCCGATTCTTCCAGTCAAGGCGGTCGAGTCCGTCACCTGCTTTCTGGAGGACGGCACCGAAGCACGGCTGGCCGACGGAACATTTCGGCTGTCTGCGGACGGCAGCCTCCTGGTTGATTCGTGGCCTGACGGAACTCCCAGGAACTACGATGCCCTGACCGTTACCGTGACCGCCGGAACCGACCCTGTCCCGGCGGGCTGGAAGCAGGCCATGCTTCTACTCATTGGCCACTGGTACGAGCACCGGGAAAGCGTGAACATCGGCAACATCACAAGCGTCCTTCCCCAGGGCTTCGAGATGCTTCTGTGGCCTGACAGGGTGGTGCCGGCATGAAGATCGGGGAGCTGTCAGAGCGCGTCACCCTGAAACGGATGCTCAGAGGAATCCCCGACGGGCAGGGCGGATATGAACCCGAAACGGAAACGACCATCGCGACCGTCTGGGGGAAGGTCGAAGCGCTTTCCTCGAGTGTGCGGAGAGAGGCGGACTCGAAGCGGGAGGAACGGACCCATGAAATCACAATCCGCTACCGGCAGGGAATCGCGATCAATGACAAGGCCGTCGTGGGATCGGTGGAATACAGGATCGTTGGGATTGTCCCGATCGGAAGGCGGTGGCTGGTGCTGGAGTGTTCGCCATGGGTCATAGCCATGTGATCGGGCTGAAGGAGGAGTTAAAACGTCTTCAGCAGGCGCCGGAGCGGCTTCGGAAGAAGGTCCTCGAGGTTCTGGAAGAGAGGGCGGAGGCCGTCAGGGCTGATGCCGCTTCCCGGGCTCCCGTGCGGACCGGGGCCCTGCGCCGCTCGATCAAAAAGCAGGTCAGCGAGAAGACCCTGGCGGCAAAGGTCTACGCCGATTACCCGGAACCGGGCGGGAATTCCAGGAAGGGACACCAAAAGGGCAGGAAGTATTACGCATTTGCGGTGGAATTCGGGACCAAACGAATGGCCGCAAAGCCTTTCCTCTATCCGGCCGCCAGGGCTGCCGAAGCCCGGACGAAGGCAGCGCTGGAAGAGGTCCTGAAGGAGGTGGCGGGCGACGAATGAACGAGAACGAGATCCTTGCGGCGATCTACGGCGCTCTTTCCTCCAATCCGCTCAACGGAACAATTTGCAGGGTGTATGACCAGGGGGCCGTTCCCGATGAGGAACCGGGCCCCTACATCGTCCTTGGGAACTCCCAGGCGATTCAAGGGGAACTGCAGAATGAGTCCGAGAGGGCCTACTCGCTGGACATCCACATCTGGAGCAGCCGGAAAGGGCGAAAGGAATGCCAGGCGATCGCCAGGGACATCGACAGCCTGCTAGGGGACAAAAGCCTTTCGGTCGGGGATTCGTCCTGCTGGATCTGGTTTGAGGAACTTCAGCTGCTGTTCGACGAAAGCTCGAACTGGTGGCACGGGATCCTGACACTGAGAACCGAATTCGTGAGACAGGAGGGGATGTAGGTGGCGAAGTACTCGTCCAAGAACGCGCTGCTGATGATCGACGTGAGCGCAACGCCCACGGCGGTGCTGAACGTCAACAGCTTCGATATCGAGGTTTCCGGCGATCCCATCGATGTCAGCGACATGGCATCGGACTGGAAGGAAACGCTGGAGGGACAGAAGAGCTGGAAAGGCTCTGCGGAGGTTTCATGGGACCCGGCTGCAGGGACTGCGCAGGCGACCCTGGAAACGGCCCTGTTCGCGGGGAACACCATCGATGTCACGATCCGGCCAAGGGGAACGGGGGCAAGCTACCCGCAGCTGGCAGGCACGGCCCGGATCACCAGCTTCAAGTGGAGCGGGGCGAAGGGGGAGGCCGTGAAGGCCTCCATCGAGTTCGAGGGGACCGGAGCCCTCGACAATGCCGCACAATCCGGCAGCTAGGGCTGATGGAGGGATTCCCGGATGCGGGGACCGGTCGTTGAAATTGGGGGGCAGCAGAGGGAACTGAAATATGGCGTCTTCGCCATACGGGAAATCGAGCGGGAAACCGGGATGGACGTCTACCAGATCCTGGCGAAGGCGAGCAGCGGTCCTCTCCCGGTTGGTCTGGGCCTGGCGATCATCTGGGGCGGGCTGCTCCATGCCCTGCCAGGGTTGAAAGTTGCCGCCGTGGCCAACTGGCTGGACGAAGCCGATTTCATGCCTCTGGCGATTACCGCGCTGGAGGCCTTTGCAGCTTCCCTGAACAGGACCCTGAATTTCAAGGTCGAGGAGAAGACGGACGAGGGGGACCAGGGAAAAAACTGACTGAAGGGGCCGAATGGTGGGACAGGCTCCTTTCCCTTGCCTTCGGCCCCTTGCAGCTCAGGCATGACGATCTCTGGGAACTCGGGCTCGGGGAGCTTCTGGATCTCATCGATGGGTACAGGTACAGAGACTGGATCGAATCACGGCGGCTGATGACGGCCGCCGCTCTCATCGCCAACTGTTCGGGCAACCTCAGGCATCCCCTCTCGGTCGAGGATCTGATCGGCCGCTGGGTTGACGGACAGGTGATGGACGAAGAGTCATACGGGGAATACTGCAAGGCTCTGGCCCGCAGGCATCGAGACGAGAGACTCAGGCGACAGGGGGTGGAATAGTGGCGCAGAAGAAGATGGTCTACGTGTTCGGCTGCGATATCAGCCAGGTCGAGAAAGAGTTCAACAGGCTCCACAACCGTCTCGACCGGATTGGTAAAAAGGCCGAATCTGCGGGGAAATTCTTCAGTGCCGCGCTGACCGGTCCCCTCGTCGGTCTGGGAGCGATCGCCTCGAAAAGCGCGAGCGATGTGGAGAGTGCCTATAAGACCATCCAGGCGGGCACCGGGGCCACGGGCAAGGCTCTTGAAGGTCTGAAAAAGGACTTCGAAGCGGTTGGGAAAGGATCGGACCAGAACCTCGGAGAGGTTGCCAGGGCGCTGGCTGAACTGAACACCCGGACGGGAGCGACCGGCAAGGCATTGCAGGCCCTCACCTCTGCTGCGCTCGATGCCTCTGACCTTCTGGGCGAGGATACGACCCAGGCGATCACCGCGGCCACTCGAGCGATGGGAGACTGGGGCATCAGCGCAGATCAGGGCTCTGAAACGCTCGACAAGCTGTTCGTCGCGGCCCAGCAGACCGGGATCGGGATCGGCAAGCTTGGGGAGCAGCTGGTACAGTACGGGGCTCCCCTTCGACAGATGGGCTTCGACTTCGATACGGCGGCGGCGATGATCGCCAAATTTGAAAGAGAAGGAGTCAATACCGAACTTGTCCTAGGCAGCCTTCGAATCGCTCTCGCAAAGATGGCGAAGGCGGGGGTCACTGACACGGCGGAAGGTCTTCAGATCATCATCGAGAAAATCAAAAACGCTGGATCCGCCGGAGAGGCCAATGCCATCGCGATCGAAAAATTCGGTTCCCGGGCCGGCCCGGACATGGCTGCGGCCATAAGGGAGGGACGGTTCGAGATCGGCAATCTGGTTAGCGCCCTTGGAACCGCAAAAGGGGCTATCGCCAGGGCGGATGAGGAAACCAAGACCTTTGCAGACCGCTGGCAGGAGACGAAAAACAGGATCGCACTCTCGATCGCTCCGCTGGGGAAGATCCTTCTTGATCTCGGAAGCCGCTATCTGTCTCCCCTGACGAGGAGAGTGGAGGAATTCGCGGGGTGGTGGGAAGCGCTTTCTCCGGCCACGCAGGATCTGATCGTGAAGATGGGACTCTGCGCTGCTGCCATCGGTCCCGTTTCCTATGCCATCGGCGGAACAGTGCGGAACGTGGCAGACCTGGTGAAAGGGTTCGGCAGTCTGGTGGCCCTCGCAGGGAGCGTCAAAGGGTTTCTCTCTGGCGTCAGTGCTGAAATGTGGGCCCTGTACGGAGCCATAGGGGCGACGATCGGAGCCATGGCCACGCTCTATGCGAATCTCGACAAGACGCCAGCCGGCGTTGAAACCCTATCCGAGCGGCGTGGCCTTGGGTTGAACACCAGCGGCCTTTCGAAGCAGATCGCGGAGCGCAGGTCATCCGCAAGCGTTGCCTCCGCAGGGACCGCTTCGCGAGTGTCAACGGGTGCTATTGCGTCGTCAGCGCCGGTCAAGCCCGGTGCAGTTCCAGCGGCGGGAACGGGAGCCGTAGCGGCGAAGAGAGCCCTCGAAGAGCTGGACAGGACCTCTGAACGGGTGCACGAGTCCATTCGGAGCGACTGGATGAACACGACCCAGACCGAGCTCGCCCAGCTCGACGAATGGTACCAGGAACAGGCGACGGCGCTCGAGGAGGTCAAGAAGACATCCTCCACCTACGCCGAAGACCGGGTCATGCTGGACGAAACCTATGCGGCCCGGAAAAAGGCCCTGCTGGAGCAGGAAGCGGCTGATTCCGAAGCGGCCCTCCAGCGTGAGCTCGAAGCGGCCATGGAGGTTGCGGAGAAGGTTCACCAGGCTGATGTCGAGCGGCTGGACCAGAAGATGTCACTTCTGGAAGCGCAGGCTCTGAAGGAGCAGGCGTTAAACGAACAGCTGGCATCCGCCCGGGCCGATGCGGACCTTGCGGCCTACGGGCAGATGCTCAACGAGGAAAACGCAATGTTCCTTGCCGACCTGGAGGCCCGCAGGGAAACGATTGACGCCTACTACCAGCTTCAGATGGACGCACACCGAAGCCTTCTGTCAGCGATGACGGAGGCAACAATGGCGTTTCACACAGGATTTGCTTCCGCCCTGGGAGATATCGTGACCGGAGCTGCTTCTGCAGGAGAGGCCTTTGCCTCTCTCGGGAAGCAGATCGTCCGGATCTTCGTCGAGTGGATGGCCAGGAAAGTGACTGCTTCCGCTCTGGGAAAGAGCCTGCTGGCGGCTGAAACGGCAGCCTCGGTCGCTGCCGCGGCGACGACAGCTGCTGCCTGGGCCAGCGCCGCAGCGATGGTTTCGCTCGCCTCTTTCGGCGCGAACGCCGG
>Ga0116192_1003203_pt1 | contig 10350 bp, 12 predicted proteins | sample AD_UKC113_MetaG_FD_89876 | JGI IMG/M metagenome (GOLD analysis project Ga0116192, IMG submission 89876) | Active sludge microbial communities of municipal wastewater-treating anaerobic digesters from Hong Kong - AD_UKC113_MetaG | ecosystem: Engineered > Bioreactor > Anaerobic > Digestate...
AAGTTAATGATGCTATTGCATTCACTGACTATATCGTTGAGCAAGTGAATAACGTTATTGATCATTCAGATCATATCGTTGAGCACGTAAACAAATCTATTAAATATTCCGAGTATATCGGAGAGAATTTAAGCAAAAATATTCAGTTTGCTGATTATTTAGCTGAAGGATTAAATTCAGTTGCAGGAAATCCAATTAAGAAGATGGTAACTGATGTTAATTCTGTTAATGAATCTGCTTCTACTGAAGATATTGTTAAAGTTGAAGAAAATTCAATTGATTCAATTACTTCAGCTGTATCTAAAATTGCTAAGACAATTAAGTCTAAGAATGCTAATGCAGTATTAGAAAGTCAATATCCTTTCTTAAAGTTATTGAGTGCTGATAATAAAGCAGTATTTATGAATTTAGATTCTAAAATTAAAGCTGACGTTGTTAAGGTATTAGGAACAGCAGTTTGGACTAACGAAAGTGAAATTGTAAGCTTAATGAATGCAGTTTCTGATAAAGCTCATGAGAACGTACCAGCATATATTAGATTTATGCCAACACAGTATAAAGAAATTTATGAATCTATGAATGATGTTGAGAAAAACAGAATCGCATCACAAGCATATAACTATCAATTACATACACCTTATCAAATTAAATCTTTCTGGGATACTAGAGATTTAAAGGGAATCCGTGAAAGAATTTATGAAGAGGCTAATATAAATAAAATTCAACAACAGGTAAATGAAAGCCAAAGTAAAGAAGGCTATATATCATTAGCATCTGTACAGGATAAAAACAGAGGATATTCATTAAGTTACGTTGATCGTATCTTAAGACAATCTTCAAGAAAGTAAAAAACAAACACTCATTTTTAAAAAATGGCAACAAGAATTTTTAGACGTAAAAATGATCCTCAGATCAATGAAACATGGTCTCCAGTATTGGAAAGCCACGGAGTAAAAGACGGATCAACAAAAGCATGGTTAGCAGAATATTGCCATAACCACGCGATCAGCGATAACGCAGGTTCATTAAACGAAGCAGCAGTAGCTCCTGGTTTATTTTATCAAATGCCTGGTTCAATCTCAGCAATTGGTAACCCAGTAGCACCTACTTCATCAGCAAACGGTTCTGGTGATAAATTTCCAAGCCTTTTACCTGTAGCAATTCAGGTCGCAACTAAAACAATCGCTTTCGATTTAGTTCCAGTTGTACCAATGGATTCTCCAGTAGGTTTCTTACCTTATTTGGATTACGTTTACCAAGGTGGTCAAGTAGGTTCTACTTACGAGCCGTTCTTAGTAAAAGTTGACTTGTCAGTTAACAACGTAACTTCAAGAGCATGGGTTGCAGGTGAATATGTTACAGTAGGTGACATGTCAGTTGTATTCGTAGGTTACTCTCGTTTCGATGGACACCCAATCTTTAAGGTTGTTACTGGTACTGATGGTTCTACAACTATCGCAGCAGCAATCGCAGCAGTAGGTAATACAGCTGTAGGTTCTCACGCAGGTACTGTAGGTGATCCTTACGTTGGATTCGCTTTCTCTGGAGCGATTACTTCAGCAGCAGTTCAGCTGGTTTCTGCATTAGAAAACCACATTTCAGGTTTCACTTCTAGCTCTGATAGCTCTTACGCTACAGACGCATGGAGAGGTCCTTACCAACCAGCTACTGGTTCTGTTCCAAACGGAATGCAGAGAGCAGACGGGGAAGCTCCTAAATACCGTCAAATGGGTCTTAAAATGTTCACAAAGTTCGTTGAAGCTAAAGGCGAACAAGTTGCAATCTCTGCGACTGTTGAACAGATCCAGGATTTAAACAAAGTATGGAACTACGATGTTATTTCAATGTTGGAAAACGTTGCAACTAACGAAATCGCTCAGTCTATATCTAAGCAATTAATGGATAGAATGTTCAACTTAGGAGCGCAACACGCAACTAAAGTTAACTCTATCGAAGGAACCGATCCTACAGCTATCAACTTTACAGTTGGTGCAGGTTTCGAGAACGTTTCTTCTTTACAAAGAAGAGTTGCGACAAAAATGTTAGAATTAGCTAACTTAATTTATCACCGTGGTAGATTCGGAGCTGGTACTTTCATCGTAACTAACGGACGTATTGCTTCTGTATTAGCAGATATTTCTGGCTACGCATTAGCACCGTTCAACAACGATCTTCCATCAGCAGCAGGTCAATTGTACCCAGCTGGTAAAATCTACGGTTTGACTGTATATGTTGACCCTAACCTTTCATGGTCAGATGGTCGTATCCTTATCGGACGTAAAGGTGGAGACGAAGAGCCAGGAGTTAAATTCTGCCCTTACATTATTGCAGAATCTCTTCAAACAATATCTGAAGGAACTATGTCTCCTAAGATTGCGATGAAGTCAAGATACGCAATGATCGATGCAGGATGGCATCCAGAAGCTCAGTACTTAACTTTGAGCATCTCAAAAGCAAATGTAGATATCTTAACAGGATCAGCTGCTCTAGCTTAATCCCTAACTACATAATTAAAAACCCTCTAATATTAGAGGGTTTTTTTATTTTCGAGCTATATGTCCAATTTACATATTTTTTAAAAGCTAAGGTAAATAAATAAACAAAATAATACTTATCAATAATGAGTAAAAACGTAGTACTTAAATATTCACAATTTGTTACTGAAAAATTAAATCAGAGCTTACAAAAATTGGATATGGGTAAAGGTTCAAAAACTACTAAAGAAGTTAATCCTAATATGGAAGACATGGTTCCTGGCAAAGGTAAAAAAGTTACCAAAGAAGTAAAACCTAATATGGAAACTTTACCAAAAGGCGGTAAAATGTCTACTAAAGAAGTTTCTTCTGGTCTAGCTAAATTAGATGTTAAAGGAAAAGGTGGTAACACTAAATCTGCAGAAGCAAACTTAGCTAAACTTCCTGGTAAGAAAAAGTAATTTTCGTAACTATCGTATGAAGAACCTAGTTTTGTGCTTTGAAAAATTCATTAACGAATCTTCAAACGATACTTATATTTCTATTGTAAGAGATACTCTTTTAAACAATAAAACGAGAATCATGGCTGAAGCTGAAATTTCAGATGAAGTATTTAACCTTGTCTTAGATAAAATGATCTCTAAAAGACCAGATTCACTTAGAGAAGAAAGTCTAATAAATGATGCTATAGTATATTCAAGAGAAATAGCAAAAACAGTAGAAGTAGAAGACGTTGCTGACGACCTTCAACATAAACTAGAAGGAACAATACCACAGTTTCAAAATTAATCAATAAACTAAATGAAAATACGTGTTCAATCATTTAATGATTTTCAAAAATTAAACGAAAACGGTCTTAAAGCTCTAGTAGGCAAAGATGATAACGAAGATTTAACTCGTTCTGATGCTAAAACCATTGGTAGAAAAATCTCCAAAATGCATGGTAAAGATCGCCAAAAATATATTGGAATCGTTAACTTTATGGGTGCATCTTGCAAAATATTCAACGCTATTTGGGCAAACTACAAACCTGTGGACAAAACCAGAAAAACTGTGAATGATGGAAAACCTTTCATTAAAGCTGCTGCCTAAATAAATAATTCTAATTAGAAAAATATTTAAAATTAAGAAATGTCTCTTTCACATTATTCAAACAGCGTAGCCTCAATCAATAATTACGAACCTATTTTCTTAAATCAGTTCGAAGTTATCATCACGCCACCTGCAATCATAACTCAAAACGTAAACCTTTTAGTTGAACACGTTAAAAGCATCAAAGGTTTACCTGAACTTACTCCATCTGGTGTAGCTAAACAATGGTTTAAATTCGCATCAAGAAGCTATGCAGACGGCAGACCTTCTCAAACTGACGCTCAATTAACTATCGAATTTGAAGTTAACTTAAACGAAAACAATGATGCTTATATCTATAACATTCTTAGAAAATGGGCAGATCTAGTTTTCGATCCTTTAACTGGTAAACAAGGTCTAAAGAAAGATTATGTTGGCGAACTTTACGTAGCTCTACATAACAAAAACAGAGATATCTTCAGAGAATGGAGATTCAAACCAGTTTTTCCAATGTCTCAAGGCAAAAACGGAGATAACATTACTCCTATGGACCTTGATTATAAAGCAGAAGGAGATCAAGGAATTTACAGATGTAAATTAAACCTACAGGCTGATGCTTATGTAGAAAATATGATCGGTAAGCTTTAATAAAATTCAAACTAATAAATGGACTTATTTAAACTAAATTTAGCAGAACCAAAAGCCATTAAGTTCGATAATTGGATGGATATCAAAAAAGATTCATTCGGCGGACCTAAAGAAATTGTATCATACACTAAAGACTCAAATAAAGGATGGGCTAGAAGAGTCGTTAGAAATAAAGACTTCGAAAATGGAGTTCTTAACTCAAACTCAGACTCTATGTGGTTAGCTATGGATAAAGATCAAATCAGCAGAACAGAAGGAGCAAAAACTGAATTATCTGAACATGGTGAAAAATATTACAGAGAAGGAAAAGCCCAAACATCAATAAATGATTTTCTTAAACAAATAAAAAAAGAGAGCATTTAGCTCTCTTTTTTTATATCTTAATAATGTTTGTTTTTGGAATTTCTATAAATTCATTATCTGTATCTAATACATTAGACATAAACTGAATTTCAGGATAACTAGTTTCTAAAAATTCGAAAGCATTCATAATACCTGTCATACTTACACTATTATTGTAATAAATCAATCTGGTATATTTTTTACTTTTTGAATTAATAACTTTATCCACTAACTTACGTATCTCATAATTCAATAAAAAAGCCTGAGTCTTATTAGGCACAACAAAGTCAGTTCCTAATTTTTCTTTTATAAGCTTATTCACGTTTAATACATATTCAGATTTTGTCTTCTTACCGTAAAAATCTACATAAGATTTATAATCTTTTATAAAGAAAATATCGATTTGTCTTTTCATACAATGTTTATTTTTTCTACCTTAACCCCTAAAGATTTAAGGAACTCTAATCCTGAAATATCTCTATACTCTTCGATATAAACTACTCGTGTTATACCTGCCTGAGCAATCAATTTACTACATTCTCTACATGGAGAATATGTAATGTACAAAGTAGCACCATCACAAGAATTTCCAAACTTAGCACATTTTAAAATAGCATTACTCTCAGCATGCAAAGTCTCCCATCTTGTAATACCATTCTCATCTTCACAAGAATTATCATAACCATTAGGAGTACCATTAAATCCATCAGATATAATCTGACCTTGTTTAACAATAATAGCCCCGACCTTCTTTCGAACAGCATGAGATAATCCTGCCCATATCTGAGCCATTTGCAAATATGCTATATCGTATTTTTCTTGTTTCATTTTAAAGAGTTGGGTTTAAGATTAAGAATTATCCAATACAATAAATCGTCTTGCTCTTGAAAAACTAACGATCCTGTTGCATTCAAAGAATGTACGTATTCATCAATTATCATTAATTCTTTTGTAGGTTCGCCTTTAGAATCAATTAAATTATTTTTGATCTGAGGTAATCTTTCAGACTCAAAAATATTATTTAGCATTTGCTCAACCATTTCATAATGTCTTTCGTAAATATGATATGAATTAGCAATATGAGTATATGAACCTAATTGTAAATCAGGATAAAATGATTTTAAATGTTCAAGCATCTGTATTTGTAAACTACAGAAAAAAGGAATATCAGTTGGAGTGCCTAAAATTGCATCATTTGATCTCATGTGAGTTGTCAAATACAATTTATTATTTCTAATATGAAAATTACTATACATTGTGCAAACAAAGTCTTTATTAGATTCATATTGGTGTTTAGGCAGATTGTAATGTAATATTGCTTGACGTGTGTCCTTATCATTGACTAAAGAAGTAAAGGCCCAATCATATTGAGAAAAACCATGTTCATTTAATGTATTAAAGATTAAATGACCGTATGCTGAGTTAATAGTGCCATCTGGATTTTTAATATATTCCCACATTTTAGCATATCTTGAAATATAATCAGCATCATTACGTCCTAAATAGTAAAGTAAAAATTCTGCACTGATATACTTAAATTGTGTTGACCTTTTAGCGTTAGTATACATACACTCATAAGGGTCTTCAATAATCAAACATACGTTTATGTCTTCTTTAACGTTAGAACCTCTAGGTGAGCTCTCAAAATTAGCATTATTCAATAGATTTCTTAACGACGCTTCATAAACCTGAGCAAATGTTCTATTCTTGTATACTTTCATAAATTTATTGTACTCTTATTGTATTAAAAAGTTTATTAGAATGTTATATCGGAAAAATGTTTATCTTTCTTAACCGATATTATACTATCGAAAAATTCCGAAGGTAGAGGATCATGCGAAATAGCAAAAACAGTAATCTTATGCTTATCTGTAAAACTTCTTAACATAGAAACTACTTTGTAAATAGATTCGCTATCTAAACTGGTAAAAACTTCATCTAAGAAAATAAAATTTAGCCCTAATTTCATTATTATAATATCCAATATAGAAAATAAAGTTATTAAGTTCATTTCTTTTTGTTCTCCAGTAGACAAAGATTCTAATTCTATGATTTGTCCTAAATGCATGATAACTGGATCAAAATTAGCGTCAAACTCAAATGAGTATGGATATTCTATTTCACTAGACCTCTCTAATATTCTCTGGTTAATCATTGGGATGATTTTAGCCATGAACAATTTTTTCATTCCATCATCTGAAAGAATTTTAGACAATTCATTTAAAACTAATATAGATTCTTGAATTGATTCTTTTTCTATTTCACACTTTTCTATATTAGATTCTAAAGTATTAATGAGTTCTGATAACTTAGATGATTCTAAACTAGTATTAGAAGTGTTTTCATTTTCTAATTGAGATAATAATTTTTTATCTGATTCTATCGTATATGTTATTGTGTTATAATTAGTCTTATGCTGATTTTGTAAGGTTGTAGGCTCTTGCAATTTTTCAGTTGACTTCTTAATGTCAATCAAAATATCATTAAGCTTATCTTCTGTAGTCGATTTTAAATTAACTAATTTGTCTTTTATTGTTAAATGAGATTCATCGGTTAAATTCGATAAACAATGAGGACATTTATTTTTATTATAGACCTCAATTTTTTTATCAATTTCGCTTATTTGACTTATGCACTTATTCTTTAATTCAACAAATGAAGTTACTTCTTCAGTAATTGAAGTTATTATTGTTGAATATTGTTGAAATTGTTTTTTTTCTAATTCTCTTAATTCAAGATTAATTTCTATTGACTTTTTTAACTCTTCGATTTTATTTTCATTAGAAGCTTTGACTTCCTTCTTTAATTCTTCTAATTGAAATTTAGTTGTTTCGATTAAATTTTTATCTCTCTGAATTGAAATATTTGCAACTTCGTATTTTTGATTATACTTTTGCAATTCTATTTTATTCAAAACATTCATTTCATTAATTTCACCGACTCCGAAAATTTTGTCTATAATCTTTCTCTTATCAATCGGAGCTAAACTAACGAAACTTTTGAATTCATTTACTGAAATAGTAATTGTATTACAAAAAACATTAAATGGAATATTAATTAATACGTTTTCAATGTATTCATTAATTTTATTTTTATTTGGTAATTTCGGAGGAATTTCTCCGTTTATTTTAAGATTTAATATTGAAGGTTCTATTCCTCGTTCTATTTCAATAATGTCTCCTTGATTATTCACAAACTTAGTGTGTAAATAAGCATTTTTATTTAAACGATTTGGAATGTTCTTTAATGATCTATTAGGAGATTTACCGTAAGCTGATAAAACAATAGCCTCTTTAATAGAAGATTTACCGCCGCCCCTTTTTCCATGAATTAATAATAAATTAGGTTCATTGGGCTTTATCTCAAACTTCTGTAATTTATTTCCGTAAGAAAATATGTTTTTAAATGAAAATTCTAATAATCTCATAATTCTGTCTTTTGGGCGTTTCTAACCTCTTTTAAATATACTTTAAATTGATTTGATATTAGTGATCTTTGCAATTTATCATAAGATTTTTGATCACAATAAATTTCAAATATGTTATCCAATGTAAGCTCATCTTCATTGATCGTCAGAGCTAAATCGGACACCTTTATGTCACTCTCGCTTGTGTAATTAGTAAACTCTATACTCTTAGCATTTGTGTCGCCTATGAGCTCCAAAAATGATGTAGGATTAAATTTAGTGCTAATGTTTGAATCAACTGAAATATCAACAAAATTATTATTGAATGCTAATTTTATTTCATCGATAGTAGCATCTAACAATTTGTAAATGTTATATTTTACGAATCTAGGAGAAGTAACATTTTCAACGAATGTTTCTATAACTTCAGTATCATGATATTCGAGAATATCAAAACCTTTCTTATTACCAACATCACCTCTGTCCATTTGATAAGGAGTACCTGTATAAGAAATCATTGCTCCAGATTTATTAAAATCTTGTCTGATGTGAATATGACCTGCATATACTTTTTTATACGCAGATAAACCTTTTGCATCTAAACCGGATTCTACTTTAACGAATCGATTAAACTTAGCACCTTTTACATCAGCATGACAAATGATGTAATCACACTTATCTTTATTTTGATCAATTGTTTGAGCTAATTTGACATTATCATGTTCCCAAGGCAACATCAAATATTTGAATTTCTTATTAATTACTAAATAAGAAGGTTCAGTCAAGATTATAATTTTGCCTTCATACTCGTGATAAACATCAATTAAAGTTTTTAATGCAGTTAAAGAAGTAACCGAATTATTATCTTTGTAATAAACGTCATGATTTCCAGCAATTATGTAAATCTTACTAAAATATTCACACAATTTTAAAAATATTCTAATAGCAGTTTGTTGAACAATAACATCAATCAATTGTCTGTTATGAAAAATATCTCCTTCTAAAATAAGGATATCTTTATCAGGATTTACTTTTTTTTCGATGATTTGATTAATAAATGTTTTAGTTAAATATTCCTCTGCTATTTTTAACCATGTAGTTGAATTATTTTTGACACCTAAATGAAGGTCCCCTACTAAAAAGGTTTTTGAAACATCGTCTTGTCTATAAAGATTCATTAAAATAACTTTTTGGTTTTATTGCTTTGATCTAAAATATTGTATGTTTGATTTAATTCAACTAATAAACACTCCTTGTATTCGTAGTCTAATAAATCAAATAACTTTTTATATTCTAAGGTAGTAGTGTTAGATATTACTTCAAGAATGTTAATATAAGAGATAAAAGAACTTTTATTTTTCTTTTTCTCTAATGAGATTTTAATTTTATTAAAAATGAAATTTATTTCAGGTTTAGTGAATTTCTTTTTAGAAGGATCATTTGTTAAAATGTTCTTAATTTCTTTATTTGTTTCAATATACTTTAAAATATCTTCGTTTATGATAGTTTGATCTAAATAATCCTTATATTTGTCAGGATCATGAAGATAACTTTCTCTATGAGCAGGACTAATTTTTATGTTAGATTGATATTCATGCTCTTCATTACCGTAACCGTCTCCAGTATTATACGTATTATTGAATATCTTATCACTCTTTTTACGTCTAATATGTTCCCTTTTACGATATTCAGCATCTTCACCTGAGTCCTCATCGTATGAATCAATTACATCAAAATCTGTACCTAAATCAGCGTCTAATTCCATTTCTAATTCAGATAAAGGGTCTTCGTCAAATTCGTCGTTATTATCTAAATCTAAAGGAATATCGACCAATAAATTCATTTCAGGGTCTAATGCAGTTTCATTATTTTCTGATTCTATTAGTTGATCATTTTCTTGCATTTTGTAAGTAGTATGTTTTGATTTTATACTATTCTAAGGAGATAAGGTCTAACTGATGCTGTCTAATAAACTATCATAATCTATGTCATGCTGAACCTTAATTGCTTGAGGTACTTCGATTTCATCTGCTGGTATATCTAATTGAATTTCTTGTTCAGCAATACGTTCTTCGATATTGTCTGGATCATGATCATTTGGATTATCTTCAAACTCTAAATCAAAATCGTTAGTACTGACAGTGTTATATTGAGAAATCATTTCTTCTTTTAAATCAGCTGCTTCGTCTTCATCTGAATAATATACATCATGCGGGCCAGATAATTCGGTAAGTCTTGCAAATTCATATTCCATATTATACCTTTGATAACTCTCGGTATATCCACCGTCCCTATTTGCAATAACTTTTATTTTCATTACTTTTTCTAATGGTGCTCTCATCAAACCAAACAAAGTATCTACTGTATGAATAAGACCAAATGACTCTGCTACATCTTCCATACCTAAAT
>Ga0116192_1003204_pt1 | contig 10348 bp, 9 predicted proteins | sample AD_UKC113_MetaG_FD_89876 | JGI IMG/M metagenome (GOLD analysis project Ga0116192, IMG submission 89876) | Active sludge microbial communities of municipal wastewater-treating anaerobic digesters from Hong Kong - AD_UKC113_MetaG | ecosystem: Engineered > Bioreactor > Anaerobic > Digestate | place...
CTAAAAGGAATGATTGGCAAGGGGCTGCGCAGTGATGGGGTCATTGAGGCCATCAAAGAAAATGGGGCCATCTATTTTGGTGCCACCGGCGGCGCAGGCGCCCTTATCTCCTCATGCATCAAGAAGGAAGAGGTCATTGCCTTTGAGGACCTTGGTACCGAGGCCATCCGAAAGCTGGAGATAGAAAACCTGCCCTGTGTGGTGATCATCGATGCAACAGGGAGGGACAGATACAAGGAAGGGCGTGAAATGTATGCCAAGGAATGAAGGCAAGCTAACCTTGGATAAGCGCGTCAATATATTCTGCGGCCATTATGGCAGCGGAAAGTCCGAAATCTCGGTCAATGCCGCTGTTTTACTTGGAGAGTCGCATCAGGACATTCTCATGGCTGACATGGACATCGTCAATCCCTTTTTCAGGAGTATTGATGCGAAAAATGCCCTTGAGGCTCTGGGCATTAAGGTGGCTGCACCCTTGTTTGCCAATACCAATGTGGATGTTCCGGCATTGGTTCCGGAGGTTTCGACTGCTTTGCGCAACAAGGGAAGGCACGTGATTCTTGATGTAGGTGGCGATGAGGACGGTGCACGGGTTTTAGGGCGATATCATCTGGATATCCCGCAAGTCGACTATGACATGTTTTTCGTTTTCAATCGAGCAAGACCCCTTACCCGAGAGCTTACCGAAACCCTGACCTATATCCGCGAAATAGAGGCGGCTTCCCGGCAAAAGATCACTAAGCTGATCAACAACACCCACTACTTAAATGAGACTACCGTTGATGATGTTCTCTATGGGCTGGAGCTGGCCAGGGAAATATCCCAGGAAACAGGAATCCCTTTAGCAGCCACCTGTGTTATGGAAGGACTGGAAGAAGAATTGGCCTCTCGCCTGGAGCATCCCATCTTTGTGCTCAAGAAAAACATCCTCTTGCCTTTTTAAACGCATTGATATGTTACGGCATTAACAAACCAGCAAGATTTCGACATGCAATCTTGCTGGTTTTCTCTTTTTGCCCATTTTCACGGGTGCGCCTTAATATTCTTTGGTAATATTTAAATGCCGCAATGAGTTATATTGTTTTGCTTATCTCCTATGTCAAATATCAACGAGATGGAGGATGATGTATGAAAAAAAGAATGATTGCTTTACTGATGGCCCTGCTGATGTTGGTGTCGTCCACTGTCATGAGCTTTGCTCAGGTCCCGACAGCTTTAGAAGCCCCGCAGAATGCTGTTGCCCGAATCAATGATGATAATCAAATCCTGCTTCGCTTCAAGATTCCTCAGAGTATATTGGCACTTGCGGAGGATAATGACGGCGAAATTTTTTATGTGGTTGACTGGAAAAAGAACAATGGCCCCTGGCATTTTGATGGTGCTATCAACGAAACCGTTCTTGGTTTGGCCGAGCAAAACAATGCCTATGGTTATGTTGGAAATGCCAAGATTGATGTTGATAATGTCACAGAGCTCTTCTTTGTATACTGGCACTTAGGGGAGGCCACCGATTTTGATTTTGTGAACAATTCCTATTCCTTCAGAGTCAGGTTTGCTTTTGCACCCTATGACAGCAGCAGCAGTGAGAATTTCATTGTTTCGCCTTTTTCCAATGAGACCACAGTCGGGAAGGGTGCCGACGTTGAGGTGCCGAAGACCCTGGAAGCGCCAGCAAATCTTAAGGTTGAGCTTAAGAAGAACAGCAGTGGAAGGCCTTATTTCCACCTGACCTGGAGCAATCCCGCTTCGGTATCCAAGGTCAATGAAAAGCTGCCCATCGTATTTAAGATTGACTTTAAGGTCGGCAATGAAAAGTGGTTCTCTGAAACCACCAGCCATGCCTGGTGGGGAGGCTATCTCTTTGACAGCAAAATCGACTTTGATCCCATTGAAAAGGATCTGGTAGACAAGATTGTCATTGAAGAGAACACCTACTATTTCAGAATACTCTATGCCTATGAGCCCACCGATGGGACTCCGGTGTATTCAACCTTCTCCAATGTGGTATCCATTGGTGTCACAGCCAGTGAATGGGCCAAGGCAGAGATTCAGGATGCCTTCAATAACGGATTGGTTCCCGATATTCTTAAGGGCAAGGATCTGACCAAACCCATCACCCGTGAGGAGTTTGCAGAATTAGCCGTTCTTCTTTATGAAAGAACCACGGGAAAAACCGCTGAGCCTGCTTCACCCAATCCTTTCAACGATACCAATAACCCGCAGATATTGAAGGCCTATGCACTGGGTATCACCAAGGGAACCAAGGTGGGAACCTCCAATATCCCCTTTGAGCCCAATACCCTTATCAACCGCGAACAGGTGGCCACCATGCTGTTCAGAACCATCAAACTTATCAGCCCCGATAGCGATTTCAGCATTGCAGGCGTCAAGGATTTCCCCGATCAAAAGGATATCTCTGACTTTGCCGTCGAGGCCACCAAGTTCATGTTTAAGCTGGGTATCATTAAGGGAGATTCCAGGGGATACTTTATGCCCAAGGCAACAACCCCTGCTCAGGAAGCTGCAGGCTACGGCATGGCTTCCAGAGAAGCGGCCATTATCATGTCAAGCAGAACCTATAATGTTTACAAGTAATTGATTTGTAAGTTGCATGATTAACCGGAGAGCCCCTTCATTCCATGAGGGGCTCTCTGTTTTTTTCTTTGTAGGCTTATGTACCTGAAACCCTTGATGGATTAGGATCCTATCGATATTTCTGAACATCCGATTTTGTTGACAAGGGAAGAAATTAGTTTTAAACTTATTTAAAGTGATTATGCATAAACATACAGAAAATCAGTAGCTTTATGCATGTGTTTGCAAGAAGTGCTAACGAAAGCCAGCAAATTGAATTGAAGGAGTAGCAGTATGGCAAAAGTGACTTTCAGGGAGGAGCGATGCAAGGGATGCGGCCTTTGCATCAGTGTTTGTCCGAAGAAAATCATTCGTGAAAACCCGGAAAAGCTTAATGCAAAGGGGTATTATCCGGCTGAGGTAACCGATATGAGCCTATGCATCGGCTGTGCCTTTTGTGCAACCATATGCCCCGATTGCGTCATAGAAGTAGAGAAGTAAGAAGGAGGAAGCTTCAATGGGTCAAAAGCTTCTAATGAAAGGTAATGAGGTCATTGCTGAGGCCGCTGTGCGTGCAGGATGCCGCCATTATTTCGGCTATCCCATTACGCCTCAGACTGAGATAGCACATTATATGGCCAAGAGAATGCCCGAAGTGGGCGGTGTATTTCTTCAGGCTGAAAGCGAGGTTTCGGCCATCAATATGGTGTATGGCGCTGCCAGTACCGGCAAGCGTGTCATGACATCCTCTTCCAGTCCAGGAATCAGCTTAAAGCAGGAAGGTATTTCCTATGCTTCGGGCGCTGAGCTTCCGGCAGTTATTGTGAATATTATGCGCGGTGGTCCGGGTCTGGGCGGCATTCAGCCTTCCCAGAGCGACTATTTCCAGGCCACAAAGGGCGGCGGTCATGGCGATTACCATATGGTGGTGCTTGCTCCCGCCAGTGTTCAGGAACTTTATGAGCTGACAGTGGAGGCCTTTAATATTGCTGATCGCTATCGGATTCTGACCATGATCCTTGGTGACGGCGTCCTGGGTCAGATGATGGAAGTCGTTAATTTCCGCGATGAGGAAAAGATTGATACCTGCGATAAGAGCTGGGCTGCTTGCGGTCATGAGAATAAGAGGGAGCATAATACCATTACCTCCATCCACATTGATCCCGCTGTTCTTGAGCAATGGAATATACGATATCAGAAGAAATATCAGGCCATCATTGAAAATGAGCAGCGCTATGAGCTTTATAATTGTGAGGATGCGGATATCATCCTTGTGGCCTATGGCTCTGTGGCGCGTATCTGCAAGGGCGTTATTAAGGAAGCCCAGGCCCAGGGGATTAAGCTGGGGCTTCTGCGTCCTATCACGCTTTGGCCCTTCCCGGTGGAAGGCTTCGAAAAGGTTGTAAATATCCCTAAGGCCTTCCTCACTGTTGAAATGAGCGCAGGACAGATGGTTGAAGACGTCAAGCTTGCGTCCAACGGCAGAAAGCCCGTCTACTTCACAGGAAGAATGGGCGGAATGATTCCCACCGTGGACAATGTCCTGTCAAAGGTCAAAGAAATACTGGGAAGATAGGATAGAGAGGAGAGTTGTAAATGGCAGTAGTATTTAAAGCCCCCCATGCATTAGTCGATGTGCCCTTGCATTATTGTCCCGGCTGCACCCATGGTATCTCCCATCGTCTCGTCGCAGAGGCCATTGATGAACTGGGCATAGAGGGTAAAACCATTGGTGTTTCTCCGGTTGGTTGCTCTTATAATAATTATCTGTACTTTAATTGTGATATGATTCAGGCCGCCCATGGCCGTGCTCCTGCTGTGGCCACCGGCGTAAAACGCAGTTTACCCGAAAATGTGGTCTTTACCTATCAGGGTGATGGCGACCTTGCCGCTATTGGTACAGCAGAAATTGTTCATGCTGCAGCCAGGGGAGAGAACATCACCGTCATCTTTATCAACAACACCATTTATGGGATGACCTCGGGCCAGATGGCACCTACAACCCTGCTGAACCAGGTGACCACCACATCACCCTTTGGCAGAAACGCCAAGGATCATGGCTATCCCATCAGAGTTTCGGAAATGCTGGCAACCCTTGAAGGGCCCGCCTACATTGAAAGAGTTTCCCTGCACGATATTAAGCATATCAGGAAGGCCAAGGAAGCTGTTAAGAAGGCCTTTAAGGTCCAATTGGCCGGAAAGGGCTTTTCCATGGTCGAGATTTTATCGACCTGCCCGACCAACTGGGGGCTTGATCCTATTGAGGCCCTTAAGCGTGTAGAAAGAGAACTCATTCCGCATTATCCGCTCGGCGTTTTTGTCGGTGCAGATTTGGAGGTTTAGTCTATGTTGCTTCATGAAATCATTATTGCAGGTTTTGGTGGTCAGGGTGTGCTTTCAGCAGGAAGGTTATTAGCCTATGCGGGTATGCTGGAGGACAAGGAGGTTTCCTTTCTCCCTTCCTATGGTCCCGAGATGAGGGGCGGAACAGCGAATTGCATGGTGGTTATCTCCGATGAAGCCATTGCATCCCCCGTGCTCAACTCCTGCTCAGCCCTTATCGTTATGAATAATCCTTCGCTGGAGAAGTTTGAGAAGTGGCTGAAGCCCGGCGGCCTTCTTATCACCGACAGCTCTCTTGTACTGAAGAAGCCTTCCAGGACCGATATCAAGGTCATTGAAATTCCTGCAACTCAGCTTGCCAATGAGGTAGGGAATAAGACCTACTCCAACATCTATCTTTTAGGCAAGCTGGTTAAGGAGACCCAATGCTTCGGTGTGGAAAGCTTTGAAAAGGCGCTCTATGGTATTCTTCCCAAGCGGAAGCATCATATGATACCCGAGGAGATGGAAGTCTTTAAGACGGGAATGAACTATTAAAATAAAAGTCTCAGGGATTTGAAATCTCTGAGACTTTTTCTTAAATATCGTTAACATTGAACTTAATCTCACGAATGATCTTGATGGAAAGTTCCTCGGTGAGATCGATAATATTGCTCTTATTGAGCTTGGTTTTGGTCTTTGGATTATAAAAGGCCCGAACAACAGGGCGTGTAAGGTTGACGGAATTGTTTTTAAGGACAATGGCCAAATGACCGTTGCTTAATAAAACAATACTTCCTTCGTTATAAATGGGGACCATCCGAATGAACTCATCCACCATGGACTTATCAAAAATATGTCCCGATGCTCCAACCATGTATTCAACCGCATCGGTGGTTTTCAGATAATATTTATTGTTCTTGTCATTCATTGCCACGTCAAACTCGTCGCAAATGGTGACAATACGCGCAGAGTAGTGGATTTTGTCCCCAGCCAGTCCCATGGGGTATCCGCTGCCGTTGAAATGCTCATGGTGCATCAGGACGGATATCTTGGTGGTTGCCGAAACGTCGTTGTCATCCTTAATCATGTTATAGCCGAGGATGGGATGCTTTCTGTACTCGTTTAGCTCATCATCGGTAAACGCATCGCTTTTATTCAGCATCTCTGCAGGAAGGAGCGCTTTTCCGATATCGTGCATCAAAGCACCCATGGCAATACTTTTGACCTTTGATACAGGGAGGGACAGCTTGGTGGCTAAAGCCACAGCCATAACGCATACATTGACCGAATGGGCAAAGGTCTGCTCATCCTGCATGCGGATATCCTTAACATTCACAATATCAATATGGCGTGTAAGAATTTCATCCAGAATGGAATCCACTGTCGTACTGAGATTGTTATAGTTGATTTCCTTCTTTTGAGCCATTCTGTTCATTTCGTCACGGATAATCTGTTTGGCTCTGCTGCGCGTTTCTTCGCACAAAAGACTATGAACCTCTATTCCTTCGGAAAGCTCATCCTCTATGTAAACATTGGTAACGCCTTTTTCATAAAGCTTTTGCACAATGGCAGGCCTTAAGGAGACGCCGGTGTTTAAAAGCTTTCTGCCGTCCATGTCGTACAGTGACTGTGCCAGTACCTCGTTTCCTGTGATTTCGTCTATACTGATAAGTCTCATGCAGAACTCCTTCAAGTCAGTTGGAATAACGAGAATAATTTACCACTCAATTTGCATGGAGTAACAAAAAGCAGGATATTTTACTGTGAATTCTCACTTATCCAAATCAAGAAACTGATTGATGCCGCGATTCTTCCTCATGATGGAGAGCAGGGGCAAACCCACACCATAGGTTAATACGGCCTCGGAAATAGCAATAAACAGCATGGTCAGTAACCAGGGGTAGGTTTTGTCGTAGAGCAGATAAACATAGGACCCTACAATGACACCATTAAATATTACCGGCGGCAAGGGATAGAGGAAACGCTTGTCCCTTAATAAATAGGTGCATAGGCCGGCCAATAACGTGGCCAAACTACCAAAGACCATATCCACCAACCCAAAGCCGCCCAGCCAATTTGCCAGGAAACAGCCTATGACGAGACCGGGAACGGAGGCAGGAACCAGAGCGGGAAGAACAGTGAGGGCTTCGGCCAATCGAAACTGAACGGGGCCATAGCCAAAGGGCTGCAGGAGCAGGGTAAGGGCAGTGTAAATTGCGGCGATGAGTCCTGAGAGAACAATGGATCGTGGTGTAAGCTTCATAATACTCCTTTACTTTTGTCAGCAAAACAAAACCGGCCATTAAATCTGAGCTGCCGGAAGCTCCGTAGTTTTGGTTAAGGCTTAAAGCCTTGCCAGGATTTTGCGAACTGGCGTGGAAAATCCACGAGAAGTATTTTATCCGATAATGTACTGGTTGACAATAAAAAATAAATGGTATCAAAAAAAACGTCTTAATTGGCCCCTTATCAAATAATCATTGAATATGGATGATATGCTGTTAATTGTGAACCGTTTTTGCTATAATGATAATGTTACCAATTAGAGGGAGGAATCATCTTGGATCGCAACAGAGCCCTAGAAGAACTGATGTTACGTATTGAGAACCAGAACCTGCTTAAACACAGCTTTGCAGTTGAAGCTATCATGCGCAAATGCGCCAGCCACTTTCATGATGATCCTGACCTCTGGGGTATAGCCGGATTAGTTCATGATATTGACCTTGAAAGAGTGAACTACGATATGAGCGTTCATGGCATGATGGGCGGAGATATACTGGAAGCGCTGGATTTTGACAAGACCATTGTTTACGCTGTACGAGCCCATAACCCCAACAATCAGTATGAACGCAGAAGAAAAATTGATAAAGCACTGTATTGTGCCGAGGCCTTGTCCGAGCTCATCACAGCCTGCGCCTTGGCTGCACCCGGTAAGAAGCTTGGAAACGTGGACGTACCTTTTGTTTTGGAGAAGTTTGAAAATAGGAGCTTTGCTAAAGAAGTCAACAGGGAACAGATTGCCTCCTGCTTGGAACTGGGCTTAAGCCTGGAGCAAATGGTAGCGCTATCGCTGGAGGCCATGAAGGAAATCAGCGATGTTTTGGAGCTGTAGCAGATGCAATAGGTAATGATAAGGAATACTCTTTAACTTAAATAACAATACTATTAAGTGAAGTGACGGCGTTTGGCCGTCATCATTTTTAATACCAGCCTTATCAAAAAACTGGGTTAGTCATTGTGCAATAACCTGAAAAGGACGGTAGAGCTATGGAAATCATGGAAGAAAGAAAAAACCGAATACTCTCATTTATGCGTGATCGCGCCTATAAACCCTTGCAATTCAATGAATTGGTCATGGTGTTGGATGTGCCTGCAGAGGACAGGCCCATATTCCAGCAGATGTTGGATGATATGGAGAAGGAAGGCCTCATTATTAAAACCCGTAAGGAAAGATACGGCGTCCCTGAAAGAATGGGGCTTGTGGCCGGACGGTTCCAGGGTCATGCCCGGGGCTTTGGATTTGTCATACCCGATTCTGGGGAGGATGATGTTTTTATTCCCGCCAATGCCATTAATGGCGCCATGCATGGGGATCGTGTCATCGCACGCCTTAACAAGCAATCCTTCAGTGACAGGCGAAAAGAAGGAGAAATCCTTCAAATCATTGAGCGTGTTAACAAGACCATTGTCGGTAAATTTGATAAAAGTGAAAATTTCGGTTTTGTCATTCCCGATCATACACGGTTGACAGGGGACATCTTTATCTCCAAAGAGCATATCAATGGTGCCGAAAAAGGGCAGAAGGTGGTTGTGGAGATCATTAAATGGCCTGAGCGGAACAGAAACGCTGAAGGCCGCATTATTGAAGTGTTGGGCCATGAGGATGAGTCCGGTATTGACGTCATGTCGATCATACGTGCTTACGGCATACCCTATGAATTCCCCGAAGAGGTACTCCGTGAGGCAGAAAGGGCTCCCAAAGAGGTTTCTGAGCAGGAACTGGCAGGGCGTAGAGACCTGAGGAATTTGAGAATGGTCACCATTGACGGCGAGGATGCCAGGGACCTGGATGACGCCGTCTCCATTGAGCTTCTTCCTGACGGAAAGTATCGGTTGGGCGTGCATATTGCCGATGTTACCCATTATGTCAGGGAGGGCTCGGCTCTGGACAAGGAAGCCCTCTTAAGGGGTACCAGCGTTTATTTCCCTGATCGCGTGATTCCCATGCTGCCTAAGGAGCTGTCCAATAATATCTGCAGCCTCAATGCCCACGTGGACCGTCTGGCCTTCAGTGTCATGATGGATGTGGACTTCAGGGGAAATGTAACCAATCATGAGATTTTTGAAAGTGTGATCAGGGTCCGGGAAAGAATGACCTATACCAATGTTTACAAGATCCTTGAGGAGGACGATAAGGAGCTTAAGGAACGCTATAAAGAACATCTTGAGGATTTTAAACATATGAAGGAGCTGGCCCGCATCCTTAAGGAAAAACGGAAGCGTCGCGGAGCCGTTGACTTCGAATTCGATGAGGCCAAGGTCATTGTGGATGAGCAGGGCAAGACCGTGGACATCAAGCGCTATAAGCTGACCATTGCCAACAATATTATCGAGGAGTTCATGCTCCTATGCAATGAAGTGGTTTCCGAGCATTTTTACTGGATAGGCGTGCCCTTCGTTTACCGTATCCATGAGGATCCTGACCCTGAGAAGATGGAGACTCTCAATACCATTCTGTCCACCTTTGGATATAAGCTTAAGGGCTATCGGGATGTGCATCCCAAGGCTCTCCAGGATGTGATTCATCAGATTAAAGGAAAGCCTGAGGAGAAGGCCATCAACATGATCATGCTCAGATCTCTCCAAAAGGCGCGTTACAGCGATATCCACGACTGGCACTTCGGTCTTGCGGCAGAGTACTATTCCCATTTCACATCACCCATCCGCAGATATCCCGACCTCATTATCCATCGGATTATGAAGGAATATCTCAGCGGAAAGTTAAATGAACGCAGAATCGAACATTATAAGAGCATCCTTCCCGATATTACCAAAAGCAATTCTGAGCGTGAGAGAGCAGCCCAGGATGCCGAAAGAGATGTGATCGACCTTAAGAAAGCTGAGTTTATGCTGGATAAGGTGGGAGAAACCTTTGAGGGAATGATCTCAAACATTACAGCCTTTGGCATGTTTGTTGAGCTGGACAATACCATTGAAGGCCTGGTCCGCTTAAGCACCATGGATGATGACTATTACAACTATGACGAGCGCTCCTTGTGCTTGATTGGAGAACGTACCCGCAAGATTTACAGGATAGGGGACAGGGTAAACGTTCAGTTGGTAAAGGTAAGCCCCGAGGCCCGTCAGATTGACTTTATCCTGATTGATGAGGAGGACGAGGAGGGCGAAGTGACAGACATCGCGCCCCTTCCCAAGAAAAAGGCCGGGA
>Ga0116192_1003205_pt1 | contig 10347 bp, 7 predicted proteins | sample AD_UKC113_MetaG_FD_89876 | JGI IMG/M metagenome (GOLD analysis project Ga0116192, IMG submission 89876) | Active sludge microbial communities of municipal wastewater-treating anaerobic digesters from Hong Kong - AD_UKC113_MetaG | ecosystem: Engineered > Bioreactor > Anaerobic > Digestate | place...
AATGTTGTGTTTTGATAAAGTTTATTATTGCTAAAATTTATGTGAAGATTATGATTAATTTGTTTATTCTTTTTTTGTTTTGATTCAATTAAATGTTTAAATATATCAACATCATATTTTTTATTAATAATATCAATTACTGTATCGTTATTAATATTTTTTTTATTCAAATCACTTAATTTATTAATTAATACACGAAAAATTGTATCATAACTAATATTATTATTATTAAAATAAATATTACTATTAATTAATATATTATGTGCGGCGGTATTAAGGTATTTATCACACAGTCTGCAATCATATTTGTAATCAAGTAACAAATTAATAATTTTATCGTTGCCGTTACCAATCGCTAAAAACATTGGATCCGCTTGAGCGTAAAAACCTTGATTATTTGGGTTTGCTTTATATTTTAATAGCAATTTAACAATATCATTTAAACCATTGACGATACAATACGACAAAGGTAAAATATTATCTAAACTTGTAACATTCGGATTAGCACCCAAACGTAATAATAACTTTACTATTTGATATTTATTTGAACAAGTATTATTGCTATCACTACATAAAGTGTATATTAGAGGATAATTTTTTTCTGGGTAATCCAATAATAAGTTATTACTCATAATTATTTTTTTTAATAAATTATACATATTTATATTATTTGTTTTAATGTAAGAATTTATTATTTCATGAATAATACTATTATTATTAAAATCTAAAAGGTAGTAGTTTATATTTTTGTTACACTTTTCTATTAAATCAATAATTATATCATGCATACGGCTTTCATTTTTTACATCATTAGATGTGCTATTATATTCAATTAGATCAAATAAAATAGTTCTCAATTTTGAGTTTGTGGTATTAATTAAACTTGAATTAATCTTTAAACAAATTTTAAGTAAATCATAACTTGCATTTTTCATTAATAAATGCACGCAACTTTGACCATCAGAATCTAGTTTTTTTAAACATTCAATTTTATGTTTTGTTAAGTATGAAACTATTTTTTTAATACTTTTATTGAAAGCTATATGGGCAATAGTATTTTGATTTATTTTATAATTAGGGTCCAGTTTATTATCTTTGAGTAAATTTAATATAATATTCCAAGAATCATTATTAACTAGTTCAACAATTTCATTCATAAAGAAAATTTATATAATTACCATAAATAAAAAATAATAATTAAATAATAATTAATAAATTAATAATGACATCAATAAAATTAGAGACAACTTGTACATTTAGGTCTATCATAACTATAACTGTTATTTTTTTCTAAACCATTTAATGATTCTTCTGATCCAACGTAATTAGAAACAGAATCAGTTATTTGACATACAGGAGTTTCGTTCGTACGTGTAAATTTTGTTGCTTTGATCCGGTTAATGTTTCTAACTGGGTAATTAGTATTGTTTCTGAGATTGTACTCTGTCCTCTTTTTTTCGATTTTTTTAATATCACTAGTATCAAGACCAAACTTTATTGGATCTGCCGCTGGTCGTCCATGAAGATAATATACACCTGTTTTAATACCTCTTTGCCACGAGTAAAACAATGCGCTATGTAATTGTATTGTATCTGGTTTAGAAAAATATAAATTTAAGCTATGACTTTGATCAATAAAAGGTGCAATACTCAAAGCTCTATCTATTATGGGTTTTGATTTAAGTTCAAAAGATGTTTTAAATATATTTTTAATGTTTTCTGGAATTTCTGGAATATATTGTACAGAACCATTATCATACATCATGGTGTTAACAATATCTTCTGTCCATAATCCTAAATCAATTAATTTCTCTACCAAATGCGAATTTATTACGATATGTTCACCAGCCATAGTTGAACGTTTATATAAATTATAGGTGTATGGTTCAGTGCATTCATTATTACCCATTATTTGTGATGTTGAAGCTGTTGGCATTATTGTAGTAAGTAAACTATTATATACACCATATTTTTTAATATCTTCAATTAAAGATTTCCAATCCCAATTCATTAACAAGTCTTCTTCTTTTAAATTCCACATATGAAATTGTAATATACCTTGAGAAAATGGTGAACCATTAAAACTGGAATATGGTCCATATTGTTTAGCCAATTCACATGATTCAGTTAAGCAAGCAAAGTAAATTGTTTCGAATATTCGTTTTGTTATATCATCTGCTTCAATTGAATCGTACGGTAGATCTAAAATACAATATAAATCAGCTAATCCTTGAATACCAACGCCTACCGGTCTATGAGACAAATTAGATTTTTTAGCTCTATTTGATGGATAATAGTTTACATCAATTATTTTATTTAAGTTATTTGTTGCTAATCTAGCAGCATCTATTAATAAATTATAATCCATATATTTTTTGCCATTTGAATCAACTTGAATAAATTTAGGTAAACATAGTGATGCTAAATTACATACTGCCGTTTCGTCTTCGGTTGATACTTGCATAATTTCAGTACATAAATTACTTCCTTGAATAATACCAATATTTTTTTGATTACTTTTCCTGTTCACATGATCTTTGAACATAATGTATGGTACTCCTGATTCTAATAAACATGAAAGTATGTGATTCCAAAGATCCAATGCAGGTACCTGTTTATTAAATCGACCTTCTTGTTCATATTTAATATATAATTTTTCAAATTCTTCACCATATGCTAAATTTAGGCCAGGACATTTATCAGGACACATTAAAGACCATACACCTTTTTCTAAAATACGTTTCATGAATAAATCTGGTACCCATAGTGCTAAAAACATATCTCTTGCTCTCAATTCTTCTGCACCACCCTTTTTCTTGAGTTGACAAAATTCATATACATCTGCATGCCAAGGCTCCAAATATACAGCTATAGCTCCTTTTCTTCTACCACCTTGATTTACATATCTTGCGATTTCATTTAAAACTTTAATTAAAGGAATTATACCATCAGAATTACCATTTGTACCTCTAATGTAACTACCCTTGGCTCGAATTGATGACATGTTAATACCAATACCACCAGACCACTTGCTAATATTTGCTGCTTCTGATATGGTTTTGTCAAAAATTCCTTCAATACTATCAGTCATATGTAAAAGAAAACAAGAACTTAATTGTGGTTTTACTGATCCTGCATTGTACAAGGTTGGAGATGCGTGAGAAATACATAGACGTGAAAACATATCATAACATAATAATACTTTTTCTATATCTTCAAAATGTATACCTATGGCGACACGCATAAATAAATGTTGCGGTCTTTCTACAATCCTTCCATTTTTTTGAATATTAATAAATTCAGGAATTGTATTATTCAAGTTTATTTTAATATCATCATTTGCCATATTTTTAACTCTATTCAAGTACGCTTTTTCTAAAGTTTTAAAGCCAAAGTAGTCTAGCAAGTAATCTCTAGAATAATCAATTGTTTTGTTAATTATTTCCAAGTTATCAGCTACTACTTTTGTATACCTTTCACACACTAATGGATGGTTACTACCTAAAACATCAATATTATTACGCAACGCATTTGTAACTACCATAAAATCATTACTTGTTGTTTTTTGTAAATTACTTACTAATATTCCCATAGCTAATTTATCATATTGTGGATCATTTTGAATTTTGTCAGCACATTTACTCGCTGCAAATAAATCCAATTCTTCTGTTGTAATGTTGTCATATAAACCTTCTATTGTTTCTTTAGCAATATTAAAAGTATTTACACGAGATAAATTTAATAATTTTGTTATACTTTTAATACGAATATGGATTTTATCAAAAGATACATCTTCAATATTACCTTTTCTCTTGATAACATGCATTCTTGTAGTGTCTTGTATATATGGGTCTATATAGATATGGGATTTCATTAAGTCTTATATATAAAAAAATCATTTTTTTTTTATTTAAAATATATATTTTTTTATAAAGTATATTAATTTTGATTAATTAGTTATCAAACAAGGTACATTATGCAGACCCATATTAATGAATAAAAAAATGAACAAAAAAATATTTTATAAAATATTATATAGATTAAAAAATTATACTAAAAGATATTACAAGTTATGTGTTCGTCCCATGTTACAGATGTAGATTTCAACAATATTATTGCAAAAGGTAATGAATTCAACGAATTATTTAAAATTATTTATGATTCTTCTTTTGAAAAAGATATGATCAATAATATTTTAAATAAATTACTTGAAAAATATCCAAAAAACTTTAATGATTTTGTGTATAATAACTTTAAAAAGGAAATGTTTGATGATATTAATGATGTTAATAGTTTTAATAGTAATGATACTACTTTCAGTAATTCACACTATGATAATTTTTCTTCTTGTTCAAATATTGAATGCAATTCACAATTTGATAATTATTCATGTTGTTCCACTGAATATATTGAGAATTTTGATGATGATAACTCATTAATTCACAAACAAAATTTGTCAACCTTAGAACACTTTGATCCAAATCAATTACCAAACGATAAATTAGGAGAATTGGATATACTTGATCCTGAACAATATCACATTAGTTACGAATCTAATCAATCGTACGAAATATTATTAGATCCGAAAAAAAGAAAACTTACAGCATATCCCATAGAATTTCATGATATTTGGAAATATTATAAAGATCAGGCAGCTGCTTTTTGGACAGCAGAAAAAGTACCTTTTGGTAAAGATTATAGTGATTTTCAAAAATTTAATCCAAACGTTCAACATTTTATTAAAATGGTAATCGCTTTTTTTGCAAATAGTGATGGTATTGTTAATTGGAACTTGAGTGAAAGATTTACAAAAGATGTACAAATTACTGAAGCATTATTTACTTATCAATATCAAATAATGATGGAAAATATACACAGTGAAGTTTACTCATTAATGCTTGAGCAAATAATTACAGATCCTCAAGAAAAAACAAAAATGTTTAACGCAATATACACGATACCTTCTATCAAGTTGATGGCAGATTGGGCGTTTAAATGGATTCAAAGTGATAAAAGTTTTGCTCACAGATTAGTAGCTTTTGCCATTGTTGAAGGCATATTTTTCTCTGGAGCATTCGCTGCTATATTTTGGATAAAATCGCAATATGGTGATGTAATGCAAGGTTTATTAACATCAAATGAATGGATAGCAAGAGATGAAGGTTTACATTGTGAATTTGCTTGTGTATTATACTCATATATAAACAATAGATTGTCAAACGAAGATATATATGAAATTATGTCTGAGGCAGTAACAATAACACAAAAATTTATGACAGATGCTTTACCAGTTAGATTAATTGGTATGAACCAAAAATATATGGATGATTATATTGAATACATAGCTGATATATTACTTGATATGTTAGATTATAAAAAATTGTACGGTAAAAAAAATCCTTTTGACTTTATGGCTAAAATTGGTTTGTCTAATAAAAGTAATTTCTTTGAAAAACGTACTACGGATTATCAAGATGAAAGTATAAATAATGAGACAAGAGATAGTAATTTCGATGATTTTACTGATGATTTTTAAATAAATTATTTCAAATCACAATTAATTTTCACAGTTTTATATTTATAACAAATTCCATTATCATCAATGTATACAGACGGATTACTGTCGTTTGGTATCGGGTTTTTGAATATAATTGTAGGTTCCGAAAAGAAGAAATAGTATATGATACAGCCTAAAATTATACCAATTAGAAAAACTTCTAATATAAATATCATTGTATACTAAAACTAAATAAAAAAATGAAAATCCTATTATTAAACAAGTATATTAATTTATTATTTTTTATAATAAAATAAATCGTAATAACTGGTATGTTTGTAAAAATATTTGCTATTATTTTTTGTTCATGTATCTTAATATTATATGTCAGTCAAATTTGTTATTTGTGCGTTGAACATATTATTGGTTTTTGGTTATACTTTATGTTTTTATTTAGTTTTTGTGTAATAATTATTAATCAAGTTATCAGTAAATATAAAAATCGTAAACATTTACCCCTTCAAAATGATTCCGACATGGTTTATAATGATAGTGTAATGTCAACACATATATAATTTAATTCCATTCGAATTTTATATCGATCTTATGTTCTTCACTTGATTTGACAAATAAATTCTTTAAATAATCATAATCAGGAGTTTCAGTAAATTTTAGTTTATTACAATATTCTAGATATTTATTAAAACATTTTGGCAAGTTACTACATAATATATCTACATTTATGGTTTGTTTTATTTTACCTATTTGTTTCTTATGATCAATATTTCCGTTCATACCTTGTACCTTATTATTTAGTCCTTGCCATGGTAATTTCCCCTTGGCAAAGTAAATTAACATGTAACCTATTGACTCTAGATCGTCACGTCTTGACGGTTCTATACCCAAGTGCATATTCTTACTTACATATCTTACTGTTCCTACTAAATGTTTACCTGTATTCATTGGCATATGACCTTTTTCCCTAGAATAAAATTTCTTTGACAGACCAAAATCCAACATATAAATTTGATTATAATTTTGATAACCAAGAGAAAAATTATTTGGTTTAATGTCTCGATGAATGAACGAGAGTGTGTGTAAAGTTTCAATCAAATCTAATAATTGTAGAGCTATTAAAAACACAGTACTCAGTTTGAACATTCTATTACATTTATTGAACATATCCTCTAAACTTGGCCCTAACAGTTCCATAACTAGCATATTATATCCGGGAATTTCGATATAATTATGAAGTTTAGCTATTCCTTCTATGAAACCATGCTCTCTTAAATATTTATATATCTTATATTCGTCATATACTCGTGATCTCTCCTTTCTTTTACTGCGTTCTACTTTAATTGCCACATACTTTTTATCACCAGACTTTTTATTATCAATTGTTTTTTTGTTTCTTTTATCCATCGCGCACCATACATCACCAAATGATCCACTGCCTAATTTTTTGATAAATTCATAATCGTCACAAATCACTCCTTTAGATTGAGATGTTATATTTTCATTCTTTTTACTCATGACCAAATAAATATAACTGTATATTATATATAAAATATTATACAGTTATATTTTCATTCTTTTTACTCATGATAAAATAAATAACTGTATATTATTTTATCCAAAAATTAAATTTAATTCATAAATTTGGTTTTTGGACAAAATAAATAACTGTATATTCAATGTTAGTTGCTTAACAATGCTAGAATTACATACATGTGCACTTTTTTATTAAATATTTATTATATAAAAAAAAGTAAAGCAATATTATGCTTGGCAAGCATCAAGTTGTAAAATAAAGTAAAGCAATATTATGATTGGCGAGTTTACGAGCCATAACATTTGATGACAAGCATCAAATGTAAAATAAAATAAAACAATATTATGATTAGCGAGTTTACGAGCCACAACATTTGATGGCAAGCATCAAATGTAAAATAAAATAAAGCAATATTATGATTGGCGAGTTTACGAGCCATAACATTTGATGACGACATTATTATGCAAAGTAACATTATGCTAGATAAAACTGCAAAAATCAAGTAACTTGTATTGTATCATACTTAACAAGCCTTCTTAAGTAACTGGCATTGCTGTATATTATTTTATCTAAAAATTAAATTTAATTCATAAATTTGGTAACTAATAATAAATATAAAAAAAGTTGCAGTAATCAATTAGTAATATTGTCTTCTATCATTTCGATTTGTTGAACCATTAAATCCGTTTGGTGAATTTGATTGATTACATTGACGATATTGTTGTCGATAATATCGTTGTTGTCGATAATATCGTTGTTGCTGTTGTCGTGATGGTTGCTTACCATAATAGGACTCATAGTCAAAGTTGGCAGCACTCCGATTTTCATTTTTTTGTGTATGGATGTAACCACAACTACATTGTGGACCATAGAGCATAGCTGAGCAAATTGGACAAACAGAAGCAGAAGACATTATTAATTTGTTTTTGAATATTTGTTTGTTTAATGGATTTGCATAAATTTTTAATTTTCAATTTTTTTATGCAATATGTGTAACAATACTAATTTTATGTAATTTAATAATATATCAGTTCAATACTTTTACGCAAGTTATATATATATCATAATAAAAAAAATGAATTTTTCCAAAACAAAACCTGATTTAGTAGTGCCTTCAATGGAAAATATTGTACAAGATGTTACAGGAGCAAAAATCAATCACAATACATTTAGCGAAAATATATGTAGTTCCTTACAACATATTTATGATGATTATTTAAAAAAATATTTTTTCTTTATATTTTTAATTATTGTTGCAGTAACATTTCTACTTTATCGTTACTATCAAACAAAATATAATAAAGAAAAAATAAAAAAAAATATTGATAAACAAGATCAAATTGCTAATGAAATTCGACAACTTTTGATAGAAAATAAAAAATAATATTATAATATATAATGATTTTTGATATATTACTATCATTTATATTAGGTTTACTTCTAGTTTATGTATTCGCATTATTTTATAAACCATATCACTATCGTGTGATCAAATGCGAAAAACCTTTTAAAACCATAAATTACATGCAGCACGATTTATATAATAAATCCTTTTGAGAGTATCAAATATAATTATACATTATTTACTCCAAATAGTATTCAATTTTGGGATAGACTTTATGAAATTGATTATTTTTAATTTCAGGTATTATACCCACTATATTTAACATATCAACAACTACTTTTTTTTTAATACTCAAATCTCTTTCATCTTTGCCCCCCAAATCTGGACCTTTATTTACTTCCATTATTTGTGGTATAAAATTATCGTTTAATGCAACGTCAACACCAAATATTTGAAAAGTATTGCATTTAAACAAATTTTTATCTTGGCACACAGTAAATCCGATCGCTTGAACAAGTTTATTAATTACTTCTAAAATTCTATTAAATATTTGCGTTGAAGTAATATTTATATTAGAATTTTTATAATTGTTATCAATATAATTTCGAAAATCACCCAAAGTTAATGGATTGTTGTCGTATACCTTTCTATCAATATATCCGGTTGTGATATTTACATCATGATCGATTGAATTTTTCTTAAAATTTTTAGAGGTATAATACATGAAACCTTCATCATGAAGATATGCGGTAATATTACCATTTTCACAAACAAGAAGTAAGTAAAATCGCATATTTGTTTTTCTGTTATCAATGATTAATGGATCTTGCAATAATTCTTGCGCAATTACGTATTTGTTTTTAAGACCATCATTAATTTCTTTTTTGTTTTTAGTTATTTTTAAACCTTCTTGTCTTTGTATATTTTTTTTAAGTATGTAAATTTTAGTGGGATCATATTCTTTATTAAAGTTATGCATATCAATTTTATCATAAAGAACATATGTTTTAGGCATTATTATTGACGCCTTATCACCATATAATAATTTTAAATTTTTCCATATCTTGTCTTTTCCTGTCAATTCATCAGCATTTGACACAATAAAATAATATTCTGAATCGCAATATTTTTTATTCAGAATATCTTTAATTTCTCCTTTGATATCATTATAATTGCAAGGTAAATACATATGAAATTTATTGTTCGGAGCTTCATTTATGTTATAATCCTTAAGTACTTGAGCGATTGTTGGTGTCACAATATATTTACATTTGCTATTGCGTTTCCAATATTTTTGTTTTATTAAATTATTATCAAAGTTGTCTATGATAGTATTTTTTGTATGTGAAAATAATTTATTATATTTTTTATTTTGATCATTAAATACTAATAAAATAAATAAAAGTATCAATAAAATAACAATTGTGCATAATGTACCACAAAATATTTTTTTAGCATTCATATTGCATTCACAAGACATAAATTTTGATGACTAATACTATATAGAAATATAATTTATGAACGACGGAACTAAAAATAATATATTAGATAACTTGACCACACTAAAAAACTCGACAAAGTATTTAGTTAAAACTGCTTGTTTATCATCTATATTAGTAATTTTAATTTTATTATTATCTTTAAAGTACCGTGCCAACACAATAGATAAAAATTTGTATTTTTTACTAATGATAATATTTATCTCGATATTGACTAGTTTATTTGTTAGTACGATAAAAAAAATTATCAATAATAGTAACAATGTAGATAGCAATGCTAACGATGTAGGTAGTAATCCTAATAATACAAATATTGTATCGAATAACATTGATTCTCAGGTAAAAAAACACAACATCGAAAAAAAGGTTAGATTCAATACACCATTAAAAGAATATGAAATATTAAATGATTATAGAAATGATTTTTTTACTTTTAGGGATATTTTATATCAAA
>Ga0116192_1003207_pt1 | contig 10345 bp, 13 predicted proteins | sample AD_UKC113_MetaG_FD_89876 | JGI IMG/M metagenome (GOLD analysis project Ga0116192, IMG submission 89876) | Active sludge microbial communities of municipal wastewater-treating anaerobic digesters from Hong Kong - AD_UKC113_MetaG | ecosystem: Engineered > Bioreactor > Anaerobic > Digestate...
AAGAAACCCGGCCGATCAGGTCTTTGTAATGGGTGGAGGTAACAATGATCAGCTTAAAAGGATTAAGTCTCTTCTCTGGAGACACATCCCGCATGATCTCATCCAGAAGGAATTTTTTCAAATCGATCCCTTTCATGTAGGATAGTTGCTTTCGGAACATTTCTAGAGACTCGGTGTTGCAATCCACTGCTGCTACATGGAAAGATTCCTTCTTTTCCAGTCGTTCCAGAAGTTTGATTCGAATTAAGTTTTCGATTTCCCGAGGAGTAAATCTCATTTTTTCCAGTTCATTCAGTACCTCATCGATCTTCCGGGTCGCCCTCTCTTTCCTCCCCATCTCCACCAATTCTGAACCAGCACCTACAAAAGTTCCCCGGCCCCTGTTGATTTCAATGATTCCCGTACGGGAAAGTTCCTCGTATGCCTGCTTTACCGTACCCCGGGCAACCTTCAACTCCTCACTTAACTCCCGTTCCGAAGGCAGCCTATCCCCTGTTTTTAGTCTTCCATCCTTCACACCCTGGGCTATCTGCTCGACAATCTGCCTATAGAGGGGAATATCCTTCGTTGCGTCCAAAATAATAGGAATCATTGGTCTACTCCTGTTCCTTCCGGTCTATACAACTATACCACTGAAGTATACCACACAATCGTTCAACTCTGCAACAAATTTTAATTTTTTCTCTTTCCCCTGTTGACAATCTTTTGTAATCTGCCTACCCTGTTTGAAAGGAGCGAAATATGCCGTCAATTTCGGAAGTTTATCGCACCTATCTTACAAAGCTAATTAATATCACTTCGAAATATCGTAAGGTAACAGCAAAAAATGTTTACCAGCCGGGGAATCTCGTAAACCGGGCATACGTTGAGAAAGTGATCGAGGACCATCTTCTTCCGGGCAGCCGCATCATTGGGATCGAAAATCTGTATGAATTGCATCGCTTGAGCAAAACCGGGAAGTCTTGCCTGATCCTCATGGAACACTACAGCAACTTCGATCTTCCTGTCTTTATTTATTTACTTGGCAGGAGTGGTCCTGAAGGGAAAGAAACAGCAGATTCCATCATAGCCATGGCCGGGATGAAGTTAAACGAAGAAAGCAGCGCAGTACTCGCATTCACCGAAGCCTATTCTCGCATCGTTATCTATCCCAGCCGGTACCTGGAAAAAATATCCGATCCTGCAAAGTTAAAATCAGCCTTGAAACGAAGTAAAGTAATAAATCGGGCAGCCCTTCATCACATGGTACGATGTAAGCATGCAGGGCATATTATTCTCGTCTTCCCGTCTGGCACCCGGTATAGGCCAGGAAACCCCGATACGAAGCGAGGTTTAAAGGAAATCGACTCCTACATTAAAGCCTTTGACTATATGGTGCTTATTGGAATCGGAGGGAACATTCTCCGCGTCCATCCCACTGGGGAAATGGAGGAGGATCAACTGTTTAAAGACACGGTGATCTACAAGGTAAGTCCAGTACTGGAATGTAACACATTTCGCACGCAAACCCGTATGCGGGCGCCGGCAGACGCAGATCTGAAGCAATTTGTAGTAGACGAAGTGATGAAAGAATTAGACCGTCTCCATGAAGAGATCGAACAGGTGCGAAAATCCCTGGCATCTTAAGGTCTATTTCACGTAGGGTCTACGGCTCTGTTCAGCGTCTCCCAATCCCTTTCCGTAAGTTCCAGTACCTGGGAGAATGGCTTGAACCCTAAATCCTGTAACGATTCCCCGAGATCTAAAGCGGTTCCTAAAAGCTCTATCGTAAGCCGGTCCCCTTCTGTTTTCAAAACCTTCGCACAAAAATGCTCCACTAACGCTCTTGCGAGTCCAATTCCCCGGTATTCTGGGACACAGAATATCTGCAGGATATGGTAAGCTCCCCCCTCATTCCTCGACCTGTTCTTCACTGCCCATAGAAACCCGGCCAGATCGTCTGTGGGGGACAAAACCCGATATACGATTGAATCCGGATGGGAAGGGGTTAAACCATACCGCCGGCTACGATAGAGGCCTTCTTTTTCCTCATCCGATAGAGGCATGTCTGAAACCATCTCCAGGAATCCTGCTTTATCCAGGATTAACACGTATTGTTCATCCGGTGTATTCCAGCGCATGATTCGAAAGTCAGACAAAAGGAGATCTTCCGGCTCTTCCATATCTATCTCCACTTCTTGCAACCCCCAGCTTTCTCTGAGGGAATTGTACCAGCGATACACCTCTTTTCTCATCTCTCGATTCTTAAATCGAAACCAGAGCTTCTCTATTTCCGGTCGTTCTTTCAACGCATTCTTAAACTGTCGGAAGACCCCTCGTCCGGAGGAAAGTATTTCCCGGAGGCGTTCTCGATATACGGGATTTCGCAACGTGGCGGTAAACTGTTCCATTAAATTAAACCCGTCCACTGATCTCCACTCCGGGAGGGGAATATACCGATCCGCTTCCTCCTCCTCTTCTGCTAAGTTGAGGATCTCCTCTCCAGGAACCAGGACTCCTTCTATCACGTCCAGATAGTAGTCATCTTCCTGATTTTCCATGCCGAAAATGATCTGATCCACCAATTCAGGGTTTATTTCAAATTTCATACAGGCAACTTCCCTTTTTCCAAATCGGAAATAACCGTCATAATAGCATTCTTCTCTACCTTTACTGTAATACCTGTCCTTCGCTCCCGCACCTCTACATACCCTTCCTGAATTCCCTGTGCAGATACAACGATTCGTAGCGGGATTCCTAAGATATCTGCATCTTTAAATTTTACACCGGGAGATTCCTCCCGGTCGTCATACAGCACAATATCTTTAAGAGATTCATTGATTTGCATTGCCGTTCGACGCACGGTAACAGACTTCCCAATAGCCAGAAGAAAAACTCGAAAAGGGGCTAAGGCTACCGGCCAAACGATTCCCCGCTCATCCTGATTTGCCTCTACAACGGCTGCCATTAATCTCTCTACCCCAATCCCGTAAGCACCCATAAAGGGATACGCCCGGTTTCCTCTTTCTTCCTGGAAACTGAGTTCCATCGTACGGCTGTAGTAATCTCCCAGCTTAAAAATATGGCCCAGTTCCAAACATCGGGTGAATTTAAGCGGTTGGCCGCAAAATCTGCATGTAGAGCCTTCCTTAACTCCCGATATATCTCCTACGATTCCTCCATCGTAGTCTCTCCCGTAATTTACATTCCGAAAATGGATATCCGGCTTATTTCCTCCGTATATCAGATTGGAGGAATTCGCAACAAGATCATCTACAACCAAAACAACCCCGGCTGAAATACCTAAAGGTGAAAGGTACCCCGGAACAAACCCTGCTTCGATCAACTGCTCGGATGAAGCAAGACCCAGGATCGGCATATTGAGGGTTCTTCTCAGTTTTTCTATATTTACCTCGTAGTCGCCCCTGACTACTGCCAGTGCGAGCCCCTGGGGAGTCTGGTATGCCATCGTCTTTGCCAGTCCCCTTTTTGACACCCCTAAAAACTGAGAAAGGGCTTCCATGGAAGAACAGCCCGGAGTACGAACCTCCTCCATATCTTTTAACGGCTCAACCTCGTATTCCTTCTCTGCAATGGCCACATCCCTGTTTGCCTTATAATCACACGAAGTACATTCCACCACTGTATCGTCTCCGTGTTCAAAGGGCATAAGGAACTCGAACGAACGCTCTCCTCCCATATATCCAACTCCCGCTTCAGCTGCAATAACCGGTACACCACAGCGGTTAAAGATGCGCATATATGCTGCGTACATCCTGGGGAAAAAGTTGTTTAGATCCGCATAGGAACGATGGAACGAATAGCCATCTTTCATAAGGAACTCTTTTGCCCGGATAAGTCCCTGACGGGGTTTTTCTTCGTCCCGAAACTTTAACTGGAACTGGTAGAGAAACAGGGGAAGGTCTCGATACGAGTTTAGGGAACTTTTCAGGATTTCAACAACGGCTTCTTCATGGGTCGGAGAGATTACCAGTTCTTTCCCATACCGATCCATAAAACGTACCATCCCCTTATCTATCCAGAAGTCCCGGCCGCTTCGCTTCCAGTACTCCCGGGGAGTTACCAGAGGCACCGATAGTTCCTGCCCCCCCAGGACATTCATCTCTTCCCGGATGATCCGCTCGATATTTCTCAACACCCGTAACCCGAGGGGAAGGATCCCATACAACCCCTGCCCCATCGGCCGAATAAAGCCTCCTTTTAATAAAAGCAATGTACTGGGTGATTTTATTTCCTGGGGAACCTCCCGAAAAGTTTTTGTAAAAAGGCGGCTGTACAACATGCGTCTATTGTAGGGTAGACCTGATAACCGGGTCAAGAAAAAGGATACGTCAAACCTACCCTCTCTATTGACATTACAGGAGTTAGAACGCATATTCTACACACATTCTTTAAAAAAATAGGAGTAACCAATGGCAATTATAGAAATCGTAGAGGCCAGAGAAATCCTGGACTCGAGGGGAAATCCTACGGTTGAAGTAGAAGTAACGCTCGACGATGGCTGCATAGGACGGGCAGCGGTTCCGTCCGGTGCCTCCACGGGAGAACATGAGGCGGTTGAACTGCGGGATGGAGACAAGAAGCGGTTCATGGGAAAAGGAGTCCTCAAAGCGGTAAACAACGTAAACGAGATCATCGGGCCTGAAATCGAGGGTCTGGAAGCGCTGAACCAGGTGGATGTAGACCGGTATCTGATCGAACTGGACGGCACAGAGAACAAGTCCAAGTTAGGCGCCAATGCAATCCTGGGTGTTTCGATGGCTGTAGCCCGGGCCTCGGCCAGCAGTCTGGAACTACCCCTTTTCTCTTACCTGGGCGGGGTGCATACAACCCTTCTGCCGGTCCCCATGGCAAATATCATCAACGGCGGGAAACACGCGGACAATAAGATCGACTTTCAGGAATTCATGATCATGCCCGTAGGAGCCCAGAGTATCCGGGAAGCGGTACGGATGGCTGCTGAAGTGTTCCATACGCTAAAGGGAATCTTGAAAAAAGCCGGACATAATACAGCCGTGGGAGACGAGGGAGGGTTTGCTCCAAACCTGGAGAACGAAGAAGCCCTCGACTTCATCATGAAAGCTATCGAGCAGGCAGGGTACAAACCTGGAGAGGACATCATGCTGGCGTTAGATAGCGCTTCCAGCGAATTATTCGAAGCAGGAGACAAGAAAGGGTACAAGTTCTGGAAATCGAATCCGAACAAGCTTTTCTCCTCCGACGATATGATCGAACTCTATAGAAAATGGATCAATAAGTACCCCATTATTTCTCTGGAAGACCCCCTGGATCAGAACGATTGGGAGGGGTACGCCAAGATCACCCGGGAATTGGGGAATAAGGTACAGATCGTAGGGGATGATTTCTTTGTAACGAATCCCAAACGGCTCGCGCAGGGGATCGAAAAGGGCTGTGCCAACTCTATCCTTATTAAGGTAAACCAGATCGGTACCATTACAGAAACCGTCGAGGCCATCAATATGGCGAAGAAAGCTGGATATACAGCCGTTATCTCCCATCGGTCGGGAGAAACAGAGGACGATTTTATTGCAGATCTTTCAGTAGCTATGGAAACCGGACAGATCAAGACAGGTTCCTTAAGCAGGACCGATCGGATCTGTAAGTACAATCAGCTGATGCGGATTGAAGACATGCTGGAAAGCACAGCAGAATACCCGGGAATGAAAGCCTTTTATTCCATACGGAAGTAGGGTAAGAGAGAGTCTTAAAACTCGATGCTAAACCTTTGATACGCTCCCCGGGGGGTAAGGTGAGATATTTCTACCTGATCCACCCGGGCGCCCGGAGGGCCCTGACGAACGATCTGGATAAACTTATCTACAGATGCTTCAGGGCCTTCACATTCTATTGAGACAGTTCCGTCCAATTCATTCCGGACCCACCCTGTTACCCCATACCGCTCTGCTAAATGGGAAGCCCAATACCGGAAACCAACTCCCTGGACTCGACCCGATATTCGTAACCTTGCAGCTTTTATTTTGCCCGCTGGTTGTTCATTCATCCGTTTTTCTGTTGGATAGTGCCCTGGCAATCATTCCTTCCAGGTCTGCATAATCGTAGGGTTTGTAGAGCACTTCGTAAGAAATGGGAAAAGAAGGCTGGAGAAATCCACTCGTGATAAGCACAATCTTGTCTTTGCAATACTTTTCCAGAAACTTGATCCAGTAATCTCCACCCAGAATATCCATCCGGTAGTCTGTAACAATTACGTCCACCGGATTATCCAGTAAGTGTTTAATAGCCCCTACACCGTCGGAGGACACCAGAACCGTGTACCCTTTCCCCTGGAGATAATCCCGCAGGGTAAGACGTATGGCATCTTCGTCTTCCACCACAAGAACTACGGCCTTACTTTTTCCCATGGATCTATCCTGTATGTTTTAACAAATCAAATATCTGCCCTGTCAACTCATCAAAATCAAAAGGCTTCTGGAGGAATCCATCGGCACCCTCTTTTTTCAATATTCTCTCCAGATTTCCCTCTGTTAGCCCGGTTACTACCAGCACTTTAGGAGTTCCCAGGAATGAATCTTCTTTAATTTTTTTACAGAGGTCCTTTCCATTGATCCCCGGAAGATCAATATCTAAAATAACGAGAGAGGGCTTCTCTTCCACCATTTTCTTCCCTGCCTCAAAGCCGTCAAAGGCTTGAAGAATAGAGAAATCAGGAAACTTTTTTTCCAGGTACGATTTCAACATATTGTTGAGGGAAACATCATCATCTACAATCAAGATTTTTCGCTTCCCCAGGGCCCCCTCTACGGTTTCCAGCAGTTCTTCAGGCATACGCATGTTCCGAGAGGAGAGGAACTCTACCAGATCCTCCGCATATACCCGGTATTGCCCTCCCGGTGTAGTAAATGCTTTTAAATATCCATTCTTAATCCAATTAATTGCAGTCTGATTCACAACGCCGCAAATGTTTGCTACTTCCAGGGCTGAAAATATTCTTACCTTTTTTTCATGTTTTGCCATGTATTTTCCTCTTGTGCAGTGGAAACTTTACAGGCTAGATTATATGTATTATATCCAGAACGTCAACCTAATTCCTCTAAAAACGCCCGGATTTCAAAGGAGGTAAACCCTTTACGACGCAATTCCGCGGTTAGAGCATCCCGCTCTTTTACTCCTTTCCTGCAGAGGGAATGATATACGCTCTGCAGCGCAGTACGATACTCTGACCCCTGACTGAATTTTTTCACTACTCCTGAAGCCATATCCCGGGAGACTCCCCGCTTTTCGAGCCCCAGTATGAGGAGCCCTTGCCCCTCGGGGTGTTTCCGCAACCGGCTTCGGATCCATTCCTCCGCATACCGGACGTCGCTCAGGGCTCCTTCTTCCTCCAGCTGATCCAGCACCTGGGTTATAGCTTCAAGGGTAAAACCTCGAAGCAAAAGTTTCCGTTCCAGACCCTTCCTGGAGTGCTCGGAACGGGCAAGAAGATGTAAGGCCCGCTCATAACAATTTTCCATAGCTCTTCATAAAAAAAGCCCTCCAGCTTTTATTGCCGGCGGGCCTCTTTTTTCCCCTACAATAACTCTTACCGCTTGGAAAACTGGAACCGTCTTCGAGCTTTCCGCCTTCCATACTTTTTCCGTTCCACCATTCGGGAATCCCGGGTAAGAAAGCCGTTAGCACGGAGGGCCGGTCGGTTCGTTTCATCCAGCTCGACCAGCGCCCGAGCAATACCGTGACGTACTGCTCCTGCCTGACCGGAAAGGCCTCCGCCACGGACAGTTACTTTAATATCCACCTTATCTTCATTCGCGGTGGCCACAAGGGGTTGCATAACCATATAGGCATGTTCCTCATGAACAAAGTACTGTTCCAAAGGCTTTCCATTGATATCGATTTTTCCTGTTCCGGATTGTAAAAATACCCGTGCTACTGCAGTTTTTCTTCGTCCAGCACCGTTTTTTATATTCGTTTTCGTATTCACAGTATTACTCCTGCCTTATGGTATCTGAAGAGGTTCTGGTTTCTGGGCCCCATGAGGATGAGATTCTCCGGCATAGACCTTTACATTCTTGAACAACTTCCTTCCCAAGCGGTTCTTGGGGAGCATTCCCCGAATTGCCTCTTCCAGGGGATAAGTAGGTTTACGGGCAATCACCTTCTCGAAAGTCTCTGCCCGCAATCCGCCCGGATACCCGGAATAGTGATAGTACATCTTGGTTTTCCGCTTCGTTCCCGTAACAACTATCTTATCTGCATTAATAATAATTACGTAATCCCCTACTTCTTGATGAGGCGTATAAATGGGTTTGTGCTTACCGCGAAGGATTGAAGCCACCTTAACAGCGACCCTCCCCAACCGTTTCCCGGCCGCATCCACAATATACCACTTTCGTTCAACCTCTTTTGGTTTTACAAAAATCGTTTTCATTGGATATCCTTTAATATAAATTATCCCCACGGTCTTCATTCCCTCAGCAAAAAAGCACCCCCGGGGCTACTAGGGTCTTTCTGCCTTAGAATGATCCCCTGCAGGAGATATTTCTACGTTTCGTTCTCCTGTTTTTCTTTCTCTTCTTCTTTCTCGGCTTCCTTTCGGTCCTTAATATCGGTAATACCGATAAAGACCGCCAATAGGCCGATCATTAGAGCCAGTAAGGGAATTCCTCCCTTAAGAAATACTAAAACCGCCTCCCCCCATTGGGGCGACCATGATACCGGAAGAACCAGATAGATCGCTATCAGAAGAAGTCCGATTCCTATTGCCAGCGCAACCATGGGGTACAGTATATAGATTTATTTTCTTGATTTCAAGGTCTCTCTTAAGTACTTTTAGTATCAAGAACCGTATGAAAGCCAGGATTGATTTAACCCGATGCGCAGGCTGTGGTTTCTGCGCTGAAACACTTCCTCAGGTTTTTTCCATGGGGCAGTATCACGCCCGTGTAGTACGAGCTATGCTCTCTCCTTCTGAAGAATATTCAGTAATGCAAATAGCCGAAGATTGTCCCGCTGAGGCTATTTCCTTTGAGGAAGAGGATCCCTTACCGCAAGGATCGCCGGGCGATCATTACCACACATCCTATCATAATAAACAGAGTAGGTAAATTCACCAGTATTATTTCGAAAATAGGAACTCCTCCTGCAGTTAGCAGAACAGGGTGAATAACTCCGAAACTCTTTAAGGCTGTGTACACTACTTCCCCATAGCTAACAAGAACACTTAGCACAACGAACATCCAGGCCGTATCCCGGGTCTTAGACCATAGGATAATAGCAAAGAGGGTAGCTACAGCACCTACTCCCAACCTGCTTAAAAGAATCACACTGCTATCCATTCCCATTCGAACCTCCTTTGCCTATCACACGTTGCGCTGTCTTTTCTACCCATTCCTTTTCTCCCGGGGACCATTCCATAGGAAGCACCAGAGGATCCTCAGGATCTGGAGGAATGAGAATTCCTGCAGAAAGAAACTCACAGAAGACGCGGGGATACTCTTCTAACTTGAAAATAGGAATACCATAACAGGCGATCCGTTTCCATCCTATAAGGTTCCAGTCCTCCCAGGAAAAACGCTCTTTTTGAATTTTGATTAAAAACCAAACCGTCCGGGTTAACGCTGCCATTAAAAAGGGAGAAACAGGATCCCTCGAAGAAACCTCAAGGAATTCCGATGAGAAAGTTTCCTCTCTACACCCCTTCTGTATCAGAACCGGCTGCGGGGCAAAGGCACCGGGAAAGGGAAGAACAGGCAGTACCACAGGGGAACGGTAATAGTCCGCCTGAATAAAGGGACGGTAGTACAGGGCAGAGACAGGTGGAGAATGGGGATTACTGTATGAAAAAAACGGTTCCTCCAGCCGCTCCTTAATTTCTGCCCGTGCACGTTGCAGGTTCTGGAATACCCTCACCTCCCAATCCCCGGGGATCAAAGCTCGCAGAGCCTTCTCAAGCCTATGGGCATACAGGGATGGGTACTCTGCCACCAACCCTTTTTGCAATACGTTCTTTAGTTCCCGGTAAATTTGATCCGGCCTATGCCCTAGAAGAGCTCTTCCTCCGTTCCTCCACAGGTCCAGGTACCGTCTACCCTTCCGGTCGTACAATCGGGCATCCCGGGCTCGGTAGATCTCTGGAACCAAAGCCCACAATTCAGAATCCATCCCTGCTTACCTTTTCAAGCCTTTTTTCGTATCGGGGTATAAACTGTGCGGTTCTTCCATTTTCGAAACGAACTAGAACAACAGAAACCGTATCCTTGTACCATCGCCTCAGGATCATTCCCTGCCCGTACTCTTCATGATACACAAGAGTTCCAGGTTCAAATCCATCGTTTTTTTCCGGCTGCTGTATGGAAAATTCCCGTAC
>Ga0116192_1003214_pt1 | contig 10333 bp, 20 predicted proteins | sample AD_UKC113_MetaG_FD_89876 | JGI IMG/M metagenome (GOLD analysis project Ga0116192, IMG submission 89876) | Active sludge microbial communities of municipal wastewater-treating anaerobic digesters from Hong Kong - AD_UKC113_MetaG | ecosystem: Engineered > Bioreactor > Anaerobic > Digestate...
CTGTTGTAGGCATCTACGCCAGATACGAAAATGTTTTTGTACACACCAGATTGTTCTAAATAATCTCTTATTAATTCAGGGAAAAATGTATGCAGATGTTTTATATTACTGTAAACTCTCCAATACGTTTGGCTCCAATCGGGAAGGTAAAGAAATAATGTACCCCCAGACTTTATATGCTTGCCCCAGTACCCTAATGTGCCTACCCAGTCAGGAACATGCTCTAAACAATGCGAGCTGAATACATAATCAACCTGCATCTGTGGCAAGTTTTGGGCGTGATACATCGGGTTAATTACCGGATCAATGCAAATGGCACCTGGGAAAGCCCATTCTTCGTTACCGCACCCAATATCAAACCCTTCACCCTTACACACTTCCTCTGCAAAGGGCCGGCAGAACCGGGCGGCATTACCATTTGTTTGAAATGCAGGGTACGGATTACCCCTGTGATAAATTACTTCTACTGGCATAGGTTATATTTTTGTTTTTCTTCCTGAAGCGTAAACCAGGTATTTAGTGTTGTTTGTTTCATCAAGAACAACTGTGGCGCTGGTGGAATCAAACGCTTTTTGTTGCGCACCAATATTTTTAAAAGCATTCGCTTTTGTTTTTAATACTTCGGAGGTAGAAAGTATTTCATTATTGCTACCGGTGACATAAACACGGTATCCCCCTTTTGCTTTTTTGATTATTACGTTTGCTGTATTCATGTTAAAATATTTTACGTTCGTTGTTGGGTAATAGATATGGGATGTATGGAAGCTGGGTGCCTGAAAAGTCAACACTGAATCCATGAAACCCAAAAGACCCTTTGTACTTGTTATCGTGCGACTTCCATGCTTCGATTGAAAATTTACGGGCTAATTCAACAGGTGCAAATTTAATGCCTTTGCTTTCAAGAAATGGCCGGTGTATTCTACAAATATTGTGGTCTTCAGCAAAATCTTTTATGTACTGGTCATTGCATAATTCTAATTTTTCATCCTGTATTAATTGATGAAGTTTTCGTGACCTTAATGATAGCCCTCCGTTCCCTACCTTCATATCATCATTATACCACTCAAATGGGGCACCGATATAATCATAATTTAAAAATTTATCATCCCAGGCTTTGTAATTAAGTACAAAACCATCCCATTGAAATACAATAAAATGATCTGTTTCAATAAAATTTATGATTTCTTTAAAGATGAATTGAGAGTATTCTTTTTTGCTTCCAAGTTTTCGTATTTTTATTGCCCTTGAATCAGATGATTCCTGACAGGACAATAATTTTACAAAACCAAATTGAATATCCCTGCACGAAATATCTGCAGCCTTAATAATTCCTTCAATTTTATCATCCGCCGCAATTAAAGTAACATTAGGCAAAGCCAGTGGTTTAAAATCATCCGCAACATCTGCCGGCTCTCCCCCTGCATCGTGCCCCATGCTGGATTTAATTCCCAAGTGCTGTACAACACTTTGCTGGCATACAGCGACCGGTAAACTGTCTTTCATTGAGTATTTACAGGCTGTTGCGTCCCAGTTCCCCCCATGTTCAAGGCAGGTCATTAATGCTGGCCGCACATACTTAAAATAAACCTCCCGGCTAAAGCACATATTGATGCCCCCAACACTTTCCCTCATTACGGTGCCGTCCTTTTCAATCCATAAGTTTTTATGCCTTACGCTGCCATCCCTGTTTAGTGTGTTGCAGTTAAACCCGGTTGTTATTCCTGCTGGGTAATTTTTGTGTACCCCCAGCAAAACATCAATAAAATCATTCCTTACCTGTGCATCCCCATCCAGGTTTATAAAAACATCACAAAAGCACTTCATTGCCAAATCAAATCCAAACATAAGGCTGTCCTTTATTGACTTTCTTTGTGGTTTCATGTGTGCAGAGCAAAGAATATTCCCTTCGTATTTTTCTGTCACATCAGCAAGAAACTGGTCTGTCATTGAAAGTACAGCCATATCACTGGAACAATCATCTACAACTACTATGTCAGATAGCTTTGAAAGATCAGCCCTCATAAGACTTTCATAACAAAATCTTAAATACTCTGGCCGGTTGTATGTACAGATAACAAGTCCTATTTTCATTTTTCTTTTTTTAGTGCTTCAATATTTTCTTCAACATATTTTTTGAATCCAAGTCTATCGGCATATTCAAGTTTTTTATTCTCGTACATCCATAATAAATATGATGCAGGAACATTAACCATTGCTTTACCGGCATGAGCGCCAAAAGGTATGATAGTTTCATCGGTAACGGTTGAATTTATTGGATGTTCTTTTTCTTCTTTCATATTGGCTTTATCATTTAAAAATTTGTTGGCTACTTTTATTGTTTCATTAGTTGTTTTATCAAGTCCAGCAACCATTTTTGCTGTTAAGCCAATTTTCTGAAATACCGGCCATGCTTTCCTAATTAGTTGCCTTTTTGCTCGTTCATTAATAATACTTTTTTCTTCCTCATAATCTCCAAATCCAGCAGCTTTTTGATAACTCCTTCCATGCGCTCCCCACATTTTATTCCAGCTTGTTATATGGGTATGCCTGTAATGTGTAATAAGGTTGCAGAAGTATTCTAAGGGTGGATTATCGGAAAAAATATCAGACAGATATTCTGACTTTTTTATTTCTCTTTTGCATATTGGGCAAAATCCCAATTTTATAATTGTATCTGCAGCCTCTATTGGATTCATAGTATGGGAATTAATTTCATTTTATGATGTAAAATTGTTTTTGTGAATTAAGTCCGCAGTAAATTTCTTCATAGTGTTTTGGCGCTGGTTCTTCCAGTAAATCAAATCTCGTTTTTAGAGTTTCAATAAATTCATCCACTGCCATCTTTGCCCCTACTGTACTTTGCCATCCGTAATCATCGAAAAGTATTACACCACCGTCCACCATGCGGGGCCAGAAGTAATCAATACCATCCCTTACAGACTGGTATAAATCAACGTCGATGTGAACGAGGCAAAATTTTTTGTGTGGGTGAATATTTGAAAAAACATTAGGGGAAAAACCTTTAAGCAGGTTTACGTTTCGGTGCTGGATTGCAAAATATCCCCGCAAATCTTCATAGCTGGTTTCTGAAAAATCCCCTTTCTTATGATAGTTGTCATTTTCTGTTGGTTCAGGCAATCCTTCAAAACTATCTATCCCCCAAACTGTTTTGCCTGGGTTGAGTTTTGCAATTAATTCAAGGCTGCCACCACGGAAAACACCCATTTCAGCGCAGTCCCCTTCCAAATCCTTTACCGTTTCGCTGAACCGGATAATATTCGCCAACCGGTCAGTGGATATTAATGTTTCAAGTGTAAGAAATTCCATTATTTTTTTATATAGTTTTTTGCCTGTTGTTGAAATTTTTTAAGGGCGTTCTGTTTATTCAATGCAGAAATGTAAATGCAATTAGGTTTTTGAATAATTTTTCTTTTTACCTCTTTGTAATTAGCTGCATCACCTATACGCTTTAAGTGGACATCCACCTTTTCATATTCTGCCTCTTTAATAGTGTAGTTGGTTAAGTCAATTTCAAAAAGGGTGTGCCCTTTATGTATGTTTTGTACAGTCCACTTTACCTGTTTAGGTAATTCTGCCTGCTTTACATTTTCAACCTTATCCTTCGATATTATTTTCCCTTCCAGATCCATAATGCTCAATTATATTTTTCAACTGGGTTAATTCAAGTTTGTTTATTTTCCTATGTGCCAGTGTCATTTCTGCAACAGCTTCTTCACCGTATTTTTCAATCATAAAATTGTAGTAGTTACGATAAGCAAACCCATTTTTATTAAGGTGCATATCCAGATTGCAATAAGAACATCCGGCGTGTGCGTTATCTTCATCATACCGAAGTGAGTAAACATCCCTGTCTATAAAGTGAAGGCATTGTACAATTTTATCCCCGTCTGCATTTACTTTTTCTACGTTGTAAACCTTTTTACACCCCGGGCATTGTATATTTCCATTTTTGTCAGCATCTCTTTTTCGGATAAATTTAGAAAAAAGGCTATCTGCCAATATTAGCATTTTTGATTTTGACTCAAAATCTGAAACCAGTTTCTTGTTTTGGGGTAAAGATTTTAGTTTTGCGGCAGTTCCACGTAATCCATTCCTTTTTTTAGCCCTGTCAATCTGTTTTTCCCTGTCTTCTTGATTAGCGCACTCCAAACACACAAAGTCCTTACCCCTTTTTTTTCCAGCTGTGTCTTTCTTAGGACACCTGCTGCAATCCCCGTGTTTATGCTTTGGAATGGTGGTAATCATGCACCAAAAATAGGAAGTTATTTGAAATGACAAAATTTATTTTTACAAAAATTTATTTTGGTTTATAGAATTTTTGTTTTTACTTAGCCTAAAATTTTTGAAAATATGAATTTTGAAGATTACAAAAAGGTGACACTTCCTGTGCTTAAAACGTACATTGAAAAACACCATAAAGCATACATTAAGGCTGGTAATGCGGATGCTAATTTGGCGGTATCAGTTAAAAGAAGCATAACGCAGGTACGAAATTGTTACAGGGGTAATATTCACCTGGTTTCACACGAAATATTTTCCCAGTTTCTACACGTAATCGGTATTGATTGTTTTATATTAATTCGTAATGGGGAATATTGCTACTACATCAAAAAGTAATTTTTATGCCTAAAATGCGGGATACATCCCTGCTGGCGTATGACTACATCATGCAGGAAGGTAAAAGGGAAACAACTTATAAAAAAATAGTTGTTGCCCTTTCAAAAATAATATCTGGCACATCTTGGGATATTGCGACAGCTTGTGAATTGGCCCCAGATAAAGTGTGGAAACGCATGAAAGAACTCGAAGAAGCTGGAACTGTTTTTGACACCGGAAAACGGTTAAACTCCCCTAATGGAAGGCCAGCTGCAGTATGGGCACTTACAAAAAACAAGCATTTATTTTCTCAATACGAATTACCGTTTTCATATTCAGCAGGACAAACGACCGCTGCTGACTTTGCAAGCCTTTTAATTAACAAACAAAAAAATAAAAAGCGGGGTAATACTGATAGCCAGTAACAGAATATCCGAGTGGATAAGTATGATAGGTGAAGGTTAGCCCCGTTCTCTTTTTTATCATGGCAAACCCTAAGATTGGACTTAGTTTTTTCCCAGTTGATGTCAATATTTTTGGCGACCTAAAGACAAGAAAATTGATAAAATACAAGGGTTCTGATGCGTTTGTAGTTTACATAAAACTACTTAGCATGATCTATTCGGAAGGTTATTATATCCATTGGGATGATGAAATTCCTTTTGTAATTTCTGAGTCTTTTTATAAATCAGAAGAAGAAATTTTAGAATGGATTTTGTACATGATTGAGATTGGTTTGTTTGATAAAAATTTATATATGAAGTCAAAAATATTGACTTCAAGGGGTATCCAAAAGAGGTATCAGGAAATACAAAATAGCTTTAAAAGAAAAACTAATATATCCGAATATTCTCTTATTTCTTACGAAAAACACAATGATTATTCGGAAGAATCTATTGATTATTCGGAAGAATATGAAAAAAACAGGAATTTGGGCATACGAAAGGAAGGAAAGGAAGGAAAAGAAGGAAAAGAAGGGAAGGAAAGGAAGGAAATAGAGCCTACACAATTTTGGTTTTTAAAGATTAAAAATACTGATTATACAACCTATGAGAGCCAGTTTGGAAAACGGGCCGCCGCCGAAATCCATTTCAACGAATGGAAAAAATTTATTGATTGGATTTATGAAAAAGATTTTATTGATTTGTTCAACTGCAAGTTCATAAACCCGGCAGATTTTGGAAAACTTTGCTTGAAAGGGTTTTCAGAAAAAGACTGGGAGCCGGTTTGTGAAAAAATATTAGGCTCAGGAGTTCAGCCACAACACAATTTGTTTTTTAGGATACCACAATTTTTGGAATATTTAAAACAGGAAAATGCCAGAAAAGAACGAGATAGTAAAACAAAACAATCAGCTGCAGAAAAGCACAACGATGCCCTTACAACCCTACTCGAAAGAGGTAAAGAAAAGTTTGCTGCCGCAAGAGGCACAAATGGTGGAGATGAAATACGCAGCTAAAAGGTTTGGATTAATGAATGATACTGAAATTGACCTTGCCGCAACGAAGCTGATTATTACTGTCAGTGTAATTACCGGATGGACCCCGCCGCCAGGTGAATTTTGTATTGCCTTAGAAGCACAGCTTGTAAAAAAAATTCGAGAGTCATATCAATTTCTTAACATGGAAGAAGTTGAATATGCTTTTCGACAAAAAGCCCTTAACATGAAGGACTGGGGTAAAGTGATTAACATTTCAATGCTTGATGATGTTTTGGCCCGATACCTGGATGAACGTTTTGATCTTTCACATCAAGAAGAACGTGTAAGAATGACTCCGGCAATAGAACAAAAAAAAGAACTTTCACCAGAGGAATGGGAGGAATGGCTTGCAGAAATTTCATGTGAAAAACAATTAAATAAAATTCCTTCAGTATCGTACGATTATTTGGCTAAGATTGGCAAAATTAATCTTACTCCAAAAGAAAAAAATTCTTTGATGTTAAGGGCGGTTGACCATGTAGGAACAACAATATTTTCGGACATTAACACCAGGGAAGGAGCCGCATTTTTAAAAATGAAAAAGTCTGGTGAGTATTCAGCAGAAGTTACAGGTACTTTAATAACTTTTGCTAAAAGAATTGCAGTGTTTGATTATTACACAAATAACCCGCCTATGCAAGAAGCTGGCGGTATCAATACACTTTAAAAAATTATAGTTATGGAATGGAAGGACGCAACAAATTATTCAAGAGGCCAAAAGGTAATGACACAAACCGCATGGAAATGCAACCAATTAATAACGATAAAAAACAAATTTAATGAAATATCTATTTTTATCAGCCGTATTATTTATTTCATCTTGTAGTCAAATGCAGGAGTACGATTCACTGTTGGAGGAAATAAAACAATATAAAAGCGATAATGATAAATGGTTGGATAGTACTCGAAAAAAGGTGGACAGTCTTTCTATGGAAGAAGATAAATACATGAGAGATGCCAGAGAGTACATGAATAACGTAACAGAATACATAAAACAAGTTGATAGCCTTACACGGGAAGTAAACTCTATGAAAAAAAAGGAACGTATGTTTCTTAAAGAACTTAATAACGATAAAAAAGAAAAAAATGAACAATTTTGAATTAGCAGAAAAACATTGGGACACCCCTATCGAAGCAATAGAGGAAGGAGTTAAATATTCATTAACTAAAATATTAAACAATGAGCAATAAGAATTATGTACTTTTAAAAGATTACGAAAGTCCTTCAGGTAAATGTTATGCTGGAGTGTTTTATACCGCTAACGAATGGATAAGCCGATGGTTCCACAAACTTACTCCAGAAGATTTTGATATAAAAACAGACTGGTTCAAACTAAAGCAACCAGTAGAAGATAAGAGAATAGAGGTAAAGGATTTTAAAAAGGTGAACCAATTTGATGCTTTTGGAGGCTGGTATCAATTTGGAACAAGTACCCCAATCACACCCGAAAAATACGAAGCAGTAAAGAAAGCTATTGAACGGGAACTTAATGGGGAAGATAGAGCAAAGAATATTGGCTTTTTTATGCCAACTGGCGCAGCCACAAATACAGACGGGTCTTTGATTAAAGCCGAGGAAAACATAGAAGACAAAGGTTGGAGAATAAGGAGTGGTGATACAGTCTTTTTTAACGTTGCCATATTTGAGGGGGAAGAAAAAAAAGATGTTGAGCTTTCTGGCAGGGTGAGGTATTTTTATATTGATAGATATACAGTAGAATACTTTGACCCAATAGACGGACAGCTAGTAAAGAGAGAGCTTGAATTAAAAGATTTAAGAAAACAACCAAAAAGAAGAACCTAAACCTTTATTTGACGCTGATAAGTTAAATACACAGCTTGATAAAATTGAGTTTGGTAAGGAGTGCTTTGAGGCGGCAAGATTACACCATCCATTAGCAGGGTTAAAGTATGATACATTTGAAGAATTTATTTCTAAAGATAAAATAAACAAACGATGAAAACAGCATTAACAGCACTATTTTGTACAGTCCTTTTATTTGTGGTATTTCTATTGGGGGTTAGGGTTGGTTGGCATGAAGCAACCAAAACAAACTACACCACACCTACTACCGCACAATCATCCGTAATTATTGATTCATCAGGAGGAAATAATATTTCAGTAAAACAGGATAGTGTAAATGACACCTCCTACATATGTCGGGGCAACAGAATGGCTCAAACCCACCGAAGCTAACGTATTCACCGATGAACAGTTATTGGAACTGAAGAAGAAATGGATGAGTGAGGCGTGGGATGCTTCAAAAGATTACACATTTGACGCATGGGACGCATCAGCGAATATGCACCCAACAACAAAACCTGACAAACAATCATTCTTAAACAGCATTAAACTTGATATTAGATACCCAATTCCTGGCGTTTCTGGCTTATCCAGGCAGATCGGTCCAAACCAGTAAGTTCTGCAGGGCACCTGGATTTAATTTCTTCCAGGCTGATTTTACCAACTGTAGGGATAACTTTTTGTTGCCCCTTTGGCTGGATTTCAATCGGTCCTGGTGAGGCTGGTTTATTTTGGCGGTTCCAGTAAACCCGGTGATTGTCACTACAAAATTTCCCCTTTGGATTTTTAGGGGTGAATTCTACGTTACAGTATAGGCATTTTTTCATGTTACGATTGTGGTAATTTGTTACGATTATTGCTCAAATATACTGCTTTTTGTTACGATTCTGTTACGATACCATTCCTTTATTTAATGTTTCTGCGGTCCATTTTGCAAGATTTTTGCTTTCTTCTTGGGTGTCACCCCAAGCAGAATAAACGTACTTTTTTGTCTTTTTGTCAGCAATTTTTGTTTCAAACTGCTGGTGATCGTCGTCAAAAACGGTAAGTGGGCATACTTCTAATTCAGTCATTTGTTTAATATTTAGGCCCACAAACATACTCCCTAACCCCCCATCCCTCCAACACAAACAGTGACAAGCGGTAAAATACTGTGATAAGCGGTAGCCTGGACATGATGGGCGGTAAAACGGAAATTTCCCCCCAAAACACCCAATTCAAACAACTGGGGATGCACCCAACCACCAAAAATGCCACCAGAACGCAGGAAACAGCCCTTCCTTGGCATTTCCCCACACTGCCCTTATGTACCCACACAACAGCTTCGGAAACAGATTTCCCCCACAGCCTGCAAACAGGACAGGCAAGCAGTGGCCACCATCATCCCGAAACCACCAACCCAACCACGAACCAACCAACACACCAGCATCCGAAGGTCATACCTGCGGCAGCAACCGGCAGGGCAAAAAGGAATTTCTGAATTAATGGCGTTTTTCGGTCCGGTTTCGTTTTGCCCAGTTCCCATTTCCAGCCCACCCCCCACCAAAGTACCCCACCCGGTCCCTGGTCGTTTGTGTTTTGTGGCGTTTTTTTTTCGGCGGCTGGGAAAACCGGGTCCTGGGCGGAGGTGCTTATAGGGCAGAAATGTTGATCTGGGGGAGCGTTTTATGGGTGGGGGTAAAAAATAGTTTGTGAAATATTTGGTGGTTGCAATAAACGTTGTATTTTTGGAGAAACAAAACAGCTATGAAGCAGCAAAATGGGGTTCTTGGTACATTTTTGTTATCTGTGTTATAATACTCACCTTGAAGTATGGGTGCAACTAAAAAAAACAATCATGAAAAAATTTGATGCAGTAGCTTTTGGTAAAGCTGCAAAAACAAAAAGGGTGATCGAACTTAACCTGGGGGTAAGGGAGGTGGCCCAAAAACTTGGTGTTAGTGCTTCAACCGTTTCCAGAATTGAAAATGGTAAGGGGGGTAAATCTGACATCAACACAATATTTACGGTCTGCAGCTGGCTCCGGGTATCTGTGTGTGACTTCATTGTGAACGATAAAAAAAGAAAGCCTGATTTGTAGCCCTGTTTCCACAGGGGGAGTTTTAAAAAAGTAAAAAATAATAAAAATGAAAATAGAAACACTTACGCCTTATCAGGAATCGCAAATAATACCAACAAGGGATTATTGGTTGAACTATATCTTGTCTTGCAAAAATTCAATAGACAAAGAAAAAGCAACAAAAGGAATTAATTGGTTATACAAGTATTGTAAAAAAGAGCCACCGGTAATTATTTTCATGGATAGCCCATTAGGTATTCAGATTGCAGCAAATTACTTTATCGAATTATTGAAAGATAAGTCGATTAACATCGGGGCCAACATCGGGGACAACATCAGGGACAACATCAGGGACAACATCTGGGACAACATC